>Ga0316624_10000016_pt1 | contig 47611 bp, 45 predicted proteins | sample OWC_Aug_N3_C1_D5_FD_207657 | JGI IMG/M metagenome (GOLD analysis project Ga0316624, IMG submission 207657) | Wetland soil microbial communities from Old Woman Creek delta, Ohio, United States - OWC_Aug_N3_C1_D5_A | ecosystem: Environmental > Terrestrial > Soil > Wetlands | place: USA: Ohio... | reverse complement strand
GGAATTTCCCGGCCACCAAGCTGATCCACGCCGACGTCGATCCGGCCGAGCTCGGCCGCAATTATCCACCCGACATCGGCGTGCTGGCCGACGCGCGCACCTTCCTGCAGCAGCTGCTGGCCGAGATCGCGCGCCGCACCGTCAAGCGCGACGCACTCAAGGCCTGGCACGCCGACATCAAGAAGTGGCAAGCCGAGTGGCAGAAATTCATCGCGCCCAATTTCGAGATCCACGCCTCGCCGATTCGGCCCGAGCGCATCGTGGCGGATTGCCAGGCAGTGCTGCCGCCCGACGCCATCCTGTGCTGCGACGTCGGCGTCAGCCACAATTGGTACATGCAATTCTGGAAGGCGCGCCGTCCGCAAACCATGCTCAACTCCTGGGGCTTTTCCGGCATGGGCTTCGGCGCCGCCGGCGCGCTCGGCGCCAAGCTCGCGGCGCCCGACCGGCCGGTGGTCGCCGTCACCGGCGACGGCTGCTTCACCATGGTGCCGCACGTGCTGTGCACCGCGGTCGAATACAACATTCCGGTGGTGTGGGTGATCTGGAACAATTTCGGTTGGGTCTCGATCCGCGACATTCAGCTCGGCATGTTCGGCGGGCGCGAGCTCGGCACCATGTTCCATGAAGGCCCGAACCAGAAGCCGTACAATCCCGATTTCGCCGCCTGGGCGCGTGCCAGCGGTGTCGAGGCCATGACGGTGACCAAGTCGCAGGATTTCAAGGGCGCGCTCGAGCACGCGGTCAAGGCCAACAAGCCGTTCCTGCTCGACGTGCATGTCGATGCCGAAGTGCGGCCGCCCTCGACCGGCGCCTGGCAGTTGCCGCCGACGCCCTACAAGGAGCCGGTGTTCGGCCAGCGTTTCCTGCCGGACGCTGCGCCGGTGAAATAACGAGAGGTGAACCATGCCAAGGCACGCATCCTACATCCCCCGAGGCGTGATCCCGGCGGTGCTGCTGCCGTTCGAGAATGACCTGTCGATCGACGAGGCCAGCTTCCGCGAGCATCTGCGCGATGTCGCTTCGGTCGAAGGCCTGTCGGCCATCACCGTCAACGCGCATTCGACCGAGGTCGGCTCCTGCACCTTCGACGAGCAGCGCCGCGTGCTCGAGATCGCGCAGGACGAGATCGGCGCCAAGCTGCCGCTGGTCAGCGGCATCTGGGCCGACGGCAGTATCGAGGCCGCGCGCATCGCCCGCATGGCGGCGCAAGGCGGCGCCTCGGCGCTGCTGGTGTTTCCACCGGCGCCGTTCACGCTTGGCCAGTCGCCGCAAATGGCGCTCGCGCATTTCAAGCGCATCGCCGATGCCACCGACCTGCCGCTGATCGTGTTCCAGTATCCGCTGGCGACCGGGCAGGGCTATCCGAGGGAAACGCTGCTGCGCCTGTGCGAGGAAGTCCCGACCATCCGTGCCATCAAGGACTGGATCGGCAATGTGCCGCATCACGAATGGCACGTGCGCACGCTGCAGAACCTGCCGCGGCCGGTGAACGTGCTTTCGACGCACAGCTCATGGCTTTTCTCCTCGCTGGTGCTCGGCTGCAACGGGCTGCTCTCCGGCTCCGGCAGCGTGATCGCCGATCTGCAGGCGCGCCTGTTCCGCGCCGTGCAGGGCAATGATCTCGCCGAGGCCAAGCGGCTGAACGACCGCATCGAGCCGCTGATGCGCGTCTTCTACGCCGATCCGTTCGTCGACATGCACAACCGCATGAAGGAAGCGCTGGTGCTGCTCGGCAAATTGCCGCGCGCGGTGGTGCGTCCGCCGCTGGCCAAGCTCGAGCGCGCCGAGATCATGCGCATTCGCGCCGCGCTGATCGAGGCTGGCTTGCTGGACAAGAACGCGGCGAGGGACGCCGCCTAGGGCGTCGACTCATAAGCGAGCAGCCAAATCCGGGCATCGAAGCTCCGCCGAATGCCGCTTTCGGGGACAAAGCGGACTTGCAAGCTATGTGGGAAAATCGAGCGCTTACAATCGTGGGGAGCGCGAGATATAATAACAAATATAGGCGACTGACAGCGTTCGCGTCGTGGGTCAGTCACATGAGCGCCGGGCATGTATGCCTACCGTGCGAGACTGATGGCGATGGACGAAGCACTGCAGCTCTCGGCATTGATCGGCGACATCTACGATGCAGCGCTGGACCCGGTATTGTGGACCACCGTCGTCGAAAAGGTCGGCCGATTCGTCGGAGGTTCGGGGGCATCGATCTTCTCGCAGGATTCCGTTCGCAAGACCGGAAACGCCTACTACTTCTTCGGCGTCGATCGGTATTACAAACAGCTCTATTTTGACACATACATCAAATTCGATCCGCTAAGCGCGAGCTACCTGACTCTCAATGTCGGCGACGTGATCAGCAACTCGAACATCATTCCGCATGATGAATTCATTGCGACACGTTTCTACAAGGAGTGGGCGCAGCCACAAGGCTGGGTCGACAATGTTATCACCGCCCTCGAAAGGTCACCGACCAGCATCGCCGCCTTTGTCGTTTTTCGCCATGAACGCGATGGGATTGCCGACGACCCGACGCGCCAACTCCTGCGGCTACTCACGCCGCATTTGCGTCGCGCGGTGCTAATCGGCAAAGTGATTGATCTAAAGACGATCGAGGCCGCGACATTTGCCGATACGCTCGACGGTCTCAGCGCCGGCATCTTTCTTATCGATGCGACCGGGCGCATCGTCCATGCCAACGCTGCCGGCCATGTCATCCTCGGCACCTGCGATATCCTGCGCGCGGCTGGTGGCCGGCTCACTGCCGGCGATCCGCAAATCGATCAGCTTTTGTGCGACGTCTTCATCGCCGCCGGCAACGGTGACGCGGCAATCGGCATTAAAGGCATTGCATTGCCGCTGATGGCGCGCGACGGAGAACGCCATGTTGCCCACGTGTTACCACTCACGTCGGGCGCGCGGCGCCGCGCCGGCATTGCGACGTCAGCGGCTGCCGCTGTGTTCGTGCACAAGGCTGCGCTCGATGTTTTGTCTCCGCCGGGGGCCATCGCTAGGGCCTACAAGTTGACGCCGACAGAGCTGCGCGTACTGCTCGCCATCGTCGAAGTGGGCGGCGGTCCCGAGGTCGCCGAGGCGCTCGGGATTGCGGACGGCACGGTCAAGACTCACCTTAGTCATCTGTTCAAAAAACCGGCACCAGCCGCCAGGCCGATCTCGTCAAGCTTGTTGCTGGGTTTATAACCCCGATTATCGGCTGAGCCGAGCGGCTCCCCGCCGCGCCGCCGGCGTATCCCGTTCGGGAGACGCGGCGACATCGATCAAGTGCAATAAATAGTCGCATGCCGGCCTGTGCGGCCGCGTGCTCGACCATGGAGGCTGCAATGGGAGTAGCGATGTTGAGTTTCACTTCTCGAACGAGGTCTCGCAGCAACACGCTGGCAGGGGTTATTCTTGCGGCAATCGCGATCGGTGTCCTTACGGACGCGGCTTCTGCCGGAAGGGTCTTACTCAGCGGGACGCACTCCCGTTCCAGCATCAAGGCCGCCTGCGACAGCGCAGGCGGCGTATACATCAGCGGGAGTGGAGGATACAGCTGCCACACAGCGGGCGGCAGTGTCCAGTGCAACACCGGGGACAAGGGCAAGTGCTACGGCGATTGCGGCAATTGCGGAGCAACTGCCAGCGGCGGCCGCGGCACCGTCATCGGCACTTTGCGTCCGCCCGAAGGCGGCGTCACGCTGAAGCCTGGAAATAACCCCCCGCCCAAACAAACGGCGGGCCCGGTCCGCGTAAAGCCACCGGTCGCAGTCAGCAACCCAGGCGGCGCGCCCAATAATGGGGGTCCACATCACGGGACGAACCAACGGTGAAACGCTCGAGCGGGCTTCGCAACAACACGGCAACACGGGAGGGAAACATGCTAACTCTGACGTTTCGAACGATACGTCACAGCTTTGCGCTGGCACTCGTCCTTATTGCTATGGCAACGCTGGGTTTTCTCACCGAAGCGGCCTTGGCTGGAACGGTTATTCTCAGTGGGACGCACTCCCGTTCCAGCATCAAGGCCAGCTGCGGCGCGGCCGGTGGGGATTACAGCGGAGAAGCTGGTCATTATGGTTGCACTACAAAGAATGGCTCTGTCCAGTGCAACAACCAGGGCAAGTGCTACGGCGACTGCGGCAATTGCGGAGCAACTGCCAGCGGCGGCAGCGGCACCGTCAGCGGCATTTTGCGTACACCCGTAGGCGGCGTCACGCTGAAGCCTGGAAATAACCCGCCGCCCAAACGAACGGCAGGCCCCATCCGCGTCAAGCCACCGATCGCAGTCAGCAACCCGGGCGGCACGCCCAATAATGGGGGTCCACACCACGGAGGGAACCCACGGTGATTGGAAGCCGTAACCGATCACGAAAGGCGACGCTCTCGCGAATCGTCGCGACATGGCGGAGAGACGAAAGCACTTGGGGAGTGGGAATTATGCGTCGTTCACTTATGTTGGCTACCGCGTGCGCCATCGTATCTGTCCAGATGGTAAAACTAGGTGTTGCGTATCGGTTTTAGATAGATGGCATTTATCGACTTGAGTAAATCAGAGGCCGTCATAGCTGGCCTCTTTCGTTGTGTTGAACCACGGGCGCGATGTCGGCTATTGACACAAAGCGGACGCGCGCGAGCGCCCGATGAATGTCCGTTGTTGCGGGCAACGCGGACACCGATCAACTGACCAACGGCTGGTTCCCAGTTTCGATTTCTGAGCGCGCCGCCTAATTACATAATCGCGAACTCGCTATTCCTGCGGTCGGTCACCAGCATGCTGCCGGGATAATGCGTGATGCAGAATTCCGGCTTCACCGTCGCGATCACCGATTGCGGCGTCACCCCGCAGGCCCAGAACACCGGCAATTCGTCCTCGCGCACTTCGACCGCGTCGCCGTAGTCGGGCTTCATCACATCCTTGATGCCGATCAGCTCCGGCTTGCCGATATGCACCGGCGCGCCATGCACGGCGGGAAAGCGCGTCGTGATCTGCACGGCGCGGATGGCGTCGGCCGGCTTCAAGGGCCGCATCGACACCACCATCGGCCCGTGGAACGGCCCGGCCTCCTTCGTGGCGATTGAGGTGCGGTACATCGGCACGTTGCGCCGCTGAGCGACATGGCGCAGCTCGATGCCTTCCGCCATCAGCGCTTCCTCGAAAGAGAACGAGCAGCCGATGACAAAGCTCACCAGATCGTCGCGCCAGAATTCGCGCACATCCTCCGGCTCGGCCACCAGCTCGCCTTTCCGCCAAACGCGATAGCGCGGCAAGTCGGTGCGGATGTCGAGGTCTTCACCGAGTTCCGGCACCCGCGGATCGCCCGGCGCCGAGGTTCCGATCAGCGGGCACGGCTTGGGATTGCGCTGGCAAAAGCGCAGGAAATCGGCGGCCAAGGCCTGCGGCAACATGGCGAGGTTGCCCTGCACGAAGCCCGGCGCGAGACCGGCGGTCGGCCTGCGGTGCAGGCCCGCGCGGACCGCGCGCCGCGCCGCCAGGCCGCTGCCGAGCGCCGCCGTATCTTCTCGACGCAAGTGTGTGACCGCCATATTCGCTCTTCCTGCCGCCCCGGGGACCACACGCTCGGGCGCCGATTTCACCTAATGCCCATTTCCCGGGCAAGATACGACGATACGAAAACGCCTACAACGTTCAGAAAATAGCGGTTGAAACTTACCGCAGGACCGCGTTTGCTTATGGCATAAGTAATTCGCCAAGAGCCCGGCAAGGGCCGGCGAGGGGAGGCTTGGTATGCCGCGTCTGGCCGGCAAGAGCTGGCATGTGGTGGCGTTTGGCGCCGGCTCGGCGCGGGCGCCGCGGGCGGCTTTGCTTTCCGATCAGATGAACAATTCTCGACTTTGCGTCCGCGCATCCGCGCGGGTGTGAGCGTTTCTGTAGACACGTGAAATCCAGCGGGAGGACAAGCGATGACTGAAAAGTGGAAAGACGAGGCTTGGGCACAGGACTTCTGGTACAGCGGCAAGGTCACGCGCCGCACCATCGTGGGGTGGGGCGGCGGTGCGATCGGCGCGATGATGCTGGTGCCGGCGCCCTGGCGCGCCGCGTTCGGCGCCGCAGCGCCGTACAAGGTCGGCTCCGAGCAGCCGCTGTCTGGCCCGGGCGCCATCGGCGGCAAGACCGCGGTAGTCGGCCTGCAAATGTCGGCCGACCGCATCAATGCGAGCGGCGGCATCAACGGCCGGCCGGTCGAACTGGTGCTGGTGGACGATGAGTCCAAGCCCGACGTCGGCCGCCGCAAGTCACAGAAGCTGGTGGAAGAGGACAATATCGACGTTCACGTCGGCGGCTTCCTGTCCAACATCTGTCTCGCCTGCATGCCGGTGTGGCAGGAATCCAAGGTGGTCAACATGATCACCGTGTGTCTCGACACCACGCTGACCACCAGCGCCTGCAACCGCTACACCTTCCGCCTGCACGACTACGCACCGGCGCAAGCGGTCGCCATGGGGTCGACGCTCACCAAGATGGGCAAGAAGTGGCACCTCGTGTTCGCCGACTATTCCTGGGGTCAGTCGACGCGCGACGCTTATGCCGCCTCGATCAAGAAAAACGGCGGCGAAGTGGTCGGCACCACCGGCATCCCGCTCGGCACGCCCGACATGACGCCGTTCCTGTCGAAAATCTCTGGAAATTTCGACGGGCTGTTCGGCATCTTCTTCGGCAAAGACGGCGTGACGCTCGTCAACCAGGCCTACGATCTCGGCTTGAGCAAGAAGTACAAAATGGCCGGCGACGGCTCGATCACCGAGCCGACCAATCTTCCGGCGCAGGGCCACAAGGTCGATGGCTTCACCGCCATCAATCGCTACATCCCGGTGTTCCAGGGCCCGCTCGATACGCCCTCGCACAAGAAGTTCTACGAGGAAGCCAAGAAGCGCCTGATCAAGATCGATCCGAGTGGCCCGCGGCCCGACAAATACGTGCAGTCGAACTACGAAGCCTTGAACGCGATGAAGATCGCCATGGAGAAATCGAAGTTCGAGGGCCGCAAGGACACCATGAAGCTGATCGAGGCGCTCGAGGGTCTCGAGGTGAAGCAAGGCGACGACTTCCCGCAGGGCGACAAGACGCTGCGGAAAGACGACCATCAAGCCTTCCTGACCGAATTCATCTTCGAGATTCACAACGGGGACTACAAGCTTCTGCAGGCGGTGCCGAAGGACAAGACCCTCGTTCCGCCGGCGTGCCACTTCCCCGCGGCGTAAGTTGAGCGCGGTATCGGCCATCGACCAACGCTCCTCGGCCACCAGCCGGGGAGCGCAGTCGGCTCCTGTTCTCAGGACCGAACAGCTGACCGTCCGTTTCGGCGGCCTTGCGGCGCTTTCGCAGGTCAATTTCGAGGTGGCGCGCGACGAGGTGCGCGCGATCATCGGACCGAACGGGGCGGGCAAGAGCACGTTCTTCAACTGTCTGACCGGCGTGCTGCGGCCGACTTCCGGCCGCATTATTTTCAACGGCGAGGACGTCACCGGCCTGCCGTCCAATGCGATTTCGCAAAAAGGTATCGCGCGCTCGTACCAGATCACCAACATCATGCCGAATGCCTCGACGCTGGAGAACGTGCGTATCGCGGCCCAGTCGCGCCGGCATTCCTGGAACCTGTTGCGGCATCACAGCAGCTTCGCCGATATCAACGAGAAGGCGAAGGCCGCGCTCGATGCGGTCGGGCTGTTGAGCAAGGCCGAAGAGCTTGCCGCCAATCTTTCCCATGGCGAGCAGCGCAATCTCGAGATCGGCATCGCGCTCGCGACCGAGCCGTCGCTACTCTTGCTTGACGAGCCGACCGCCGGCATGAGCGCGGCCGAGACGCACGACACCATGGAGCTCGTGCGCCGCATCGCCAAGAAGAACCTGACGATCCTGATCGTCGAGCACGACATGCAAGTGGTCATGGAGCTCTGCCACCGCATCACCGTGCTGCACTACGGCGAAATCCTCGCCGACGGCACGCCCGAGGAAATCCAGCGGAACCCGCGGGTGCAGGAGGTCTACCTCAAGACATGAGCGCCGCCGCCGACATCAGCACCGAGCCGCTCGTCCGCGTCGAGGACGTGCATACCTATTACGGCAAGAGCCACATCCTGCACGGCGTTTCGCTGCACGTCGGGCCCGGCGAGGTCGTCGGCCTGCTCGGCCGCAACGGCGTCGGCAAATCGACGACGTTGAAGACCATCATGGGCCTGGTGCAGCCGAGCCACGGCACCGTTATGCTCGACGGCAACGCGATCTCCGGCCTTCCGCCGCACAAGCTCGCCGGCCTCGGCATCGGCTACGTGCCGGAGGACCGCCGCATCTTCCGCCTGCTCACCGTGATGGAGAATTTGCGCGTCGGCTTCGACCGCGGGGGCGTCACGGAAGAAAAACGCCGGGCGCTGCTCGACAAGGCCTTCATGTACTTCCCGCGTCTCGCCGAGCGGCGCAACCAGGCCGGCGGCACGCTGTCGGGCGGCGAGCAGCAGATGCTGGCCATCGCGCGCGCCATGATGCTGGAGCCGAAGATAATTCTTCTCGACGAGCCGACCGAAGGCCTGATGCCGCGCATGGTCTCGCAAATCCGCCAAATCATCGAGGTGCTGCACAAGGAGGGCGTCGCCATCCTGCTGGTCGAGCAGAACGTGCCGCTGACGCTGGAAGTCAGCCAGCGCATATACATCATGGAAAAGGGCAGCGTGCGCCATCACTGCGCGGCGTCCGAGATCAAGGTCGACGATCCGGTGATCAAGCAGTATCTGGGAGTGTGAGCGATGGAAGCGGTGTCCCAGTTCATACAAAACATTCCGCTCGATCTGCTGCTGATCCAGACCGTCAACGGCATCGTCACCGGCATGATCCTGGCGCTGGTTGCCTCCGGCTTGACGCTGATCTTCGGCATCATGGACGTGGTCAACTTCGCCCATGGCGAGCTGTTCATGATGGGCGCCTATCTCGGCGTGCTGGTGATGGCGACGACCGGAAGCTTCTGGCTGGCGCTCATCATTGCGACGTTGATGATCGCGATCCTCGGCGCGGCGCTGCAGATCCTCACTTTGCGCCCGCTGATCGGCCGCGATCCGTTGAACACGATCCTCGTTACCTTCGGCCTTTCGCTGATCTTGCAGAACTTCGCATTGTGGGAATACGGGCCGGTGCCGCGCAAGCTGCCGGAACCCATCACCGCGCATTTCAATCTGTTCTATCTGCAATATCCCTGGTACCGCATCGTCATCGCCGCGCTGTCGGCGGCTATCATCGGCGGCTTCTGGCTGTACCTCAAATACGGCAAGTTTGGCATCTGGATCCGCGCCACCACGCAAGACCGCGTGATGGCGCAGGCCATGGGCATTCCGGTGCCCTGGGTTTACACCGGCGTGTTCGCGCTCGGCGCCGCCATGGCGGCGGCGAGCGGCGTGCTGTTCGGTCCGCTCGGCAGCATCAATCACACCATGGGGCTCGATTGGGTGCTGAAGGCCTTCATCGTCGTGGTGGTCGGCGGCATGGGTAATCTCGGCGGCTCGATCGCCGCCGCCATCTTCATCAGCCTCTTGGAAGCCTACGCCTCGATCTGGGTAAGCCCGGCGCAGGCGGTGATCGTCTCCTTCATTGTGCTCATTCTGACGCTGCTGTTCCGGCCGACCGGTCTGTTTGTGGCGACGCCAAAATGACGACCGCGCCGCTCGATAAGACCATGCCGCCCAAGGCGAAGTTGAGCCACACCACGGTTTATTGGATCGGCTTTTGCGTAGTGATGGCGGTCTTGATCGTGGCGCCGCTGGTGCTGCCGGTATTCTGGGCGAAGTTCCTGACCGAGATCCTGATCTGGGGTCTGCTGGCGATGTCGTCCGATCTGCTGATCGGCTATACCGGCATGATCTCGTTCGGGCATTCGGCCTTTTTTGGCCTCGGCATGTACGGCGCGGCCGGCGCGCTCTTGCATACCAGCCCGCCCAATCTGTGGCTGGCGATCGTCTACGGCCTGGCCGGCGCCGCCGGCGCCGCGCTGTTCGTCGCCTATTTCTCGACGCGGCTGCGCGACATTTATTTCGCCATCACCACGCTGATCTTCTCGCAGATCTTCTACGTCATCATCTTCACCTGGACGGCGGTAACTGGCGGCGAGAACGGCCTGATCTTTACGCGGCCGCACTTCTCGATTCCGTTCCTCTACGACGTGCGCTTCACCACGACCACGATGCATTGGTTTGTGCTGGCGCTGGTGGCCGGCTCTTACCTGCTGCTGCGCCGCATCACGCGCTCGCCCTTCGGCATGGTGCTGCAGTCGATCCGCGAGAACGAGGCGCGCACCCGCGCCATCGGTTATCCGGTGCAGCGCTACAAGATCGTCTCGGTGATGCTGTCCGGCCTGTTCGCCGGGCTTGCCGGCGTACTCTACGCCGTCCAGAACGAGTTTGCCGCGCCCGATTTCGTGTTCTTCGTCACCTCGGGCGACACCGTGATCTTCAACGTGATGGGCGGCATCGGCACGCTGGTCGGGCCGATCGTCGGCGCCGGCTTCTTCCAGTTGCTGCGCGAGCTGCTGTCGCGCGTCTTCGGCGACCAGTTCCCCTATCTGATCCCGCTCGGCGTCGTCTTCATCGTGATGATCATCTTCCTGCCGCAGGGCCTGCTCGGTTTTGCCCGGCGCTGGCTCAACCGCTAGCACGCGACGCTTCGAGCCGGCGGTAGATGCCGCCCAGATGGCGCTCGGCGAGCGCGCGGTTCGCAGGGCTCGCCTCGCTTTGCTTGGCCGCGCTGTCGTCGACGAATTCGAGTTGCGGCGTCTTGGCGTCGCGGCGCGCGGCCGCGGCCATGATGGCGCGCTCGGCTTCGCTGCAGTTCATGCCGAAATGCGGCATGACCGCCGCTCCGGCCTGCTGGCTGCGGCGGTGCGCGAGGAAACCGTCATGATGGATATCGAGAGCGGCCGCTATTATGGCCTCGACGACATCGGCAGCGAGATCTGGCGGCGCCTGGAATCGCCGTGCACGTTTGGCGCGCTCGTCGACGGCCTCGTCATCGACTTTGACGCCGAGCGCGCGGTCATCGCCGAAGACGTGCGCAAGCTGCTGTCGATCAAGGCCGAGCACAAGGTCGTGACGCTCGGCTGAGTGTCGGCGCTTTTGGGCCGCGCAAGGCTCACGCGACCCGGCCCGCCACCCCCTAACCCCTTGAATCCGCTACACTGGACATTCCGCCGCCGGAACCGGCAAGGTCATGGGGATGGCCGCCAATAGCGAAACTCTGCAGCTGATTGCCCGCCTCACGCCGCTTGCCGAGGTGCTGGGGCTGATCGATGCCGAAGTGAAGCCGGTGATCCCGCGCACGCTCGACGTGGCGGCCGCCGCTGGCCGCACGCTGGCGGCCGACGCGGCGGCGCCGGCGCGTCCGGCCGCCGCCATGGCGCTGCATGACGGCTGGGCGCTCGCTGCCGATCTGACGCTGGGCGCCGGCGGCTATGCCCCGGCGCTGCTGCCGCGGGCGCCGACGCGCGTCGAAGCCGGCCAGCCCATGCCGCCCGGCACCGACAGCGTCGCGCCGTTCGACGCGGTGAAGAAGACCGCCGCCGGCGCCGAGGCGCTGGTCACGATCAATCCGGGCGACGGCGTGCTGGCCGCCGGCGGCGATTGCGACCCCGGCGTGCCGCTGCGCCGCGCCGGCGACCGCCTGCGCCCGACCGATCTCGCCGCCTTCGCCGCCGCCGGCCTTGCCCGCGTCACCGTGCGCGAGCCGCGCCTGCGTATCCTGCCGCTGCGCGGCTCGGCCATCGTCACCGCCGCCGCCCGCCTGATCGCCTCCGACAGCGAGCGCCGCGGCGGCTCCGCGCGCCTGGACGAGTCCGGCCGTCTCGACGTCGCCATCGGCGCCGAAAGCGCCGACTGCATCGTCGGCATCGGCGGCACCGGCCCCGGCCGCAACGACACCAGCGTGCATGTCTTGGTGCGCGAGGGCCGCGTCGCGGTGCATGGTCTGGCGCTGGCGCCGGGCGAGACCGCGGCGCTCGGCTTTGCCGGCACGCACCCCGTGCTGCTGCTGCCGGGCCGGCTCGATGCCGCGCTCGCCGTTTGGCTGACGGTCGGACGGCATCTGTTGGCGGCGCTCGGCGCCAGCAAGCGCAAAGCGAACGAGCCGGGCAAAGCGCTCACGCTGGCGCGCAAGGTCGCCTCCACCGTCGGCTTGGCCGAGTTGGTGCCCGTGCGGCGCGCGCCCGACGGCCAGATCGAGCCGCTCGCCACGCGCTATCTGCCGCTCTCCGCGCTCACGCGCAGCGACGGCTGGATCCTGGTGCCGGCCGAGAGCGAGGGCTATGCCGCGGGCGCGCAAGTGCAGGTGAGGCCGTGGCCATGAGAAACGCAACATGAGCGAGCAGCGCTCGCCGGCCGACGATCTCGTCGCGCGCGTGCGTGCCGCCGCGCGCCAGGAGCAGTTCCTCGAAGTGGTGTCGGCGGAGCAAGCGCGCGCCCGCTTCGAGCGGCATCTCGATCTTTCGCCGCTTCCGGCCGAAACTGTGCCGCTCGCTGCCGCGCTCGGCCGCGTGCTCGCCGCCGACGTGGTGGCCGCGGTCGACGCGCCGCCGTTCGACCGCTCCAATGTCGACGGCTTCGCGCTGCGCGCGGCCGACACGCTCGGCGCCAGCGATGCCAATCCCAAGCTGCTCCAGCTCAATGCCGAGGTCATCGCCTGCGGCGATGTGCCCGGCGTCGGCGTCACCGCCGGCACCGCCACCACCATCGCCACCGGCGGCGTCATCCCGCGCGGCGCCGACGCGGTGGTGATGATCGAGGCGACCGAGCTGATCGAAGGCGAGCCGCCGCGCATCGAAGTCCGCCGCGCGGCGGCGCCCGGCCAGTTCGTCTCCTACGCCGGCTCCGACATCGCGCGCGGCGAAACCCTGCTGCGGCGCGGTGCGCGCATCGGCTCGCGCGAGATCGGCATGCTGGCGGCCTGCGGGCTCAGCGCCGTCGCCGTGGTGCGGCGGCCGAAAGTGGCGGTGCTCTCCACCGGCGACGAGCTGGTGGCGCCGGGCGAACCGCTCAGACCCGCTGGCGTCTATGACAGTAATGGCGCCGTCGTTGCCGCCGCCGTCGCCGAATGCGGCGGCGAGCCGCTCAGCCTCGGCGCATTTCCCGACGACGCCGCGGTGCTGGAGAAAGTCGTGCGCGAGGCCTTGGCGCGAAGCGACATGGTGGTGCTGTCCGGCGGCACCTCGAAGGGCGCCGGCGATCTGTCGCATGCCATCGTCTCGCGCCTCGGCCCGCCCGGCATCATGGTGCACGGCGTCGCGCTTAAGCCCGGCAAGCCGCTTTGCCTCGGCGTCGTCGGCGACAAGCCGATCGTGGTGCTGCCCGGCTTCCCGACCTCGGCGATCTTCACCTTCCATGCCTTCGTCGCGCCGGTGATCCGCGCCCGCGCCGGGCTGCCGCCGGAAGCGGCGCGGACCGTCACGGCCACAGTGCCGGTGCGCGTCGCCTCCGAGCTCGGGCGCAAGGAATTCCTGCTGGTGTCGCTGATCGAGAGCGGCGAGGGCACGGTAGCGTTCCCGACCGGCAAAGGCTCCGGCTCGGTCACCAGCTTCTCGCAGGCCGACGGCTTCATCGAGATCGACGCGCTCGCCGGCTCGCTCGACGCCGGCAGCGAGGCGCGGGTGACGCTGATCGGCAGCGCCGCGCACGCGCCCGACCTGGTCGTCATGGGCAGCCACGACGTGGCGCTCGACGTGGTGGTGGGCGCGCTGGCCGAGCGCGGCTTGTCCGCTCGCGTGCTGGCGGTGGGCAGCCTCGGCGGCGTGGCGGCGGCGAGCCGCGGCGAATGCGACATCGCGCCGGTGCACCTGATCGATCCGCAAAGCGGCCAATATAACGTGCATCTGGCGCAGCCTGGGCTTTCGCTGGTGCCGGGCTGGCGGCGCATGCAGGGCATCCTGTTCCGCCCGGGCGACAAGCGCTTCGAGGGGAAAAAAGCGGCGGACGCGCTCAAGGCGGCGTTGGCCGACGCGTCGGCGCTGATGGTCAACCGCAATGCCGGCTCCGGCACGCGCGTGCTGGTCGACAGACTGCTCGAGGGCGCGCGGCCGCCCGGCTATGCCAATCAGCCGAGATCGCACAACGCGGTGGCCGCCGCGATCGCGCAGCATCGCGCCGACTGGGGGCTCGCCATCGAGCCGGTGGCGCGCATGTATGGCCTCGGCTTTCTGCCGATCGCGCCGGAGCACTACGATTTCCTCGTCGTCGAGAGCCGGCGGGAGCGCCCGGCGGTGCAGGCCTTCCTCGCCGCCTTGCGCGATGAGGCGACGCGCACGCGCATCGCCGCGCTCGGCATGCAGCCGGCTGATGCTGGAGAGTGAAGTGGTGTAGCAGGCACAGCGCACTCCCTCTCCCCGTTGGGGAGAGGGTTGGGGTGAGGGGGATCATGACCCTCGATAGGCTATAACCTCTCACCCGGATCGCTTCGCGATCCGACCTCTCCCTATGGGAGAGGTGAAACGAGCTTGCGGCACTGTGTGAAGCCCCATGGACCTGATCATCCGCAACGCGCGCCTCTCGGACCGCCCCGGCGAGCCGCTCGACATCGGCATCGCGAACGGCCGCATCGCCGCGATCGAGCGCAATATCGCCGCCGACGCGCCGGCCTATGACGCCAAAGGCCTGCTCGCCTGTCCCGGCCTGATCGAGAGCCACATCCATCTCGACAAGTCGCGCATCATCGACCGCTGCGCGCCGCAGGAGCGCGCCAAGCTCAGCCCGGTGTTCGGCGTCACCCCGGTCAAGAAGACCATGACGGTCGAGGACGTGCATGCGCGCGCGGCGCAAACGCTCGAGCAATGCATCCTGCACGGCGCCACGCGCATGCGCACGCAAGTGGAGGTCGACCCCGGCATCGGCATGCGCGGCTTCGACGGCGTTGAGGCGCTGATCGAGGAATACAAATGGGCGATCGACATTGAAATGTGCGTCTTCCCGCAGGAAGGCCTCATCAGCTTTCCCGGCACCGACGAATTGCTGGTCGAAGGCCTCAAGCGCGGCGCCAAGGTGATCGGCGGCGCGCCGCGCTACGACAAGGACGGCCCCGGGCAGATCAGGCGCATCTTCGAATTGGCGCGCGAGTTCGACGTCGACATCGACATGCATCTCGACGTCGGCCCCACCGCCGACGACATGTACATCCATCTGGTGCGCGAGCTGACCGACCGGTACAAGCGCGGCGGCCGCGTGGTCGCCGGCCACATGGCGAAATTGTCATTGCTGCCGCCCGCCGAGATGGCGGCGATGGCGAAGCAGCTCGCCGACAGCGGCATCGCGGTCACTGTGCTGCCGGCAACCGACCTGTTCCTCATGGGCCGCGATCAGGACCACAGCGTGCGCCGCGGGGTGGCCGACGCCAACGTGCTGTGCGACCATGGCGTCAAGTGCTCGCTCTCCACCAACAACGTGCTCAATCCGGCGACGCCCTACGGCGACTGCTCGCTCATGCGCATCGCCAATATGTATGCCAATCTGATGTTCCTCGACCGCCCGGCCGAGCTGCGGCAGTGCTTCGAGATGCTCACGACCCGCTCCGCGCGGCTGCTCAATTTCAAGGATTATGGTTTCGCCGTCGGTAACCTTGCGGACGTCGTCATTTTCAACGCGCAAACGCCTGAACAAGCGGTGGCCGAGATCGCCCAGCCGCTCGCCGCCTTCAAGAACGGCAGGCAGACCATGGCCTGGAGCCTGCCGCATCTGATGCGGCCAGGGCACTGAGCCCACCTCCCCCTCCAGGGGAGGGTGAATGGAACGCTTCGGCCCGCCCCACAATGTTCTAAACTTCACGGCAATATTTCACTTGGCCCGCTATGACATTCTGGATCAAACGCTTCGCTATCGGACTGCTCCTACTCCCTCTCGCCGTGAGCGCGGCGCAGGCGCAATTGCGCGGGCATGGCGGGCCGGTGCGCGCGCTGGCGATCTCGCCCGACGGGACGCGCGCGATCTCCGGCAGCTTCGACACCTCGGCGATCCGCTGGTCGCTCAAGCGCAACGTGGCCGAGCAGGTGATGCGCTTCCACGACGCCGCCGTGAACGCCGTCGTTTTTCTCAAGGACGGCCGCATCGCCACCGCCGGCGGCGACGCCCATATCGCGATCTGGACGCCGGGCAAGCCCACGCCCGATCAGGTGCTCGACGGTCACAGCGGCCCGATCGTCGGTCTCGCCGTGTCTCCCGACGGCCAATGGCTGGCCTCGGCGTCGTGGGACCACACCGTGCGGCTCTGGCCGCTCGCCGGCGGCGGCGCGCCGCGCGTGCTCGAAGGCAATACGCAGAACATCAACGGCGTCGCCTTCTCGCCCGACGGCAGCCAAGTGATCAGCGCCGGCTACGACGCCACGCTGCGCATCTGGCAGATCGCCGGCGTCAGCGTCAGCGTGCACAACTTGCCGAGCCCGCTCAACAGCGTGGCGGTCGCGCCCGACGGCGAGATCGTCACCGCCGGCGCCAGCGGCCAGGTTTTCTTCCTGTCGCCCGCGGGCGAAATGCGCGGCGAGGTGCAGGCCTCGCCGACCCCGATCATCGCCGTCGCCGTCTCGCCCGACGGCAAGCTCGTCGCCGCCGCCGGCATCCGCGGCTCGGTGGCGGTGATCGACCGCACGGCGCGCAAGCTCGAACGCACGCTGATCGGCCCGGGCCTGCCGGTCTGGTCGGTGGCGTTCTTTCCCGATAGCCGCACGCTGTTGACCGGCGGCACCGACCGCATGGTCAGGCGCTGGGATGCGCTCAAGGGCGAGCCGATCGATGCCGTCGTGGTCGGCGCGCCCGACGACCCGCTCAAGGCCTTTGCCGGCGCTCCCGGCGCGCAGGTGTTCCGCCATTGTGTCGCCTGCCACACGCTGTCGCCCGACGAGGGCAACCGCGCCGGCCCCACGCTCTGGCACATTTTCGGCCGCCGCATCGCCACGCTGCCGGGCTACAATTTCTCGCCCGCGCTCAAGAAGCTCGACATCGTGTGGTCGAAGGAGACGGTGTCGAAGCTGTTCGAGATCGGCCCGGCGCACTACACGCCCGGCACCAAGATGCCGGAGCAGACCATCGGCTCAGCCGAGGACCGCCAGGCGCTGGTGGATTTTTTGGGGCGGGTGACGACGAAGTGACGATTTACGACTCGCCCTTCGGCTCGCCCGCTTCCCGCTCGCGCAGATAGTCGTCGGTGGTGCGCAGGCGCGGGCGGGCGGGCGCGGCGAACGGGTCGAAACTCTCCTCCGCCATCGCGACGACACGGCAGTCCTCGCACATCCGGATGACGTCGAGCCGCTTCTTGGAATCCTTGTACATCCAGTGCTTGCCTTCGAGCTTGGCGACCACGCGCTCGACCGTGCTTTTCACGCCGAACGGCTTGCCGCAGCGGATGCATTCGGCCGGGGCTTCCTGCTTGATCACCCGCCGCTCGGCGGTCGCCGCGCGGAAATCGATCTGCGGCCTGAGGCCGATCACCTTTTCCGGGCAGGTCGCCTTGCACAGCCCGCATTGCACGCAGGCGTCCTCGGCGAAGCGCAGCATCGGCTGCTCAGGATTGTCGGCGAGCGCGCCGGTCGGGCAGGCCGACACGCAGGACAGGCAGAGCGTGCAGCCTTCGACGTTCACCTCGACGGTGCCGAAGGGCGCGCCCTCCGGCAGCGCCACAATGTCAACCGGCGCCAGCGCAACGCCGTGCAGCTCGCGCAAGGCAAGCCGCACCACCTCGCGCTTGTTGCCGACCGCGGCGAACGTGGCGGGCTTCGCCGCGCCATCCATGGGCGCGATGGCGCGCAGGCTTTCGCCCAGCGCGTCGGGATCGTCGGTCTCGATGGTGGCGACGCGATTGCCCGTAAAGCCGAGGCCGGCGAGGATCGGCTCGGCCAGCGCGATGGTCTTGTAAAGCCCAGCGAGGTCGTGGCGCGGCTTGGCGCGCACGAGCCAGCGCACCGCGGTCGCGCCGTAGGCGAAGGCCGCGGCCACCGCCTCCAGCCCGATTTGCGTGATCTCGTTGACTTGCACCGGCAGAACGTTGGCCGGCAGCCCGTCGCCGTAGCGCGCCAGCGCGTCGATCATCGCGCCGCCGTGCTCGCCGTCATGGAACATCACGACAGGTTGCTTACCGCCCGCCTCGCGGTAGGTCGCAAGCAGCACGCGCAGCTTGCGCAGCAGCGCATCGGACGGCGGCAGCGCATAGGCCGCGGCTCCGGTCGGGCAGGCGGAAGCGCATTGCCCGCAGCCGGCGCAAATGAGGGCGTCGATGCTGACGTGATCGCCAGCCGGCGCGATCGCGCCGGTCGGGCAGAGATCGAGGCAGCGGCGGCAGCCGACGATGTTGGAGCGCGAATGCGCGCACAGCTCCTCGGTGAAATCGATGTAGCGCGGCTTGTCGAATTGGCCGGTGAGGTCGCGCGCCTTCAATACCGCGCGCAACACCGCCGCCGGATCGCCGGGATCGGCGCGCAGATAGCCGTCGCGCAGATCGGCGGCCGGAAACAGCGGCGCGCCGCCCGAGAGATCGATCAGGATGTCGCAGCGCGTCGCCACGTCGTCGCGCGCCGGCGCAAATTGCAAGCCGTCGCGCGAGGAGGGCGAAGGCGCGGCGTAGCCGTCGATCGTCACCTCGAAGGCGCCGAGCGCGCCCGTGGCGGATTTGATCGTGCCCTTCAGCAGCGGGAACTCGGTCACCCGGGGCGGGAGAACCGCGTCCGGCTGCTTGATCAGCACGGTGACGTCGAGATGCTGCTTGAGCAAATTGGCCGCCTCGATCGTCTGCGCGTCCTTGCCGTAGAGCAGTGTCACGCCCTCGCTGCTGAGGCTGACGAACTGCTGCTCGGGCGCCGGCTCGGCCGCCGCGGCGATCAGCGCGGCCATCTTCGGGCCGGCATCTTTCGCGTCTTTCGACCAGCCGGCGGCCTCGCGAATGTTGACGAAGCTCAGATCGGCGTCGCCGCTTTCGGCCGCAACTTCGGTGAACAGCGGCGCTTCCTGCGTGCAAGCGACCGTCATGGCCTCGCCGCCGGCCGCCGCCTTGCGGAAGCGCTCGAGCTCGGCGCGGCAAAGCTGACGGCCTTCGATCACCTCGGCGCTGCGGCAAGCGCGCCGCACCGCCCCGCCGTCGAGCGGCATGGTGTCTTCGCAGGAACAGATCAGAATTTTACGCGGCCGCTCGGCCATCGGGGTCCTGAATCTTTCGTCCGGCCCGCGCCTGCAGAGCCAAATGCCGCATTTGGCGGCGCTTTTGATCGCATCCGCGTGGCTGCGGGACTGGCCACGGGACCTTCCAAGTCATTATTATAAGTGTTCAAACAAGAAAGTAACAGCGAGGGCGAATGCCGCTGCAGACGCGGACAGCAATTGCGCCGGAACTGACGCTGCCGCCGCTTTATACCGCGGTGCGCCTGCGCGAGGTGGGCGACGCTTTTTCGCACGCCATCGCGCTCGCGCCCGAGCGCGGCGCCGGCACGCTGGTCTATGTCGGGCGTTTCGATCTCGCCGAATTCGCGCTGGTGCTGGAACCGGAGGAGAAGCTCGCGCCGGCGCGGCGCGCGTTCTACGCCGGCATGGCCGCGCTCGGCGACGCGCTTGCCGCCACCGCGCCGCCGGAAACCGCCATCAATATCGAATGGCCGGACTCGCTTTACGTGAATTGGGGACTGGTGGGCGGCGGACGCCTGGCCTGGCCGCAAGGGCTCGGCGAGGACGAGGTGCCGCCCTGGCTGGTGTTCGGCGGCATGATCCGCACCGCCTCCATGCTCGGCAACGATCCGGGCGCGAAGCCGGACATCACGGCGCTCGACGAAGAAGGCTTCGCCGAGGTCACCTCCAGTCAGCTGGTGGAAAGCTTCGCGCGTAATTTCATGACGGCGATCGACGCCTGGCAGGAGCGCGGCTTCGGCGCGGTGGCAAAGAGCTATTTCGAATATCTGCCGCGCGAGCAGGGCTTGCGCCGCGACATCGACGACGGTGGCGATCTGCTGCTGCGCCGCATGGCCGCCAAGGATGTCGAGCGCAAGACGCTGCTGCCGCGCCTCATCGCGCCCGGCTGGTACGACACCGCGAGCAAAGGTCCGCGCGCATGAAGCTGTTGCGCACCATCCGGCTCGATCCTTCCGACACGTTCGTGTTCGATCCGGCGGCTGGACCGGGCGAATGGGCGGTGTCGGGCGCCTTCGTGTTTTGGGGCGGCGATCCGACAAAGCTGGAAGGCAAGGCGCGCACCGCCTTCCGCAGCGGTTTTCTCAGCATCGAGTCGCTCGGCTGGTCCACCCTGGTGCAGATCGTCGAGGCGAGCGAGTCCGAGCGCGCCGATCTGGTCGCGAAGCTGGCGCAGCAGCTGGTCGCGCATTTCGGCGCGCCCGATCTGCCGGCGGCCACGGCGGCGGCGGAAGACGAGGTCGCCTTCGTCGAGTCGCTGTGCGCGCAGCCGCGCGACACGCTGATCGCGGTGCATCGCACGTATGAGGACGGCGCCGTGCGCGAGGCGTTTCGCACGCTGCGGCCGCGCGCGGGGGCCAAGCCCGCGCGCGCATTCTCGTTCATGGAAGTCGAGGGCGACGAGCAGCCGGGCGAGCAGGTCGATCTCATCTCCATGGCCGAGCGGGAGCGCAAATGAGGGACTTCTGGCTCTCTTGCGGCCATCATCTGCTCGACCGCGGCCCGGGCGGCGGCTTGGTCGTCACCGACGATTTCCTCAAAGTCTATCTGGCGCGGCCCGAGCTCATCCCGCCGCCGGAGGCCTGCGCGGCCGAGCGCGGGCTGCATGCGGCGCTGCTGGCCGATCCGCGTCGCCCGGTAACCGCGGCCGATGTCGCAACGATCGCCGACTTGGACGCGCGCGAGAACTGGCAGCTGCTGATAGCCTTCCGCGATCACCTGCTGGGCCACAAGACGCTGGAGGCGGGCTATGCCGATCTGGTGCGCCGCGGCGTAGGCAAAACGCCGCCGCTGTTCGTCAACCAGCTTGTGCACGTGATCCTGCGCAACGCGCTCGACGGCGTCGAGGACGCGCGCGTCCTGCGCGCGGCCGAGCTGTTCTTCCGCAGCCAGCGCGTCACCCTGCACGAAGGCTCGCTGATCGCGGCCGACGAGGAGACGGTCGGCGGCATCGGCACCTCGCCGGTGACGCCGCTGGTCTCCATGCTCGGGCTGCCGGCCGAGGCGAATATCGACGTGCTCAACGACGACAACGCCGACAGTTATTGGGAGCGCAGCGACCGGTTCGACATGGCGCTCGACTTGACCGGCGGCCGCGCAGGCCTCGCCGCCTTGGCCGAAGCCATGCGGCGCTGGATCGCCCACGTGCTCGGCATCGAGGTTGCGATCGAGCCGCTCACCGAATTGCACGAGGCGACGCTGAGCTGGTACGTCGGGCTCGATGCCGATGCCACGCGGATCGGCGATCTGCTATGGAACGGCGCGGCCGTCGAGGAGGCGGCCATGGCGCGCGTGGCGGGGCTATTCCGGCTCACGTTCCGCGATCCCGCGCTCATGCTCGACAAGGTCAAGGGCGAACCGGTCTACCTCATTCTCGCCATGACGCCGGACAAGATCATCCGCATGAAGCCGCAGAACCTGGTCACCGGGCTGCCGATCCGCCATCTGGAGGCCGTCAGTTGAGCGCCGTGCCCCCGCTTGCGAGCATCCCCGTCGGCGTCGTGGTCGAGCGCAGCAAGGGCGCCGGCCCGTGGACCGATTTTCTCTGGCGCGCCGTCAACGTGCTGAGCGGCGTGCCCGACACGCCGGATTGGACCAAGCTGTCCGACGACGGCGAGCGCGCGACTTTCTATGCGGGCTCAGCCGACGTCGAGCTCTATCGATCGGAGGCGTCCAACTACCGCGACAACCTGATGACCGAGACGCCGCTGCTCTGGATCGCGTTGCGCCCGACCGCCGCCGATCCGCCCTACCGGCTGGCGGGCGTGACGGCCGATCCGGCGGAAGGCGAAGCCTGGGCCGGCATCGGCCACGATATCGTGGAAACGGTGCCGATGCCGGATGCGGTTTTGCAAACCGTTGCGGACTTCGTGTCCGAGCACCATGTCGAGCGGACGTTCCGCAAGCGCCAGCGCGACCGCGCCGACCCGGAGACGTTGGCGCGCCGCGCCCCCGTTAGAGACGGTGGCAAGCCATGAGCGAGCCGGAAAACTTTCTTGAACGCTGGTCCCGCCGTAAGCGCGCGGCCGCTGACGCGCCGCCGCCGCAGAAGGATGAGATCGCGCCGCCGGAAAAAACCGATGCGCCGCCGTCTCCGGCGACGGATGTGCCGAAAGACCCATCGGACGGTGAGCCGTTCGATCTCGCCAGCCTGCCGTCGATCGAATCGATCGGCGCGAATACCGACGTGCGCGCGTTTCTGCGCCCCGGTGTTCCGCCGGAATTGACCCGTGCGGCGCTTCGACGCGCCTGGTCTACCGATCCTGCCATTCGCGACTTCGTCGGACTGGTCGAGAACGGGTGGGATTTCAACGATCCCAACGCGATGGCGGGCTTCGGCACGATAGGCGCCGGCGAGGTCGCGCGCCTGCTGTCGCAAGCGGTTGGCGAAGCGCTTCCGGAAGCGAGCGGGTCGTCAGCCGAACCGCCGCAAGCGGCTGTGCCGCGTGGAGATTCCGAGCAAAGTTCAACGGCCGAAATCGCGTCGTCCGAACGCCAAGAAAATGCCGCAGCGCCGAAACCCGCCGCAGTGCAACGCAGCGAAAATGACGCATCGCAAAATGATTCCGGGAACCAGGGGAAGCCGCCCACGAGCTGAGCCGCGCGCCAGAGCAATAAATACGGCGTGATATAGGCTGCGGCTATTGACCCTCGCTTCATTGCGGCGATAGCTTTTCATTATTCTTAATTGGCTTTGGTTCGCGCGGGCGAGCGCGCGAGCGACAAGAAAAACAGCCATGCCCGATCAAGGACTGCAGGAAGCGATCCGCGCTGTCGGCGGCGTCACCGAGCTTGCTCGCCGCATCGGCATATCGCAGCCGTCGGTCTCGAACTGGAGCCGGGTACCGGCCGAACGCGTGCTTGTGGTGGAAGCCGTCAGCGGTATCGCGCGCGCGGCCCTGCGTCCCGACCTTTACAGCGAAGCCGAGCAAAGCGCCGTGAACGAGATCGATATGGCCCGCGCGCAGGAATATGCGCTGCTCGGCAGCTTGCTCACGCGCGCGCCCGGCGCCGGCCTGCTCGAGCGGCTCGGCGCATTGCGCGGCGACGCCACGCCGCTCGGTGTCGCGCATATCGAATTGGCCGAGGCGGCAAGGGACACCGACGTCGCCAAAGTCGAGCGCGAGTTCTTCGATCTTTTCATCGGCATCGGCCGCGGCGAATTGCTGCCCTATGCCTCCTATTATCTCACCGGCTTCCTGCACGAGCGTCCGCTCGCGCGCTTGCGCGAGGACCTGGCGCGCATCGGCGTCGCGCGCGCGGAAGGCGTGACGGAGCCGGAGGATCACGCCGGCATTTTGTGCGAGATCATGGCGGGACTGGCGGGCGGCCAGCTGCCGGCGCCGGCCGATTCGGATCGCACGATCTTCGAAAAACACATGGCGCCCTGGATCGGCCGTTTCTTCGCCGATCTCGAGCGCGCGCAAGCGGCCGATTTCTACCGGCGCGTCGCAACCATTGGCCGGCTGTTCATGGACATCGAAACGGAGGCTTTCACGCTCCCATCGTGAGGCGGAAGGCCTGACGTCGTTTAAGGAGGACTGGCGATGAAATCAAAAGGCAAAGCTGGAATTGGACGCCGCGATTTCCTGCTCGCGGCCGGCGCCGGTGCCGGCGTCGCGGCCACCTCCGCCACGCTTTTCAGCGGCGAGGCACAGGCAACTTCCGAAACCCCGGCCGAGGAGCGCAAGGCTCGCTACCAGGCGAATTCGGCGGACGTGCAAGCCTTTTACCGCGTCAATCACTATCCCAAGAAGTGAGGGAGGCCTCCCGTGCTGATCAAAAGAACAGAACGTCAGGCGCGACGCGGCACGCTCGCCGGCCTCGCCAGCTCCGACCATAGCCGGTACGACCGCCGTACCTTCCTGAAACGCTCCGGTCTCGTCGCCAGCGGCGTTGCGGCGCTCGGCAGCTTGCCGCTCGCTACCGTACGCAAGGCCGAAGCGGCCGCCGCCGGACCGCTGACCACCGGCGCGACCGTCCACAAGACCATCTGCACCCACTGCTCCGTTGGCTGCACGGTCACCGCCGAGGTCGTCAACGGCGTGTGGGTCGGGCAAGAGCCAAGTTGGGACTCGCCGATCAACCGCGGCTCGCACTGCGCCAAGGGCGCGTCGGTGCGCGAACTGGTAAGCGGCGAGCGCCGGCTGAAATATCCGATGAAGCTCGAGAACGGCCAATGGACCCGCATCAAATGGGACCAGGCCATCAACGAAATCGGCGACAAGCTGATGGCGATCCGCCAGAAGTCCGGCGCCGACTCGGTCTATTGGCTCGGCTCCGCCAAGATGACCAACGAAGGTTCCTACTTGTTCCGCAAGTTCGGGGCGTTCTGGGGCACCAACAACACCGACCATCAGGCGCGCATTTGCCATTCGACCACCGTCACCGGCGTGGCCAATACCTGGGGCTACGGCGCGATGACCAACAGCTACACCGACATTCGCAACGCCAAGACTCAGATCATCATGGGCGGCAATCCGGCGGAAGCGCATCCGGTGTCGTTGCAGCACCTGATCGAAGGCGCCGAGCTGCAGAAGGCGAACGTCATCGTCATCGATCCGCGCCTGACGCGCACCGCGGCGCATGCCACCGAATATGTCCGGCTGCGGCCGGGCACCGACATCCCGGTGCTGTACGGGATCATGTGGCACATCATCAAGAACGGCTGGGAGGACAAGGAATTCATCAAGCAGCGCGTCTACGGCTTCGAGGACGCGCGCAAGGAGATGGAGAAATGGACGCCGGAGGAAGTCGAGCGCGTTTCCGGAGTTCCCGGTGAACAGCTCGCGCGCGTCGCCAAGATGTTCGCCACGCAGAAGCCGGCGACCCTGATCTGGTGCATGGGCCAGACCCAGCACACCGTCGGCACCGCCAACGTGCGGGCGAGCTGCATGCTGTTGCTGCTCACCGGCAATGTCGGCGGTCAGGGCATGGGCGCCAACATCTTCCGCGGCCATGACAACGTGCAAGGCGCGACCGATGTCGGCCTCGATATCGTGACGCTGCCGTTCTACTACGGGCTGATCGAGGGCGCCTGGAAGCACTGGTCGCGCGTCTGGGAGGTCGACTACAACTATCTGGTCGGCCGCTTCGACGAAAAGAAGATGATGGAAACGCCCGGCATCCCGCTTACCCGCTGGTTCGATGCCACGATTCTGCCGAAGGATCAGGTCGCCCAGAAAGACAATTTGAAGGCGATGGTTATCCAGGGCCACGCCAGCAACTCGATCACGCGCATCCCCGAATCGTTGAAGGGGTTGAAGGCGCTCGAATTGCTGGTGGTCGCCGACCCGCATCCCACGACCTGGGCCTCGCTTGCCGTGCACGCCGGCCGCAAGGACAACATGTACCTGCTGCCGGTCGCCACCCAGTTCGAATGCAAGGGTTCGCGCGTGGCGTCGAACCGCGCGCTGCAGTGGGGCGAGCAGGTCGTCAAGCCGATCTTCGAATCGAAGGACGATCTGGAGGTCATGTACCTCCTGGCCAAGAAGCTTGGGCTCGCCGACCAGATGTTCAAGAACATCAAGGTCGAGAACAACCTGCCGGTGGCCGAAGACATCCTGCGCGAGATGAACCGCGGCAGCTTCTCGACCGGCTACTGCGGCCAGTCGCCCGAGCGCTTGAAGTCGCATATGGCCCACCAGGCCGACTTCGACATGCTCACGCAACGCGCGACGACGGGGCCGAACAAGGGCGACTATTACGGTCTGCCCTGGCCGTGCTGGGGCACGCCCGAGGTCAAGCATCCGGGCACGCCGCTGCTCTACAATACCAACCTCGCGGTCATGGACGGCGGCGGCTGCTTCCGCGCCCGCTTCGGTCTCGAACGCGAAGAGAAGCGGCCGGACGGCACCACCGTGAAAGTCAGCCTGCTGGCCGACGGCTCCTATTCCAAGGATTCGGAGATCAAGGACGGCTATCCCGAGTTCACGGTGGGCGTGCTCAAGAAGCTCGGCTGGGACAAGGACCTGACGGCGGAAGAGATGGCGGTGATCACCAAGATCAATCCGGCCACGCCGGACGCCGTCTCCTGGTCGATCGACCTGTCCGGCGGCGTCCAGCGCGTCGCCCTGAAGCATGGCTGCGTGCCCTACGGCAACGCCAAGGCGCGCATGAACGCCTTCGGCCTGCCGGACCCGATCCCGGTGCACCGCGAGCCGATCTATTCGCCGCGCGTCGAGCTGGTCGCCAAGTATCCGACCCTGCCCGACGCCAAACAGTTCCGGCTGCCGAATATCGGCCACACCGTGCAGAAGAACGCGGTCGATAAGGGCATCGCCAAGCAGTTCCCGCTCATCCTGTCGTCCGGCCGTCTGGTCGAGTACGAAGGCGGCGGCGAGGAAACGCGATCGAACAAGTGGCTCGCCGAGTTGCAGCAGGCGATGTTCATCGAGATCAACCCGGCCGATGCCGCCGACCGCGGCATCAAGGACGGCGGCTTGGTCTGGGTGACCGGCGCCGAGAACGGCTCCAAGGCGAAGGTCACGGCGCTCGTCACCGAGCGCGTCGGCAAGGGCGTCGCCTGGATGCCCTTCCATTTCGGCGGCTGGTTCGGCGGGGTGGATCTGCGTGCCAACTATCCCAAGGGCACTGATCCGATCGTGCTCGGCGAAAGCGCCAACACGATCACGACCTATGGCTACGACCCGGCCACCGGCATGCAGGAACCCAAAGTCACCCTCTGCCAGATCTCGGCGGCATAAGGAGCAGGACCATGGCACGCATGAAATTCCTTTGCGACGCCGACCGTTGCATCGAGTGCAACGCCTGCGTCACCGCCTGCAAGAACGAGCACGAGGTCCCTTGGGGCATGAACCGCCGGCGCGTCGTCACGCTCAACGACGGCAAGCCGGGCGAACGGTCGATCTCCATGGCCTGCATGCACTGCACCGACGCGCCCTGCGCGGCGGTCTGCCCGACGAACGTGTTCTACACCACCGCCGACAGCTTGGTGCTGCACAACAAGGATCTGTGCATCGGCTGCGGCTATTGCTTCTACGCCTGCCCGTTCGGTGCCCCGCAATATCCCAAGGTCGGCAACTTCGGCACGCGCGGCAAGATGGACAAGTGCACCTACTGCGCCGGTGGTCCGGAAGCCGACGGCAGCAAGGAGGAGTACGAGAAATACGGCGCCAACCGTCTGGCCGAAGGCAAGCTGCCGCTGTGCGCCGAGATGTGCTCGACCAAGTCGCTGCTCGCAGGCGACGGCGACGTGATCGCCCAGATCTACAAGGAACGCGTCAAGACGCGCGGCTACGGCTCCGGCGCCTGGGGCTGGCAGACCGCCTATCACGAAACGATCGCGACCTGATCCGGCGGCGGCGCGGGGTGAAGCCCGTGCCGCCGATTTCGAACGCGAAAATTTGAACGCAGGAGAAAATATATGGCGAAGCTCGTTGCGCATTTGCGCTTGATCGCGGGCGCCGTGGCGCTTGCCTTCGTCGTCGCTCTGGCCGTCCCGGCGGCGGCCCAGCAGGGTCCGGTCAATCCGACCGCTGCCGCGGTACAGGAGCAGCAGCTGCTGCAGAAGCTCCAGGTCATCCAGGGCCTCGGCACCATTCCGGACACCAAGTCCTATGTGCTCGAGCATCCCGCCGGCCGCGACTGGCGCATGTTCCGCACGGTGTATCTGCAGTGGATCGGCGCCATCGCCATCCTCGGCATGCTGGCGCTGCTGATCATCTTCTACATGTGGCGCGGCACCATAAAGATCGAAGGCGGCCGCTCGGGCCGTACCATCGTGCGCTTCAACGCGTTCGAGCGGTTCGTGCATTGGCTGACGGCTTCCACCTTCGTTGTCCTCGGCATCACCGGCCTCAACATCAGCTTCGGCCGTGGCCTCTTGCTGCCCTGGATGGGTCCGTCGGCATTCAGCACCTGGTCGGAATGGGGAAAATACGCGCACAACTATCTCAGCTTCGCCTTCACCATCGGCGTGGTGCTGATGTTCCTGATGTGGATCGGGCAGAATTTCCCGACCGCGGCCGACGTCCAGTGGTTCAAGATGGGCGGCGGCATGGGCAAAGGCCACCAGCACCCGCCGGCGCATAGGTTCAACGGCGGGCAGAAGCTGCTGTACTGGCTCATCGTGCTCGGCGGCGCCGCCATGATCATCAGCGGCTACATGCTGCTGTTCCCGTTCTACGGCGGGCTGACCGTCGGCAACATGGAACTCGCCGAGATCTTCCACGGCGTGGTGGGCGTGCTGTTCGTCGCGCTGATCATCGCCCACATCTATCTCGGCACGCTCGGCATGGAGGGCGCCTTCGAGGCGATGGGCGAAGGCACCGTCGATCTCAACTGGGCCAAAGAGCACCACAGCCTCTGGGTGGAAGAGGAAATGCAGCACGGCGCCGGCGGCGCCCGCACCCAGCCGGCCGAATAGATTACGGCATCCGCGAATGCGAAACGCCCGGCGTCACCGCCGGGCGTTTTCTTTTAACCGCACGCCCCGGGCGTCCTCCTCAGGATGAGGCGGAGAGAACGCCGAAGTGACTTATCCCCGCTTCGGCGAGAAAAGCCCCGCAAAAACAAGGCACGAAAAAAACTTATCCTCGCCCGCTTGGGCGCATTTATCATGTGCGCGTTCTGCTTGTTGGAGGGCGTCGTCGCGAGACGTCTCGATGATGGAGCAGGATGCGGCGCCCGCGGGCCGGCCTCGTAAGCCGGCACTCGGGAGGCCTCGGGACCCGACCGGGGGGCACTATGACCCCTCCGCCGGGAGCTCGGCTGGACTGGGACTGGCAAATGCCTCGTCCCAGGAAGCGCGGACCCGGGGACAGAAATCGCCGCCAGTGGAGCGCCGAGAGGCGCCTCTCCGCCGCGCAAGCGGAGAGGGCACGCCTCGCAAGCGTGCCGGGCGGTTTCGCCGACCGCTTGAGGGGCCTCGCAAGCCCCTGCGTTTCCCGGCGCTCCGCTCCCTCCGGGGAGCCGAGAACGAGACGACGGCGTACCCCGCGCCGCAAAGAATAGGGGCGATGGCGCTTGCCCGCGCGCCGGCCGCGTCACCCGCTCACGCGGCGAAAGCGAGACCCGCCGTGAGGCACAGCGAGACGCGGGATCCGAAACCATCGTGCTATATGTCGGTTCATCGTTTGGAGTGCAGTCCTTATATGGCCACCATGCGCATTATCGGTCTCGCCGGCTGGAGCGGCTCGGGCAAAACCACGCTGATCACCAAGCTCATCCCGTGCCTCATCGCGCGCGGCGTGACGGTGTCCACGCTCAAGCACGCCCATCACGGCTTTGATCTCGACCAGCCCGGCAAGGACAGCTTCTTCCACCGCGCCGCCGGCGCCACCGAGGTGATCATCTCCTCGGCCAAGCGCTTCGCCATCCTGCACGAGCTGCGCGGGGAGCCGGAATGGGACCTGCCCGACCTGGTCGGCAAAATGTCGCCGGTCGATCTGGTGCTGGTCGAGGGCTACAAGCGCGATGCTTTTCCCAAGCTGGAGATCCACCGCGCCGCCAACGGCAAGCCGCTGATCCATCCGGACGACCCCTACATCGTCGCCATCGCCTCCGACATCGCCTTACCCGCCGCCAAGGTGCCGGTGGTCGGTCTCGACGACGTCGAAGCGATCGCCGACCTGCTGCTCAAATTCGCCGTCCCGGTCGGCAAGGCTGCCATGATGCGGAGCACGTAATGGCGCAGCTGAGCGACGACTGTTTCGCCTTTTCCGGTCCGCTGCTGCGGCTCGACGACATGGAGCGGCTGATCGCCGAGCGCATCAAGCCGGTTACCGAAACCGAGCGGGTGCCGCTGCATGGCGCGCGCGCCCGCGTCGCCGCCTTCGACGTCAAGGCGCCGGTCGACCTGCCGCCGTTCGATAATTCGGCGGTCGACGGCTACGCCGTGCGCCACGCCGACCTGCGCGCCGACGGCGATACCGACTTGACGATCGCCGGGCGGCTGGCCGCCGGCGCCCGCGCCGACGTGGTGCTGAACCCGGGACAGGCTATTCGGATTTTCACCGGCGCGGCCATGCCCAAGGGCGCCGACACCGTCTTCATGCAGGAGGACGTGAAGGTCGAAGGCGACAAGGTCGTGGTGCCGAGCGGGTTGAAACTCGGCGCCAACCGAAGGCTCGCCGGCGAGGACGTAGCGGCCGGCCGCGTAGTGATCCCGGCCGGCACGGTGCTGGAAGCGCAGCACATTGCGCTGCTGGCGGCGCTCGGCCTGACCGAGATCGCGGTGCGCCGGCGGCTGAAGGTCGCGATCTTCTCCACCGGCGACGAGGTGGTCGAGCCGGGCAGCGCGCGCGGCGGCGCTGCCATCTACGATTCCAATCGCTTCCTGCTGGTCGAATTGCTGGAGCGCCTGGGCGCGCTGGTGACCGATCTCGGCATTCTCGCCGACGAACCCGCGACGCTCGCGCGCGCGCTCGAAAAGGCCGCCGTCCACCACGACCTGGTGCTCACCTCGGGCGGCGTCTCCACCGGCGAAGCCGACCACGTGCGCAGCGCGGTCGAACGCATCGGCAATCTGGTGTTCTGGCGCGTCGCCATCAAGCCGGGCCGGCCGGTGGCCATGGGCGTCATCCGCGGCTCCAAGGGTCAAGGCGCCGCCTTCGTCGGCATGCCGGGCAATCCGGTCGCGGTGTTCGTCACTTTCGTGCGGGTGGTGAAGCCGCTGTTGCGCCAGCTCTCCGGCGCGCGCCCGCAAAAGCTGGTGGCGCTGCCGGTGCGCGCGGCCTTCGCCTACAAGAAGAAGAAAGACCGCCGCGAATACGTGCGCGTTGCGCTGCGCAGAGCCAGCGACGGCGAGATCGAGGCGGTCAAGCATCCGCAGGACGGCGCCGGCATCTTGACGTCGCTGACCGAGACCGACGGCCTGCTGGAATTTCCCGAGGACGTGACGGCGATCGAGCCGGGCGCCCGCGTCGGCTTCCTCTCCTACGCGGCGCTCATCGGCTAATCGGCGCGCGTTACGCGCCCAGCCGCACGTAAGGCGAGGTGTAGGCCTCGTCCGCCGGCTTTTGCACGCTGTCGAGCGCGACCACGCCGATCACCGCGATCACGATGGCCGCTGCGCAGGCGATGATGAATGTCTTCATGGTTTTGGTTCCTCCGGCCCCCAACAACTTGAAACTATACCAAATGTCGGTGCCGAACGGGACTGGTCAATGACCCACGTCAATCCGCCGCATGCTGCAGCGCAATGCGCGCGGCGCGTTCGGCGTCCTCCGGCGTATTCACGTTGAAGAACGGATCGATCGGCTCCGCCGGCCATTCGGCGATGGCGATGCCGTGGCGCGCGGTCCAGACCTCGATCTTGCGCAGGCCCTGCTCGACCAGCGCCTTGCGCAAATCGGCGCGCAGCGCCAATGGCCACAGGCCGACGACCGGATGCCGCCACTCGCCGGAACGGGCGCAGGCGAGCGGCACCCCGGCGCCCATCTGGCGGCGGGCCTGGTGCAGCTTCTCCACCAGGTCGTCGGGCAGGAACGGGCAGTCGCCCGGCACGCTGACGATCCATTCGACGCCGTTGTCCTGGCGGCTAAGCCAGTCGAGCCCGGCCAGGATGCCGGCGAGCGGACCGGGATGGCCCGCGACATTGTCCGGCACGACGGTGCAGCCGGTATCGGCGAAGCGTTCGGGATCGCCATTGGCGTTGATGATGATATCGGTGCATTGGCCCGACAGGGTGGCCAGCACGCGGTCGAGGATCGACACGCCGCCGATCTCGATGCGCGCCTTGTCGCCGCCGCCCATGCGGCGCGCGAGCCCGCCGGCGAGCACGAGGCCGAGGGTGGGGGGAATTGGAATGCCGGTCATGGGTCGCGACGAAAGTTACTCATCCCCCACCGCTGCCTTGCGCCGGTGCTTCGAACTTTCTTCCGCGACCGCATCCAGATCCTGGTCGAACACGATGCGGTCCTCGCCGGCGAGCGCCACGAAGCGTTTTCCGCGCGCGCGCCCGATCAGCGTCAGGTTCGCCTTGCGCGCCAGCTCGACGCCCCAGGCGGTGAAGCCCGAGCGCGAAATCAAAATCGGGATGCCCATGCGCACGGTCTTGATGACCATTTCGGAAGTCAACCGCCCGGTGGTGTAGAAAATCTTGTCATGCGCGGGCACGCGCTCCTTGAACATCCAGCCGGCGATCTTGTCGACCGCGTTGTGGCGCCCGACGTCCTCCATGTAGACCAGCGGCCGGTCCTCTCGCGCCAGCACGCAGCCGTGGATGGCGCCGGCTTCGAGATAGAGCGATGGTGTTGTGTTGATGGTGTGGGTGAGCGCGTAGAGCCAGGAGGTGCGCAGCTCGGCCTTGGGCAGCGCGACGTCCTCCAAGGCCTCCATCAGATCGCCGAACACGGTGCCCTGCGCGCAGCCGGAGGTCTGCACCTTCTTCTTCAGCTTCTTCTCGTAGTCGGTCTTGCGCTTGGTGCGCACCACGACGGTCGAGAGCTCCGCGTCGTAATCGACGGCGGTGACCTCGTCGTCGGGCAGCAGCATGTTCTGGTTGAGCAGGTAGCCGATCGCCAGATAGTCGGGGTAGTCGTTGATGGTCATGGCGGTGACGATCTCCTGCGCGTTGAGGAAGATCGTCAGCGCGCGCTCGACCGTCACCGAGGTTTCCACGCGCGCGTCGGTCTGGTCGATGCCGGAAACGCGCTCGGTCAGCCGCGGGTCGGCCGGATCGGGCCGTATGATGTAGCTGTCGGCTTTCTTATCCATGGCGCCAGTATATCAGACTCGTCTGTCCCATGCTGCCCACCGCGCACGATCCCGAAAAGTGGGACCCGGTTTTCGGATAGATCATGCGCCAATCAATATTGGGTGGGCAATTTCATGCCGTCATATAAGGCCAAATCGGGCGTTCGTGGTTCCCTTGCGGCGCGCGCTCGACCTAATATACATGGCGACGACAACGAGCCATTCCAAGGCTCGAGCTTTGCCCCGGGAGACGCCTGCCATGCTTCGTGCCACCAAGAACGTCATGCTGCCGACCACCATCACCGGCTCGCTGCCGCGGCCAAGCTGGTACACGCAAAATCTCGGCGCCCGCAGTTTCCTCGACGCCATGGTGAACAACCAGTTCCGCGAGCAATATGTCGACACCGTCTCGGTCTATCTGCACGAGCAGGAAATGGCCGGGCTCGACATCGTCACCGACGGCGACGCGCATTTCGACTCCGACGTCGGCGGGCAGAGTTGGACCAACTACCCGCCGCGCCACATGGGCGGCTTCGACAAGGATCCGCAGCCGACGCCGGCCGGCAAGGGCGGCATCGCATTCCCGCCCGGCCACATCCTGCACGACTATCTCGAATCGCGCGTGATGCCGGGGATCGTCGGCCCGGTCAGCCGCGGCGATCTGCAATACGCCGCCATGTTCAAGGTGGCGCAGCGCATGACCAAGAAGCCGGTCAAGTTCGGCACCATCGGGCCGGAGCTGGTCGCCTTCGCCGTGCAGGACAAGCACTACAAGAGCATCAAGGACCGCATCCTGGCGATCACCGATGCACTCAATGCCGAGCTACACGATCTCGCCGACGCCGGCTGCCCGGTGATCCAGTTCGAGGAGCCGCAGATCCATCTGCTGTCGATCCGCAAGATCGTCGACGACGTGATCAATCCGGCCTTCAGCGTCGAGGTGTTCAATCGCACCGTGAAGGGCCTGCGCACCAAGACGGAAGTGTGGTGCCACACCTGCTGGGGCAACCCTTCGCAGCAGCGCATGTTCACCAGCGTGCAGAGCTACCAGTCGGCGCTGGAAATTCTCAACAAGGTCGATGCCGACGTGATCACCTTCGAATCGGCGAGCGCGCACGGCATGGATCTGGAAGCCTTCGGCAAGATCATCACCGACAAGAAGATATGCATCGGCGTCATCGACCATCATTCGCTGCAGGTCGAGCGGCCGGAGGAGATCGCCGAGCACATCCGCAAGGCGCTCAAATACATCCCGGCCGAGCGGCTGGTGCTCTCGTCCGACTGCGGCATGGGCCGCGAGGGCATGAGCCGCCGCCACGCCTACTACAAGATCGTGTCGCTGGTGCTCGGCACCAACATGGTGCGCAAGGAGCTTGGGCTGCCGGAAGCCGAGGTCCTCGCCGCCGACCCGCGCTATTCGCTGGTGGTGCCGGCGAAGTAGTCAGTCCGCCGCCGCCAGGACGCGCTCGATTTGCTCAGTCGTCGGCGTCACGTGATAGAACTTGGCATAGAAGTCCCGCGTCAGCTCGCGCATATCTTCCTTGAACAGCTCGGGATAAAATATCTTTGCCAGCCACCACAGCCCGCTCAGCCGGTTGGCCGAGGGCGGGGAATCCACCCAGCCAAATGGCAACTTGGGCGACAGGTGCACGCGCCCGTTCTTGACCGCGTCGACACCAGCCCAGGCCGGATCGCCATGCGCGCTCGCAGCGAAATCACGGTCGGTGGCGACGATGACGTGCGGGTTCCACGCCAGCACTTGCTCGATCGACACAACGGCGAGGCCGCCCTGCGTTGCGCCCGCGACATTGACCGCCAGCAGCTCGATAGTCTCCATCTGGCTCGCGCCGCCGAGCGCGGTGGTTAGCCCGCGCTGGCCGCGCGCGTAATAGACGCGCGGCCGCTTCTCCCGCGGCACGAAGGCGATGCGGTTGGTGATGACGGAAAGCGTCATGTTGCAATAATCGGCGAAATCGAGCCCATCGGCTTCGCGGCCGATCAGCTTGCCGAGCTTCTCATAGCTGGTCGACAATGACAGGAAGCGGCCGTCGAGCAGTGCATAAGGGATGCCTGTCTGCCGTTGCGCGCGCTCGGCGAGCGGCGCCGTGTCCGCGCCCGTCGGGCCGACGTCGAGGATGAGATCGCTCTTGAGCGCGGTCGCCAGTTCCGGGTCGGCGGTGTTGCCGAGCGCGGGCTGCCCGCACACATCGGGCAACAGGAAGGCGCATTGCTCGGGCCGATTGGCGCGCGGCCAGCCGAGCAGCAATTCGGGCGCCAGTGTGTAGAGCAGGATGGCGGCGGACGGGCCTGCCGGAAACACGTGCCGTACCTTGGCCGGAACGGTAAGCGCGCGCCCGCTGTCGTCGGTCACGGCTGCCGCGCGCGCGGTGCGCGGCGCGAGCAGGGCGGCGGAGCCAGCGGCCATGAAGACGCGGCGGGTTAAGGCCATGCCCGTTTATATTGCCTGGCCGCGCGTGAATCGATTGCGAGACGATTTGCTCGAGGAAGTCCCTGGAAACAAACCAGTTTTATGCATACATAGCCTGGGCTTCCGCGCGGCTAAGCCGGGTTGTCCGGCGCGAGCCTCCGACTATAGTGCCGCCGCCCGCGGAATTTTTGCGCCGTGACGGGTTTGGAGGGGTGGCCGAGTGGCTGAAGGCGCACGCTTGGAAAGCGTGTTTACGGGAAACCGTAACGTGGGTTCGAATCCCACTCCCTCCGCCACCTTCCAAAGGAACTCATAATTCTAGCCGGTCTGAGGCCGGCGCTGATTGGTCTGGATTAGTGCGCGTGCGCATCCTCAAGAATGATATCGGCGCCCTTTTCCGCGATCATCACCACTGCCGCATTGGTATTGCCCGACACGACCGTTGGCATGATCGAAGCGTCGACCACCCGCAATCGCTCGAAGCCTCGCACGCGCAGGCGCGGGTCGACCACCGCCGCCGCATCCGCACCCATACGGCAGGTGCTGGTGGGGTGATAGACGGTGGTTCCGGTCTCGCGGGCAAACGCGAGCAAATCAGTGTCGCTCACGCAATGAGGTCCGGGCGCGCGCTCCTCCGCGATGTACCGGCGCATTGCCGGCTGCTCCATGACCCGACGTAGCAATTTCAACCCATCGACCACGGTGTCCCGGTCACGTCGGCTTGAAAGGTAATGTGGTTGAATCGCCGGGGGCTCACGTGGGTCGCGCGACTTGATGCGTACGAATCCGCGGCTCTCGGGCCGCAATTGGCAGACCGAGGTCATGAAACCTGGAAAGTTGTGCAGCCCGGCGCCGGCGGCATCGGCGCTGAAGATGAGGAAATGAATCTGTACGTCCGGTGTCTCGAGCTCGGGGCGCGTGCGCAGGAACGCCCCTGCATAACCTGCGCCGATCGTCAGCAGGCCTTTGCGCGAGAGGACATAACGGATGCCGGCACGGTAGCGGTGACGCCAATGGTTGATGACATCATTCATGGTGATCGGCTCGGTGCAGCGGTATTGCATACGAATCTGTAAGTGATCCTGCAGATCGGCGCCGACGCTCGGCAAATCAGCGATCACTTCAATACCGTGCGCACGCAGCAGGTCGGCCGGCCCTATGCCGGAAAGTTGTAGGAGCTGCGGCGAATTGAAGGCGCCGCCGGCGAGGATCACCTCTGCATTGGCGTGCGCGCTTATCGTCGACTCGCCCTGCTGATATTCGACACCGACAGCACGTTGCCCATCAAAAAGAATACGGGTCGCCAGCGCACTTGTTGCGACCTCAAGATTGGGCCGGCGCGCCGCGGGGCGCAGGTAGCCGACGGCGGTCGACCAGCGTCGACCGTTCTTGGCCGTTAGCTGGAAATAGCCAGCGCCCTCCTGCGCCGCGCCATTGAAATCGTCGTTACGCGGAAATCCGGCCTGGCGCGCAGCTTCGATGAAGGCTTCGCACAAGGGATGCGGTTCGCTCACATTGGAGACCGCGAGCGGTCCGCCCACGCCGTGGAGTGCGTCGAGCCCCCGTTCTTGATCCTCGGCGCGCTTGAAATAGGGCAATATGTCCGTGAAGCCCCATCCCACATTGCCGAGCTGCCGCCAGTGGTCAAAATCCTCGTGCTGCCCACGCACGTAAAGCAGGCCGTTGATCGAGCTCGACCCACCTAGAACCTTGCCGCGCGGCTGAATGACCCGGCGATTATTGAGTTCAGGCTCCGGTTCACTGGTGTAGAGCCAGTTGACCTTGGCGTTGTCAAAAAGCTTGCCGTAGCCGAGTGGAATGTGGATCCAGATATTGCGGTCGTGGCCGCCGGCTTCCAGTAACAGCACGCGGTAACGGCCCGAGGCCGTGAGGCGATCTGCCAGCACGCAACCTGCGGAGCCGGCACCGACAATGATGTAGTCGAACGTATTCATGCTTGCGAATAAAGGTACCGGATGTTGCCGCTGCGGCGATCGATCCCGCCGAAACGCTTGCTCTCGGGCATTATACTAAAATAGGTCAGGTCTGTTGACCCGAATAACTCAGGTGGTGAGCGGGGTTGTTCCATTGGCGTAGCTGTCCGGGACCTGCCCACTTGGGCAATTTTTAAGCAAAGTGCTGGCGTCGCGAGTTTATCGCGCGCTATGGTAACGACCTAAAAATAAAAACAGTGGACGAGGCCAATCGATCATCTGGACCCGCCTCATCCAACTGAAGCCAAACCGAGGAGGAACCCAAGATGACCAAGAACAGACTTCCGCGTGTCACGAGGCGCCGGTTCTTGAAGGACACGGGCCTCACCCTTGCCGCCGCCGGCACCGCCCCGCTGCTCTCCGCACCATTCGTGTCGCGCGCCTTGGCTGATAACAAGTCGCTGTCGATTGTGCAGTGGAGCCACTTCGTCCCCGAATTCGATACATGGTTCGACAAATTTGCCAAGGACTGGGGCGAGAAAAATAAGATCGCGGTCACTGTCGACCACATCCCCGTGCAGAACGTTCCTGCACGCGCGGCTGCGGAGGCGTCGGCCGGATCGGGGCACGATCTTTTCGGGTTCAACGGCGCCGGTGGCGCGCATCTCTACCGTAAGTTTTTTATCGACGTCTCGGATCTCGTGAAGGAAACCGAGAAAAAGTATGGCAAGGTTTCCGTCATCGGCAAGCAGCTCGGCTACAACGCCGACGACGGAACATGGTCTGCATTCCCCGACTTCTACATCAACTTCCCGGGCATGTATCAAAAGAGCCTGTGGGACGAAGTCGGCGTGGTGCCGGACACCTGGGACAACCTGCGCAAGGGCGGCGCCAAGCTGAAGGCAAAAGGCAAACCCGTCGGCATCTCGCTCGGGCACAGCAACGACCCGAGCACGACGTGGCGCGGCCTGCTGTGGAGCTACGGCGCTTCCGAACAGGACGAGCACGGCAAGAAAATCATTCTCGACGGCAAGGAAGCGGTCGAGGCGGTCAAGTACGCTACCGCGCTCTACAAGGAGGCGATGACGTCGGACGTGCTGTCGTGGAACGACTCGAGCAACAATCAGTACATCGATTCGGGCGTCAGCTCGTACATCATCAACCCGATCTCGGCTTATAGGACGGCGCAGAAGCTCAACAAAAAGTTGGCCGACGACATCTACGTCATCGAGCCGCCCAAAGGCCCGGCGGGGCGGATGATGGGCGCCGCGTCCGAATTCTACGGCATCTGGAAATTTGCCAAGAACAAGGAAGCGGCGATCGAGTTTCTCAAATACTATTCCGAGCATTGGCCGGAAGCCTTCAAGGCGAGCGAGGGCTACAACAATCCGTGCTTCGCGGGACTTGTACCGAAGCCGATGCCGATCCTTTCGGACGATCCGACATCGACGCCGCACGACAAGCTCAAAATCCTGCAGGACTCGGACCAGTGGTCAGCCATCCCGGGCTATCCCGGGCCGGCCACGCCCGCGATGGACGAGATTTACTACGCCTTCATCGTCAACGACATGATGGCGAAGGCGGCGACGGGTCAATTGAGCGCCGAAGACTCGGTCAAGTGGGCCACGCAGCAATGCGAGGCGATCTTCAAGAAGTGGGCCGGCAAGGCCTGAGTGCCGACGCCCGGGCCGCGCGCCCGCGCGCGACCCGAGCCATGCCGGCGTTGTGGGACGCCGGCTTAAAGGGGCAGACGTAAACAATGCGTCGTCGAGCAATCGGCGAAGGGACCGGTTTGCGTTGAATTCTGGGAGGCTCAATGGCTGCGGTAATAACAAGGGATATCGTCAAGAAATTTGGCGAGGTTTCGGCCGTCAACGGCATTAGTCTGGCGGTGCCGAACGGCGAGTTCATGGTGTTGCTGGGCCCGTCGGGCTGCGGCAAGACGACGTTCCTGCGCATCATCTGCGGGCTCGAGAAGCAGACCAGCGGCGATCTCTTGATCGGCGGCGATATCGTCAACGACATTCCGCCGCGCGCGCGCGGCGTGGCGATGATGTTTCAGAGCTATGGCCTTTACCCGCATTTCACGGTCCGCCACAACATCGCCTTTCCGCTGAAGACTCAGGGTATTCCACGCGCCGAGATCGACAAAAAGGTCGAATGGGCGTCGCAGCTGCTCGGCATCGGTCATCTGCTCGACCGCCGGCCGCGGCAGCTCTCCGGCGGCGAGCGCCAGCGTGTCGCGCTGGCGCGCGCGTTGGTGCGCGAGCCGACCGCGCTGCTGCTCGACGAGCCGCTGTCGAACCTCGACGCCAAATTGCGCGCCTCTGCGCGGCTCGAAATCAAGCAGTTCCAGCAACGGGTCGGTGTCACCACCATCTACGTGACGCACGATCAGGTTGAGGCCATGGGCATGGGCGACCGCATCGCCGTCATCGACGGCGGACGCGTGCGGCAGGTGGGGACGCCGGCGGAGATCTATGACGACCCCGCCGACCGCTTCGTCGCCACCTTCGTCGGCACGCCGCCGATGAACATCGTCGCCAAGAACGGCGGCTATCTCGGTTTCCGCCCCGAGAATTTCCTGCCCAAGGACATGATCGACGACGGTGCTTTCACCGAATTTTCGTTCCGCGTCGATCGTTCCGAGTATCTCGGCTCCGAACGAATCGTGTATGGCGCGCTCGAAGGCTTCGATTCCAGCCAGGTGATCACCGCAAAACTGCCGCCGGCGCATGTTGCCGAGGAGAGTATCCGGCCCGGCGAGTGGCATCCTTTCGCCGTGCGCAACGGCGTGATGCGCTACTTCGACAAGGATGGCAAGCGAGCCAGCCGCCATTAGAACGGGATTTCGCCGATGGCCGTAATCGCTGAACCCATCGCCAAACCGGCTTCGCGCTTCCGGTTCATTCTCGACCGGCGCGATGTGCTCGGCGCGGTTTTCGTCGCTCCGGCGATCCTCTACGTGCTGCTGCTGGTCGGCGTGCCGTTCCTGATGGCAGTGTATTACTCGGTTAGCGCCTACACGATCTATGATCCTTCATGGCGCTTTGTCGGTCTGGCGAATTTCGAACAGATCATAGAAGACCCGGTATTCCTGCAAACGCTGAGCAATACCTTCATTTTCACGTTTGGGTCGCAAATCCTTGGCCTCATCCTCGGCAAGTTTGGTGCGCTGGTGCTGCTGCGACCGTTTCCGGGCCGCAAGTTCGTCAGGGCGCTGATCATATTGCCCTGGGCGGTGCCGGTGGCGCTTGCAACGGTCGCCTGGCAATGGATGTTTGATTCGCTTTACAGCGTCATCAACTGGACATTGATCGCGCTTGGCTTCATCACCCGCGAGCAGGCGCCGAACTGGCTTGGCAATCCGGATCTGGCGATGGTCTCGGTGATCGTCGTCAATGCCTGGCGTTTCTTCCCGTTTGCGATCGTGATCTTCCTTGCCGGCATCACCGCGATCCCGCAGGACGTGCTCGACGCGGCGACGGTCGACGGCGCCGGTTTCTGGCGCCGCAACTACCAGATCATCGTGCCGATGATCCTGCCGATCGTGGCCATCGGCCTGATTTTCGGCATCGTCTTTACGTTCACCGATCTTTCCATTGTCTTTCTCATGACCATGGGCGGTCCCATCGGCGCAACCTCGGTGCTGGGCTATAAGGGCTTCCAGACCGGCATCATTTCCGGCGACGTGTCGCACGGCGCTGCCATTTCGCTCTTCATGCTGCCGGTGCTGCTCGTCGTGGTCGTCGCGATGCTGCGCTTTATCCGGCGGCGGGAGATCTAATATGCCGCGCGCCGCCATCGCCAAAGCCGTGCAAGAGACCTCATTCTATGGTGCGGTCGCGTTTTTCTTCATCCTCGCCGCGTTCCCGTTCTATTGGATGGTGATCACGTCGTTCAAGGAGAACTCCGATCTCTACAACGTCACAAATATCCCGTTCTGGTTCAACGATCCGCCCACCCTCGAACACTTTCGCTATCTGTTCGAGAAAACCTTGTTCGCGACCTGGCTGTTGAACTCGCTGGTCATCGGCCTCTGTGTCGTCGCGATCACGCTCGTCACGGCACTGCCTGCCGCCTATAGCCTGGCGCGGATGACCGGCCGCAACGGCGAAGCGCTCGGGATAGGAATTTTCTTGACCTACCTCGTGCCGCCGACGCTTCTGTTCCTGCCGCTGTCGCGGGTCATCGCCAATTTGGGCTTGCAGAATTCCATGTGGTCGCTGGTGTTGATCTATCCGACCTTCACCATCCCGTTCTGCACCTGGCTGTTGATGGGCTTCTTCAAGGCCATGCCGCCCGAGATCGAGGAAGCGGCGATCGTCGACGGCTGCAGCCTGTTCGGCGCCTTCATCAAGATGGCGATCCCGCTGTCGCTGCCGGGGATCCTCACCGTGGTGATCTTCACCTTCACTCTGACCTTGCAGGAATTCGTCTACGCGCTGACCTTCATCTCCGCGTCGGACCAGAAGCCGATCACGCTCGGCGTGGCGACAGATCTCATCCGCGGCGACATTTTCTATTGGGGCGAGATCATGGCCGGCGCATTGATCGCCAGCATTCCGGTGGCGATCGCCTATAACCTTTTCCTTGATCGCTTCATCTCCGGTATCACCGGCGGCGCCGTCAAATAGGCCCATGGGTGGCGTCAGCGGAGCCCGTGGCATGAGCGACCGCAGGGTGCTCGTCGACTTGATCGGCGCCAATATCTTGCAATCGCTGTCGCCGCCGGACGACGAGTTACAACACCGACCGGCGCGGCGCTTACTTGACTACGGCGTGTTTCCGGCGATCCCATCATATGAAAAATGATGGGTTGCCGACTGTTACCGGCGATGACTGAAAAGGGAGTTCGATACTATGAGCCGCCGTCCTGCAAAATCGCGCAAGCGCTCGCTGCGCTCGCAACTCTGGTTCGACAATCCCGATAACCCGGGCATGACCGCGCTCTATCTCGAGCGCTATCTCAATTACGGGCTCACGCGCGAGGAATTGACCTCCGGCAGGCCGATCATCGGTATCGCGCAGACCGGCAGCGACCTGTCGCCCTGCAATCGCCATCACCTTGAACTCGCCGACCGCGTGCGCGCCGGCATCCGCGCTGCCGGCGGCGTGGCGTTTGAATTTCCGGTGCACCCGATCCAGGAGACGGGCAAGCGGCCGACCGCCGCGCTCGACCGCAACCTCGCTTATCTCGGGCTGGTGGAGGTGCTCTTTGGCTATCCGCTTGATGGCGTCGTGCTCACCACGGGCTGCGACAAGACCACGCCGGCCTGCCTGATGGCGGCGGCAAGCGTGAACATCCCCGCCATCGTTCTATCGGGCGGACCGATGCTGAACGGCTGGTGGAAGGGCGAACGGGCGGGGTCCGGAACCGTGGTCTGGCGAGCGCGCGAGGATCACGCCGCCGGCAGGATCGACTATGCCGAGTTCATGGACATCGTGACCTCGTCGGCGCCCTCGGTCGGCCATTGCAACACCATGGGCACCGCCTCGACCATGAACGCGCTGGCGGAAGCGCTCGGTATGTCGCTGCCCGGCTGCGCGGCGATCCCTGCGCCCTATCGCGAGCGCGCGCAGATCGCCTATGACACGGGGTATCGCGTGGTCGAGATCGTGCGCGAGGACCTGAAACCCTCCGATATCCTCACGCGCAAGGCGTTCGAGAACGCTATCGTCGCTTGCTCGGCGATCGGCGGCTCGACCAATGCGCCGATCCACATCAACGCCATCGCGCGCCATGTCGGCGTGAAGCTCTCCATCGACGACTGGGAGAAGATCGGCCTCGACATTCCGCTGCTGGTCGACATGCAGCCGGCCGGCAAATATCTGGGCGAGGAATACTACCGTGCTGGCGGCTTGCCGGCGGTCATGCGCGAGCTGTTCAAGGCCGGCAAGGGCCACGCCGACGTGCTCACCATCAATGGCAAGAGCTTCGGCGAGAACGTGCGCAGGGCGCAGGCGCAGGACGTCGACGTCATCCGGCCGTACAAGAAGCCGATGAGGCAGAAGGCCGGCTTCAAGGTGCTCAAGGGCAATTTGTTCGACTCGGCGATCATGAAGCTGAGCGTGATCTCGGAGGAATTCCGCCAGCGCTATCTGTCCAATCCCAAAGACCTTGACGCCTTCGAAGGCCGTGCCGTGGTGTTCGAAGGGCCGGAGGATTATCACGCACGCATCGACGATCCGTCGCTGAAGATCGACGAGCACACGGTCCTGTTCATCCGCGGTGTCGGCCCGATCGGCTATCCGGGCTCGGCGGAAGTGGTGAACATGCAGCCGCCCGCGGCGCTGATCAAACAGGGCATCACCTCCTTGCCTTGCATCGGCGACGGCCGCCAGTCCGGCACGTCCGGCTCGCCGTCGATCCTCAACGCCTCGCCGGAAGCCGCCGCCGGCGGCGGTCTCGCACTGCTCAAGACTGGCGACCGCGTGCGCATCGATCTGCGCAAGGGCACCGCCAACATGCTGGTCTCGAGGGCCGAGCTCGCGCGTCGGCGGGCGGCGCTGGAAAAGCAGGGCGGGTTCAAATACCCGGCCAGCCAGACGCCCTGGCAGGAAATCCAACGGGGCATGGTCGATCAGCTGTCCGACGGCATGGTGCTCAAGCCGGCGGTCGAATATCAGCGTATCGCACAGAAGAGCATCCCGCGCGACAACCACTAGGAAGATCGTTGTGACCGATCGATTGAAAGGCAAAGTCGCACTGGTGACGGCCGCCGGGCAGGGCATCGGGCGCGCGATCGCGGAGGCCTTCATCACCGAAGGAGCCACCGTGGTCGCTACCGATCTCGATCCCGGTAAGCTAACGGACCTCAAAGCCGCCAAGTGCCTGGCGCTCGATGTGCGCTCTACCAAAAAGGTCGAGGTGGCGGTCAAGACCGCGACCAAACAATTCGGAGCGCCCGACATCCTGGCCAATTGCGCCGGTTATGTGCACCAAGGCACCGTTCTCGACTGCTCGGAGAAAGTTTGGGATTTCTCCTTCGACCTCAATGTGAAATCCATCCACCGCATGTTGCGCGCCGTCCTGCCGGCCATGCTCGCTCACGGCGGCGGTTCGATCATCAGTATTTCTTCCGCAGTGTCGTCGATTCGCGGCGTTCCTAATCGGTACGTCTATGGCGCCACCAAAGCGGCGATCATTGGCCTTACCAAGGCAGTCGCCGCTGATTTCATCCGTCAAGGCATCCGCGTGAATGCCATCTGTCCGGGGACCATTCAGTCGCCCTCGCTTGACGAGCGCATCGAGATCAATGCGAAGAAGACCGGAAAATCGTTGAAGGCCGTGCGCGCCGATTTCATCGAACGCCAGCCCATCGGACGGCTGGGCACGACGCAGGAAGTCGCCAACCTGGCGCTGTTCCTGGCGTCCGACGAGTCGAGCTATATCACCGGGCAGACCCACTTGGTCGATGGCGGCATGGCCTTGTGAGAATCGAGCCGGGCAGCCGGCCTCGCCCACGCGCGGCGCGCTTCAGCTTGCCGCCGTTTGCGTGAGGCCTGTCGGCGGGCCGTCGATTGCGGTCCAGCCGCCGTCGACCATCAGAGCGCTGCCGGTGACATAGCTCGCCGCATCCGACGCAAGGAAAGCGACAGCGGTCGCCACCTCGCTCGGCTCGCTCCAGCGGTTGAACACCGTATGGGCGGCGAGCTTGGCGAAAATGTCGGGCCGCGCCTTGAGCGGCTTCACCAGCGCGGTGTCGACGATGCTCGGCACCACCGCGTTGACGCGTACACCATACGGCCCGAGTTCGCAGGCGAGCCCGCGCACAAGCTGTATGATCCCAGCCTTGGTAGCAGCGTAGATCGCCAAGCCAGGCTCCAGTGTCATTGCGCGCATGGATGAAGTCGCGACGAGGCTGCCGCTGCCTTGGGCGCGCATAATGCGACCGAAAGTGCGCAGAAATATAAACACCCCGCGCAAATTTAGATTCGCGATGCGGTCATATTCTTCATCGTTATAGTCGAGGAATGGCTTGCGGATAACGATCGCCGGCGTTGTGACCGCGATGTCGAGCCGTGCGGCGAACTTCAACGCGCTTTCCGCCAGCGCCTGCACGTCGTTCGGCGCGCTGGCATCCGTCACCTGCGCCGCGGATTTGACGCGCGTGCCAATTTCGGTGGCGGTCCGCTCGACTCCGTCGCGGTCCTTGTCAGCGCAGATTACGTTGGCGCCAAGCGCCGCCAGCGCCTCCGCCGAGGCCTTGCCGATGCCCGAGGCCGCGCCCAGCACCAGCGCGCTCTTGCCGGAGAGATCGAAGACCGCACGGTAGCGTTCTAGCCGCGCCGCAATGTCGGACTCATCGCTGCTCATGGAACGCCACGCTCGTTGTCAATCTAGTGGCCGCACATTTGTATTGTAGCAAATTTATGCGCGGCCTATTCATAAATCAGCGCGGCTTCGCGAACTTCAAAAGCGCGTCCGGCACGTCGACGCGCAGGCCCAGCAACCGGTAGCTCAGCGTTTTGCCGTGGGAATCGAGGTTCAGCGCCTGCGTCACCCCGCCGTCGAGTACGCCGTCGAGGACGAAGTTCAGTGCGTAGAGCTTCGGCAGCACGTAGCGGGTGATTGAAGTCGGGTGGCGGTGGGCGAACAGCACCGCCAGTTCTTTTTCGCCGACTTGCTCGCGCAGCACCGGAAACAGCTCGGGCGCATAAGCGATCAGCGAAATATTAAGCCGATCGCCCTTGTCGCCAGCGCGGGCATGCGCGATTGCGTGCAGCTTGCATTCAGCCATCGCCGGTCTCACGTAGATGCACTTGCGGGCGCACGGAATTGCGCGGCACGTAACACGACATGGCCGCGATGCGCGGCCGCAGGGCAAGCCTGACGCCGCCGCCGCCAGCGGGGCCAGTGCAATAAAGCGCTTCCACTTCTGCCAGCCCGCGTTCGACTTGTTCTTTCTCGGCGCCGGCGAAGGCGACCCGTAGGCGCACATCCTCGGCCTCGGAGTCGGCGATGCCGTTGAGCAGTTCCCAGGATTCTCCGGCGTCGTCAGCCAGTACACTCAACACGCCGATCACGTCACAGCGAATGCGCAACCCGCGCGGACTGCGCTTTCGCACGATCTCCGCTGCGAGCCGTGCGCGCGCCGGCGCGTTCGGGCCGAAATAGGAGATCTCGCCCTCGGCCAACCAGCCGCCGTCGTAGCAGACGGTGACCTTCAATCTTTCGGGCCGCGCGTGGCCGGTGACGCCGTCGACCCGCACCCAATCATTGCCAAGTTCGGAGACGCTGGCATTGCTGATATCGGCAGTCACATCGGGCGTAAGATATGCGGCCGGGTCGTGCACCTCGTAAAGCAATTGCTCGGTGACGGTGCGGCGGTCGACCAAGCCGCCGCCAGCCGCCTTCCCGACGGCGAAGCTTCCATCGGCGTCGATGCGTGCGATTGGATATCCAATATCTTCCAGCGCCGGCACGTCCTTGAAGCCGGGGTCGGCGTAATAGCCTCCGCTGACCTGCGCTCCGCATTCCAGGAGATGGCCCGCCATGGTGCCGCGGCCGAGCCGCTGCCAGTCGTCCTCTTGCCAGCCGAAGGCATGTATGAGCGGCGCCAGCGTGAGAGAAGGATCGGCAACGCGTCCGGTCACCACAATCTGGGCGCCTTGCCCCAGCGCCTCCACGATCGGTGCTGCGCCGAGATAGACATTGGCAGAGACAAGCAGCTTCTCGTTCGGCAGTTCGTCGCAGCAAGCGCGCAAGATTTCGAGGCCGGCAGGCCCGAGCATGTCGTCGCCGGTTACGGTGGCGATACGCGCGTAGCGGCTAATCTGCCTGACCAGCCGCGCGATCAATTCGGTCGCAGCCGGCGGATTAGCGGCGCCAAAATTGCCGACGATCGTAATGCTGCCGTCGAGGCAATCCGGCAAGATCGACCTGAGTAACGGCTCGAGCTTCGGCTCGTAGCCAACGGCTGGGTCCACGCGCCGGCGCAATTGCGCCAAGGCGAGCGTCCGCTCACCTAGCGTCTCGAAGATAATGGCGGAGCGCTCGCCGGATGACCGCAGCTCACGCACGACGGCACCCGGCGCGTCGAGCCGATCGCCGGAAAAGCCGGCGCCAGAGCCGACCAGCATCCGCCCCACCACGTTTTCTTCCTGCCCTCGAATTACGGCGAGGGCTGACTTCAACGCGCGCACGAATATGTGTCAAGCACCAATCGCCCGGCTTCGGCTCTCGACTATCGGATTAGCTTTGCTTGCGTGTTAAGCTCGCCGGAGAGTTTCATCAAAGCTGGTCCAGACTTAGGGATGCGCCGACCCACCGCTATACCAAGATTGCAACTGGCACCGTCATTGCGGGTCGGCTATCTCCTAAAGTGACTTCAACCAATAGGCAGCCGTAAAGGAAAACGTCCGTGCCGACCTCGGTGACCGAAGCCTTCCGGGAGCTCGCTATCGCCAACCGCATCGCCGCCAATGAAGGCGTGGTCGACACCTTTGGCCATGT
>Ga0316624_10000015_pt1 | contig 48303 bp, 45 predicted proteins | sample OWC_Aug_N3_C1_D5_FD_207657 | JGI IMG/M metagenome (GOLD analysis project Ga0316624, IMG submission 207657) | Wetland soil microbial communities from Old Woman Creek delta, Ohio, United States - OWC_Aug_N3_C1_D5_A | ecosystem: Environmental > Terrestrial > Soil > Wetlands | place: USA: Ohio... | reverse complement strand
TTGGCTTCGCCGCCAAACTTCTTTGACAATACGGTGGTGATCGCCGCTGTCAAGGTGGTCTTGCCGTGGTCAACGTGTCCAATCGTGCCAACGTTCACGTGCGGCTTCGTACGTTCAAATTTGCTCTTTGCCATGATATTCCCCCATCAACCCGATTAACGATAAAGAACTAACAATAAAAACTTGGTGCCCATGGCGAGAATCGGACTCGCGACCTCTCCCTTACCAAGGGAGTGCTCTACCACTGAGCCACATGGGCCTGCAAAAACTCTGGAGCGGGTGAAGGGAATCGAACCCTCGTCATAAGCTTGGAAGGCTTCTGCTCTACCATTGAGCTACACCCGCAAAACCCAACACCAGCCCACTATAAAAGCAAACTGCAATTTCTAAAATTCTGGTGGAGGGGGAAGGATTCGAACCTTCGTACTCTAAGAGGGCAGATTTACAGTCTGCTGCCTTTAACCACTCGGCCACCCCTCCGTTTAAAGAGCGCGCGATTATCCAGATAACCGCATACCTTGTCAAAGGGAATCTACAGATTTCAGCAAGAAGCAGGCCAAGCCGGCCCGCAGTACCTCACCGCCGAATACTCAAATTGAGGAATGCCGCACCCCAATAATATAGACGGCAGCGCACCCATCCTCATTTTCGCCCAACGCCCACTCCAGGCTCAGGTGATAAAGGTGCCAATAAAGCATTCCAGCGCACTCTGATGGCGAGGCTTATATATGGGTCGTGCGATGACACCATCCATCTGAAGAAAGTCACCGCCATGCCGTAATGTTCAGTTCATCCTAAAGCAGACCCATTTCCGCAAATGACAGGCAACCCGCACCTGCCACAATGAAGTGATCCAACACCCGCACATCCACCAGCTGCAGCGAATGCTTCAAAGCTTCGGTCAGCAGCCGGTCCGATTCGCTGGGCTCTGCCACTCCGGAAGGATGGTTGTGCGCGAAAATGGCCGCAGCAGCATTATGATGCATCGCACGCCTCACCACCTCGCGCGGATACACACTGGTCTGCGTCAACGTCCCCTGGAACAATTCCTCGCTCGCGATGACTCGGTGCTGCGCATCCAGGAAGATCGCGACAAATACTTCCTGCGGCCGTGAGCGCAACAACAGTTGCAGATACTCCCTTACTGCACGCGGTGAATTCAGTGCATCGCCGGATCGCATCTCTTCGTGCAGAGCGCGTCGTGCCATCTCCACCACTGCCTGCAATTGCACGAACTTCGCCTGCCCCATGCCGTGGATGGAGCAAAACTCCGCTTCCCCGGCCGCAAACAACCCCGTGAGACTGCCAAAACGTGCAACCAGCTCGCGCGCCAAATCCACCGCGCTTTTACCGACCACACCGGTACGCAAGAAGATCGCCAGCAATTCGGCGTCGGACAGCGCAGCCGCTCCGCGCTGCAATAGTTTCTCGCGCGGCCGTTCGCCTTCGGGCCAGTCCGTAATCGCCATCGCAATCACTTTCTTGTTAAGATGCACGGCATTATGGAGCAAGCCCAGACAAAACGCATCGTGCTCGGCATCACCGGCGGCATCGCAGCCTACAAGGCGGCGGAGTTGGCGCGCCTGCTGGTGAAACAGGGCATCAGGGTACAAGTGGCGATGACGGAAGCGGCGACACATTTCATCACCCCCGCCACAATGCAGGCGCTTACCGGCCATCCGGTATTGATCGACCAGTGGCAGGACGACAAAGGCATGGCGCACATCCATTCCAGCCGGGTCGCCGATGCCATCGTGATCGCGCCCGCCACGGCCGATTTCATCGCCAAGCTGGCGAACGGTCTGGCTGATGACCTGCTCTCTACCTTATGCCTGGCGCGCGACTGCCCGCTGCTGGTCGCGCCGGCGATGAACAGACAGATGTGGTCGAACGCCGCCACACAGCGCAACGTGCAACAGCTGACCGCCGATGGCGTCGCGGTGCTGGGTCCGGCCAGCGGCGCGCAAGCCTGTGGCGAAGAAGGCATGGGGCGCATGCTGGAGGCCGAACAACTGGCCCAGGACATCGTCGCCACGTTCCAGCCCAAGCTGCTTGCCGGGCAAAAAGTACTCATCACCGCCGGCCCGACCTATGAAGCCATCGACGCGGTGCGCTGCATCACCAACCGCAGTAGCGGCAAGATGGGTTATGCCATCGCACAAGCCGCGCTGGAAATGGGCGCGGCCGTCACGCTGGTTTCCGGGCCGGTTGCTCTTGCCAAACCGCTGGGCGCACACACAGTGAATGTCACCAGCGCCACCGAAATGTTCGAGGCGGTGAAACAACACGTGGCAAATGCGGATATGTTCATCGGCGTGGCAGCGGTGGCAGATTACCGTGTGGCGCAGCCGAGCGAACAGAAGATCAAAAAGAGTGATGCAGCGCTGACGCTTGAACTGATTCCCAATCCTGACATCCTCGCTTACGTCGCCAATCTCCCCAAGCCGCCGTTCTGTGTGGGCTTCGCAGCGGAGAGCGAGAAGCTGCACGAACATGCGACCGACAAGCGCAAGAAAAAAAACATTCCGCTGCTCGCCGCCAATCTGGCACAACGCGCCATCGGCAGCGACGATAACGAACTGGTATTGTTCGACGATGTGGGCGAGCATATCCTGTCGCGCGCCGACAAACTCACTTTGGCACGGGCGCTGTTGCGCCATGCCGTTTCGCTTTACGAGAAAAGGAACAAAAAATGAAGACAGTGGATGTAAAGGTATTGGATCCGCGCCTGCACGAACACCCGCCCGCCTATGCCACGCCCGGCTCGGCAGGCATCGATCTGCGCGCCTGCATCGATGGCAGCATGACCATCCAGCCGGGGCAATGCGAACTGATCCCCAGTGGCATCGCCCTGCATCTGAACGACCCGCACTATGCGGCAATGATCCTGCCGCGTTCCGGTCTGGGACATAAGCACGGGATCGTGCTCGGCAATCTGGTCGGCCTGGTCGATTCGGATTACCAAGGGCAGATTTTCATCTCGATCTGGAATCGCGGCCACCACCCGTTCGCGCTGATGCCGATGGAACGCATCGCGCAACTGGTCATCGTGCCGGTAGCGCAGGTGCAATTCAACATTGTGGAAGATTTTCCGATGAGCCAGCGCGGAGCCAACGGATTCGGCAGCACAGGCAAACACTAATCAACCTGAAACAAAAAAGCCCGCTTCCCGCGGGCTTTTTCATGAATACGTTTCGGGGCTAGTGCTCCAAAGCCAACTCCAGCTCCGTGGTGTCACCCTTGCGTATGGAGACTTTTTCGGACGCTGCCTTATACCCCTTCAGCTTGACTTCCACCTTATACACGCCAGCGGCCACCTCCGCATGTAACGGCGACATCCCATAATACACACCATCCAGATAGACGCTGGCATGGGCCGGCTCGGTACTGACCACCAGAACTCCATTCGCCGAAGAAGCTTGTGGTTGGTCTTTCGCCGCCGGCAGTGGGGCTACTACAGGTGACGACGGTGATGCAACTCCCGGCGCGACCAAGACCTTTACGCCCGGGATCACCTTGGTGCCAGGCGCCAGGCTGAACAACTCAGGGCGCGTTGCCATCAACACGGAATTGATCGCTTCCGCAGTCTTGCCCGTTACCACACCGACTTCCCGCTTCAGATAATCCGCAATGTCGTTCTTGGTGTTGCCCGACACCCCGGCAAAGCGATCGTCCTTCTGCTCTACCTCTCCAGCCCAGACCACCTTCCCCGTGGCAACTTCTTTCAACGTGGTTTCCAGCTTGATGTGCACCTGGTCGCGAACCTTGACGTCGTATCTCAATTCCTTGATCACGCCGCTCAGCTCAAACAAGGCGCCGGCATCGTCCTTTGCCAGTACGCGGATGCCGGTATCGTCCAGGCATTTACGCAATGACGCCGTCACCACATCCGACACATCGCGATCCAGAATGATGTCCGTTCCGGACATGCCGAACACCCGCTCTTCGGATATGCCGATCTTGCGCGGGTTTCCGACATTGCGCCCATCGACATAACCTGCAATACGCACCGATGCGAGGTACCTGACCGTCGACGCGTTGGGGTTGGGCCCCTCGCTCTCGCTTACGTGAATTTCATTGCTCATCAGACTAGCGCAGCCGCCCAATACAAGCACAGCCGCCCCTGCAAGCAAACTCAAGGCAAAACGATTCATCGCCCTCCCAACCCGGCCAAAGCTACCCGCCCATGTCAGAAATAAACACTGGCCTGCTGATCGTTTAGTGCGCGGCGACGGCAGACTCAATCTCGGCGAACACTTCGGCAACCCCACCTCCGCCAATCTGCACGCCCAGCTGCCTCGCGATCTGCGTCGCAGAGAACAAGCCGCGCACGGTCTGGCTGCCGTCGGCATTGTTTTCAACCACCAGCGCGTGTTGGCGCCCGGCGACCTTCAGCCTGGCAAGGACGTTGCCGACCTTGGCTTTAAGCACATCTTCCAGGTACGACGCCTCCATCTCGCGCACCACCGACATCACGTCGCGCACCAGAATATTGGCATGCGTCCCGCCCATTTGCTGCAGGAAACGCACCGGCTTCTCGCCCAATACATCGGTCGCCGTCAACACGCCGCAGACCTGGTCGGCATCATCGGTCACCAACAACATCCGCACGCCGTAGCGGATCATCTTTTCATTTGCTTTATCCAAGGTCGTTTTGGCGCGCACGCAGAGGAGTGAGACGCTGCGCAGATCGGTCATCACATTAACAGCGGGGTCATTCAGGGTAACGTGTTGCGGCAATACCTGCGTCGGCCTGGCGACATTACTACCCGCTTTGAATGGGTGGCTGGCCAACGGTGCGTAACTCTTGCTCATCACTATCCTCCTTGGGTTAACTGCTTGGATTTTTAGATGCTGCTGCCCGACAACTTCCTTCCCGATTCTCTGCGCACATTGCCTTTCAAAGGTGGCAAATAACGCACCAATTCGCTCAATGCCAAGCGGTATACCTCGCGCTTGAACTCAATCACACTATCCAGCTCAACCCAATACTCGGTCCAGCGCCACGCGTCGAACTCCGGATGTCCCGAGGCGCGCAGCGACACATCGCAGTCACGCCCGACCAGGCGCAGCAGAAACCAAATCTGCTTCTGCCCCTTATAGTTGCCGCGCGATTCGCGCTTAACCCAACTTTGCGGCACCTCGTAACGCATCCAATCGCGGGTACGCCCCAATATCTGGACATGGCAAGATTGCAGACCAACTTCTTCATGCAACTCGCGGTACATCGCCTGCTCCGGCGTCTCGCCGTGCTGTATGCCGCCTTGCGGAAACTGCCACGCATCCTGTTTGATGCGCTTACCCCAAAATACCTGATTCTTTGCGTTAGTCAGAATGATGCCAACATTCGGGCGATAACCTTCACGGTCTATCATGATTCGCCCCATACTGTTTATCGATGGAGGGATTGTTCCATATTTCTCCCCCACTGAAAAGAAAAAGCGGCTCGCAAGCCGCTTTCAATTATTTTCCAACTTGCTAAGCCACCGACTCGGTCTTTAACTCCGTCAACGCCATCACAATTTTGCGCGAAACCCGTTTATATTCGCCATCCATCAAGGCATGCGCCTCGTCGAATTTGCTGGCTTGCGCATAGTGTACGATCTTGCCCGCCAGCTGATGAAAGATCGCATGATCGACAGTCAATGCATGGAAAGTCTCTTCTCCGCCGAAATGCCTGCGTGCCGAACCACGTATCCAGGCACCCAGCTTGCATTGGTCATCGCGGCACACCACTTCAGGGTCCAACTGCTCGCCGGACGTGCCATCCAGGTACTGCTGCAAGTGCATCTTCCAGCCAATGTGCGCCTGGGCAGCCTCCATCAAATTGATTTCTTCGCTGATTTCCTCTTTCTTGCCGTTGCCGAACAAACTGCCAAATAACTCCTTCACTCTCTCTCCTTAAAGCCGCTACATTTATGGTTGTTATACTTTTGCGAATTATAACATCGATCGCCACCCCCATTGCCGCGCCCCGCCATCAATTGCAGAGTGCAAGCCTGCCAACTTGCAGTAAAATCGCGCCCTTCCTTTAAACGAGGCCAGTCATGCGCGTTTCACGTTTTTTCATCTCCACCCTGAAAGAAGCCCCCTCAGAAGCCGAGCTGCCCAGCCATCGCCTGATGCTGCGCGCGGGCTACATCCGCAAACTCTCCAGCGGCCTCTATACCTGGATGCCGCTCGGCCTGCGCGTGCTGCGCAAGGTCGAAGCCGTGGTGCGCGAAGAGATGGACCGCAGCGGCGGCATCGAGCTGCTGATGCCGGCGGTGCAGCCGGCCGAACTGTGGCAGGAAACCGGGCGCTGGGATGTGTTCGGCCCGCAAATGCTGAAGATTAAGGACCGCCACGACAACCAGTTCTGCTTCGGCCCCACGCACGAGGAAGTCATCACCGACATCGCACGGCGCGAGGTGAAGAGCTACCGCCAGTTGCCGCTGAATTTCTACCAGATCCAGACCAAGTTCCGCGACGAAGTGCGACCGCGTTTCGGCGTGATGCGCGCGCGCGAGTTCGTGATGAAGGATGCCTATTCCTTCCACAGCAGCTTCGAGAGCCTGGAGCAGACCTACCGCGTGATGTACGAGACCTACACCCGCATCTTCACCCGCCTGGGCCTGCAGTTCCGCGCCGTGGCCGCCGACACCGGCGCCATCGGCGGCAGCGGTTCGCACGAGTTCCACGTGCTGGCCGATTCGGGCGAAGACGCACTGGCGTTCTGCCCCGACTCCGACTATGCCGCCAACGTCGAGCTGGCCGAGGCCGTCGCCCCTGCGGCAGCGCGCGCCGCCGCCAGCCAGGAAATGCAGAAAGTCATCACCCCCGGACAAAAGACGATCGAGGAAGTCGCGGCGTTCTTCAACGTCTCCGCCCAGAATGTGCTGAAGGCCATCGCGGTGATGACGCACGAAAATGAATTCGTGCTGCTGCTGCTACGCGGCGACCATCAGCTCAACGAGATCAAGGCATCCAAGGTGCTGGGCGAGTTCCGTTTCGCCAGCGAGGACGAAGTGCATCGCAATATGAATTGCCGCACTGGCTACATCGGCCCGGTGGGCGCCAAAGTGCGCGTGCTGGCCGACCGGTCCGCCGCCGCGATGAGCGATTTCATCTGCGGTGCGAACGATGACGGCTTCCATTTCAGCGGCGTGAATTTCGGCCGCGACGTACAGTTGGATGAGGCCAATGTGCACGACCTGCGCAACGTCGTCGCCGGCGACGCCTCGCCGGACGGCAAGGGTAAACTCGAACTGTGCCGCGGCATCGAAGTCGGCCATATCTTCCAGTTGCGCACCAAGTATTCCGAGGCGCTGCAGGCCACCTATCTGGACGAGAACGGCAAGGCACAGGTGATGGAGATGGGCTGCTACGGCATCGGCGTGTCGCGCATCGTCGCCGCCGCCATCGAGCAGAACTTCGACGAGCGCGGCATCGCGTTGCCCGCCGGCATGGCGCCGTTCCAGGTCGCCATTGCGCCCATCGGCATCAAGAAAAGCGAGGCGGTGCGTCAGGCCGCCGAACAACTCTACGAAGAACTCACTGCCGCCGGCATCGAGGTCTTGCTCGACGATCGCGACGAACGCCCCGGCGTGATGTTCGCCGACCTGGAGCTGATCGGCATGCCGCATCGCATCGTGATCGGCGATCGCGGACTGAAGGAAGGCAAGGTGGAATATCAGGGGCGCCGCGACAGTGCGGCACAGGCCATTCCCTTGCAAGATATCGCCAAGTTCGTACAATCCAAGCTATGAAACGAATTGCGGCATTGCGCAGACCTCTGTTCACGCTCTCGTTCGCGATAGCGGGTTTGTGCTTTTCCGCCGTCGCAGAAGCCGGCGCACAAATACAGGAAGCGCTTTCCGCCAGCGTGCGCAGCATGCTGCAGCAAGCCGTCTCGGACCAGGCCGCGCCCAAGCTGGCGTTCGCTTCGCAGCAGGAAGCGCAGTTATGGCTGGATGAGATGTCCGCACGCCTGGCCAAGCGCATGCCGGATGCCAACTACCGTTTTGACTTTCTCAGCACGGTACACTATGAGGCAACCCGCGCCGGGCTGGACCCCCAACTCGTGCTGGGACTGATCGAAGTGGAAAGCGGCTTCAGGAAATATGCGGTGTCGAAGTCCGGCGCGCGCGGCTATATGCAAGTCATGCCGTTCTGGACCAAGAGCATCGGCACACGCAATCAAAACCTGTTTCACCTGCGCACCAACTTGCGTTACGGCTGCACCATCCTGCGCTATTACCTGGATATGGAAAAAGGCGACCTGTATCGTGCGCTGGGGCGCTACAACGGCAGTCTGGGCAAACCGGAATACCCCAACCTGGTCAAGGCGGCCTGGCACAAACACTGGTTCAAACCGCGCTATCACGGCCTTCCCATCAGCTGATCGCTACGGCTTCCGGCTTTTGCTTTTAATGTAGGACTCGACGCTGGAACGCGTCACCACACCTTCCTGATAACTCACCAGCTTGCCCGTTGGGTCATACAGAAAAGAAGTGGGAAGCAACTCGACATCGCCGACTTGCGCGGCAAGGTCGTAATCGCCCACGACAACCGGATAGCTGATTTTCTTCTTGGCGACAAACTCGACGACCGACTCCTTGGTGGAATCCAGCGCAACGCCGATGACCACCAGATCGCTCTTCTTGTGCCCCTCATACAGCGAGATCAGATCGGGGATCTCCTGCAGACAGGGCGGGCACCAGGTCGCCCAGAAATTAACCAGCACCCATTTGCCGCGATAGTCCTGCAAACGCTGCTCGTGCCCCTGAATGTCCTTGAACACAAAAGCCTGCGCGGATGCCGCGCCAGCCGCAAGCAGAAGCACTGCCAGCCCAATCAGGCGCAGAAGGGTGCGCATCAGTGCTCCGCCTTTTCGTCGTGGCCGGCTTCATCTTCGTGCTGGTCTGCGCCGTGTTTTCCTTCCGAAACGTGCGTCCAATACAGGGCCAAAGCAATCAGCGCAATGCTGCCGCCCATGTAGATCAGGTCGATCGGTTGCGCGATATGCATGTTGATCGCTTCTTCAAACAAGGTCACGATCATGATCATCAGGATCACCTTTGCCAGACGCGATTTCAGATCGTCCAGGCTGCTGATGACCAATATCTTGCTGGATGCCTTGCTGCCGTGAGCCTGGTCGATGTCGCTGATGAACAATTCATACAAGCCCAACGAGAAAATCAGCAGCACCACCGCCAACAAGTAACCATCGACCACTTCGACGATATGCGACACCGTGCTGTCGTGCAACGCCTTGCGCGCCTCGTCCGTCATGCTCGCATCGGCATAATGCACCGTATGCTGCACCAGCAACACCACATCCACCGTCGCCATGTAAAAGATGGCAAAGCTTGCAAACAGGCTGCCCAGCACAGCCAGGAATATGACGAAACGGCTGTTCCACAACGAGCCTTCGAACAGGGTTTCAAGAAATTTCAAGGTAACCTCCTAAGATATTCAGCCAAACAAAAACCAAAGCGGCGCGCATTAAATCGTAAAAGCGCACATGCGGCAATACGCCTAGCCGCCGCCTTTATCCCACAGCGCTTGCAGTGTCATACCTTTGGGCTCGTTGATGCGTTTCTCCAGCGCCATGAACCACGCCTTGATGTCGCCATCACCGCCATGTTTCGGCAGAATCGACACATCCAGCAGAAACAGTTTGATCAGTTCGCTCAGCTCCACTGCCTCCGGAGCGCGCACCAGACTCCAACCCATGCCGGCCAATTTGCCCACGATCTTCGCTTCGGCGAGCTTCTCCAGAATGCGCTCGACATCGTCGTAACCGATGTGCAACTGACGCGACAGCCCCGGCAGCGTCTGTACTTCGCCCTTGCTCATCCCTTTATGCATCAACTTGAGCGCCCCTACCGCATAGTAAAGCTTCGCCGCCTGGTCCAGACGCAGCGAATGCGTGCTGCGCCAGTGCGACAGCGAAGCGGTGATGATCGCACCAAACAGCACGGTGATCCACGATAAATAGACCCACAGCAGGAAGATGGGCACGCTGGCGAACGCCCCGTAAACCAATTTGTAGGTGTGGAAATGCGAAATGTAGAAAGCGAAGCCACGGTTCATCGCCTCGAATGCCAGCGCCGCGATCAGCCCGCCGATGATGGCGTGGCGTATGGGAACGTAGCGATTGGGCACAACGCGAAACAGCAGGGTAAAGGCGGCCGTCGTCAGAACGACCGGGACGATCTTCAGTACATCCATGCTGACCGAAGGCGCCTGCTGCGCATACTCCGCCGAGAATCCGACCAGCCAGGAAGTGAGCGACAGGCTGGCGCCGATCAGCAATGGCGCCAGAGTCAGCACCGCCCAGTACACCAGCACCCGCTTCATCAGACTGCGCGGACGCGAGACACGCCAGATCATATTGAAAGCGTTGTCGATGGTCAGCATCATCAACATGGCAGTGAAGGCCAGGAACACGATACCCACCGCCGTCAGGCGCGATGCGCTTTCGGCGAACTGCTCCATGTAGCGAGTGATGATCCTGCCGCCGGTCTCCGGCACCATGTTGGTCAGGATGAATTCCTTGATATGCGTGGAATACTCGCTGAACACCGGGAAGGCCGAGAACACAATCAGCGCGATGGTGATCAACGGAACGACCGACAGCAGCGTGGTGAAGGTCAAGCTGGCCGCCATCTGCGTGCATCTGTCCTCCTGCAGCCGCACGGCGACGTAGCGCAGAAAGCGAAAGGCGTCGACGAAGCCAATATTAGGAAGCTTGAACCCGGAAAGTTTCATATACCCTGTTAACTGCATACAATGTCCGCATGATACCCGACAAAATCACCCCTCAAAGCACCGCCCTGGCCGCGCGCCAGTTGCTGCGCGCCCACCGTTACGGCGCGCTCAGCACGCTGTCGAAAAAATTCAACGGCCACCCGTTCGGCTCGATCACCCCCTACCTGGTCGATCACGACGGCAGCCTGCTCATCCTCATCAGCGCGCTGGCAGAACATACCAAGAACATCCAGTCCGACCCGCGTGTCAGCCTCATCACCCATAACCAGGAAGACCCGCACATCCAGACCCAGGGGCGCATCACCGTGGTTGGCACCGCAGCCCTCGTGGCCGAACGCGCACAGGCCGGAAAGCGCTATCTGCGCTATTTTCCCGAAGCGCAGACCTACTACGACATGCCGGATTTTCAGTTCTATCGCATCGTGCCGCAGGCATTGCGCTACATCGGCGGCTTCGGCGACATCCATTGGGTCAAGGCCGACAGATACCAGGTGCCCCCCAATACGCTTGCCGCAGACGAAGAGGCATTGCTCGACAAACTTAACGCTGCGCGATCAGCCGCACAGGGAGTGCTGATCGGCATCGACTGCGACGGCTATGACCTGCGCCTCAACGACAGGACCGTGCGCCACGATTTCCCCTCCCCGGCGCGCGACGGCGAGCAGGCGCTGGCCTGGCTGCCTCATTAGCCCGACGTCATCGCAATAAAAAGGGCATCGCGAACGATGCCCTGCGAAATCAGCCAAACTGCCGGGCTAGCCGCGCACGCCCCTGAGTTGCACAGACTGCTCAGTGGCTTCGGGCGGAGTCTCCGTCAGGCTACCCTGCTTCACCTCCGCCTTCGGCTGCTCCGTTACGGCGTTAAGCGGCTGGTTTATATTCTTGCGCTCCGCCTTGGCTTTCTTGCCTGCGGATATTTGCTGCTTGACGGCTGCGGGCTGTTTTTGCCCTTCGCCCGGAGCGGCCGTCGCACCCTGCTCTGCCGCATGCGCACCGCCGTGCAGCATCGCTCCCAGTATCGCCGCCCTCACCCTTCGTTTCATTTCAAGTCTCCTTAAAACGAGGCCCTCACAGCTGCGGATGCGACCGAGCCGAGCCGGCATCCAGCTTGTTCAGCGCATTCAAGTAGGCCTTGGCCGAGGCCACCACGATGTCGGTGTCCGCGCCCTGGCCGTTGACCACCCTGCCACCCTTGGACAAACGCACGGTCACTTCGCCCTGCGCATCGGTGCCGCTGGTGATGTTGTTGACTGAATATAGCAGCAACTCGGTGCCGCTGCTGACAATATGTTCGATGGCCTTGAACGTCGCATCCACCGGGCCGCCGCCCTGCGCGTCGGCCTGCCGCTCTTTGCCGCCAACGCTCAGGATCACGCGCGCCACCGGCAACGCCCCGGTTTCGGAATGCGCGCCCATCGCCACCAGACGGTAATGCTCGCTCACCTGCGTTGCTTCTTCATCGCTCACCAGCGCCTGCAAGTCCTCATCGAAAATCTCATGCTTCTTGTCGGCCAGATCCTTGAAGCGCGCGAACGCCGCGTTCACCGCCTCTTCGCCCTCCAGCACGATGCCCAATTCCTGCAAGCGTGCGCGGAACGCCGCGCGGCCAGAGTGCTTGCCCATCACCATCTTGTTCGCGCCCCAGCCCACATCCTCGGCGCGCATGATCTCGTAGGTCTCGCGGTGCTTGAGCACGCCGTCCTGATGGATGCCGGACTCGTGCGCAAAGGCATTGGCACCGACGATGGCCTTGTTCGGCTGGATCGGATAGCCGGTGATGCTGGACACCAGTTTGGAGGTCGGCACGATCTGGGTGGCATCAATGGTGGTGTCGCAACTGAAGATGTCGCGGCGCGTCTTGATCGCCATCACCACCTCTTCCAGCGAAGCATTGCCCGCGCGCTCGCCCAAGCCGTTGATGGTGCATTCAACCTGGCGTGCGCCGTTCATCACCGCCGCCAGGGAATTGGCCGAGGCCATGCCCAGGTCGTTATGACAATGGGTGGACCAGATCACCTTGCCGCTGTTCGGCACGCGCTCGATCAATTGCTTGAAGCGCTCACCCCACAACACCGGGATGCTGTAACCCACGGTATCCGGCACGTTCAGCGTGGTGGCACCCGCCTGGATGACCGCATCGAAGATGCGCACCAGGAAGTCCATGTCGGAACGCACCGCATCCTCGGCGGAGAACTCGACATCGTCGGTGTATTCGCGCGCCCATTTCACCGCCTGCACCGCGCGCTCCACCACCTGATCCTCGGTCATGCGCAGCTTGTGCTGCATGTGGATAGGCGAAGTGGCGATGAAGGTGTGGATGCGGCCGTGCTTGGCCGGCTTGATCGCCTCGCCCGCCGCGCGCACGTCGCGTTCGTTGGCTCGCGCCAGCGAACACACCGTGGAATGTTCGATCACCTTGGCGATGCTGTGAATCGCGTCGGCATCGCCGGGGCTGGCGGCGGCGAAACCCGCCTCGATTACATCCACGCCGAGCTTTTCCAGCTGGCGCGCGATGCGCAACTTTTCTTCCTTGGTCATGGACGCGCCGGGGCTCTGTTCGCCGTCGCGCAAGGTAGTGTCGAATATGATTAATTTGTCAGTCATGTTTGCTCCATCGCAATTGTTCATCCACGGCTCAACACCAACCGAGCCGCCTGCTTTGATACTTGTGAGGTGGGGTTTAGTTTGCGCGCGAGCGCAGCTTCAGCGCCGCCAGCAGGCTGAAGGTGGAATGCAATTGCGAGATGTGTCTAGAGAAGTGCATGGGCAGGAATATAGCGGCTTTTATTTGGGGGCGCAACCGCAGGACGGCACAGAAGCTACCTTAAGAGCTATTAATTCGAGCCCCTTTAATTTAGTACGGACCAACTGCGTGCAAAGATCGCCACGCTTGACCACGAAGGCGACCCGTTTACTGCTGCGATGGATGAATTGCCCACGCGGGCTTGGGCGTAACAAAACAAATGCGAAGCTGATCCCAATCGTTTCTATTGTTGTCCGAGACCCCGAGCGAATCCTAAGATTCGCCTTTCATTTCAATGGTTCATACCCCTTTTTCTCATGCAAGCAAAGTTCCATCATTTGATATTGTAGTGCTTGGCCACGCGCCTGCTCGAATGCGGGATCAAAATATACTTGGTTGATGATGTGCTTTCTATCCTCTTTCTGAACTGGAAACCAAGCATTATCAGAAGCAAACAATTGCTGCCAAGCTTCTTGTGGAGATTGCCCAATGTCCCTGCGTTCTGCAGCATCCATGTATACATGGCTTCTTATGATGCAGTACTGATCCTTTGTAAAAGTTTTTGCTTTGGTCGATTCGGTAATAATAGGTTGTTTAGTTTTAGTAGGCAGTCTTGGATAGATCGTCAAATCCGATTCCTGATAAGTAGTTTCCTTACCAGTTGATGGAATTAATACAACAACGACTGGTTTATTATGTGACCATCCTTTGCCAAACCAGCAAAACCTTGTTGTGCTCTCCCCTTGTATTATTCTTCCGCCTTCCCAAAAGTTCTGCGTATCACTTTCTGGCTCACTATTCGGGCATCCTGATGTCGGGCCACTTTCGAAATACATTGTTGCGGGTGGCTGCCCGTCAAGCGCCGGTATTATTTTGTATGCGAAATCGCCCGCTCTAGTATTTAGTACTACGCCAAAAACAAGGCTAATCAAAACAGTTAGACGCACAGTGATTGTCATATATTCGTTCCCCAAAGGGTCCACAAAATATTCTTGCTAATATAAGTGGTTATGAGCGTTGCACTGTAAAACCAAAATCGGTTTCGTCAGGAACCATCTTGCCGAAGTTGGTGCAACCGCAATGCTGTCGGGCTAGTTTGATAACAAGGTCAATATCTGATTGCGGAGTTCGCAAGCCGAAACATATTTGCCTCAACGGTTAAAGGAGCCAGGCTCGAATTGTTTTCCGCCGCAGCAACTACACCCGCGATTCCCATCGCGCACAACACTGTCGCAACGCAACCGATACTCGTCCGCATGCCGTGCCCTTTCACCCCTACTTGAACTGCGACCGGAGAATCCCCCACTGCTGCGGCCATTGCGCCATCGGGTCGCGCGTGTAGCCGCTCTTGCCGAACTGGTTCCAGCGGCCGACGACGAAGCACAGCAGCAGGTTGGCATGGGCGCCGATGTCATCTTCGGCAGCCAATTTGCCTTGGTTTTCGGCGATGCGCAGCGATTGCTTGAGGGTGGTCTCGATGCGGTCGAGGAACTGATTGATGCGTTGTTGCAGGCGCTCGTCTTCGTTCACCAGCGCATCGCCAATCAGCACGCGCGTCATGCCGCGGTTCTTTTGCGCGAAGCCGAGCAGCAGCGCGAGGATGCCTTCGACCTGCTTCAGCCCGTCCTGCTCTTCGGTGGTGATCTTGTTGACCAGCCCGAACACGGTCTGCTCGATGAATTCGATGAGCCCCTCGAACATCTGCGCCTTGCTGGCGAAGTGGCGGTACAGCGCCGCCTCGGACAGGTCGAGCCGCGCGGCCAGCGCGGCCGTGGTGATCTTCTCGCCCTTGGGTTGTTCCAGCATCTCGGCGACGGTTTGCAGGATTTGAAGTTTTCTTTCGCCCGGTTGTTTGGCTGCCATTTTTTTACTCCCTAAAACAATTTCACCACACTCAAGTAGGGTGGGCACGTTTTTGTGCCCACGCGGATGGTGCCAGCAACAGATATGCGCATGACGTTAAATCTCGAAACCGCGTGGGCACAAAAAAAGCGTGCCCACCCTACAGTTTGCCGGCTGCGCGCGGCAGTTCCAGCACATCACGTATCTTCACATCCACATAGCTCGGCGCGCGCAGCGCATCACTCACCCACACAGTGCGCATCCCCAGCCGCTTGGCGGTCTGCAGGTTCTCCGCGCTGTCTTCCACCATCACGCATTGCGCCGCATGCAGGCGGTGCTTGCGCAACAAACGCCGGAAGCCCGCGGTTTGCGGTTTGGGCTGGTAGCGCGAATGCTCGATGGCGAATACATCCTCGAACAGGTCATCGATGCGCAACAGCTTCAACACCGCCAGCGCGTAATGCTCCGGCGCGTTCGAGAAAACAACCTTCTTGCCTGGCAACTGTTTCAGCACGTTGCGCAAACGCGGCTCGCGCAACACCATGTTGTGCAGCTCCGGGAACTGGTGCGTATGCCACAGAAAATGATCCGGGTCAGTGCCGTGGTGCTTCATCAGGCCGGTGAGCGTGGCGCCATAGCGCTGCCAGTAATCGACGCGCATTGCGTTCGCCTCGTCTTCGCTCACCTGCAGGTGCTCCTGCAGATACGCAGTCATGCTGCGGTTGATGTGCGGAAAAATGTGCGGCGTCGCGTTATGCAGCGTGTTATCCAGGTCGAACAGCCAGACGCGCTCTTTCATTACTTGCTCTTGATGAGCGTACCCACACCTTCGTCGGTCAGGATCTCCAGCAGCAGCGCATGCTCCACGCGGCCGTCAATGATGTGCACCGAGCGCACGCCGCCGCGCGCCGCATCCAGCGCGGAGCCGATCTTCGGCAGCATGCCGCCGGACAGCGTGCCGTCTGCAACCAGGTCGTCGATCTGTTTGGGGGTAAGGCCGGTGAGCAGGTTTCCGTTCTTGTCCAGCACGCCGGGCGTGTTGGTCAGCAGCACCAGCTTCTCGGCGCTCAGCACTTCCGCCAGCTTGCCTGCCACCACGTCAGCGTTGATGTTCAGCGTTTCACCATCGGGCGACACGCCGATAGGCGCGATCACCGGGATGAAATCGCCGGAATCGAGGAAGTTGATGATGGCCGGGTCGATCTTGTTGATGTCGCCGACCAGGCCGATGTCCAGCATCTTGCCCGGCTCTTTATCGCTTTCCAGCAGCAGCTTCTCGGCGCGGATGAAGCCGCCGTCCTGCCCGGTCAGGCCCACCGCCTTGCCGCCGTAGCGGTTGATCAGGTTGACGATGTCCTTGTTGACCTTGCCCAGCACCATCTCGACCACGTCCATGGTCTCTTCGTCGGTGACGCGCATGCCCTGGATGAACTCGCCTTTCTTGCCGACCTTCTGCAGCAGGTCGTTGATCTGCGGGCCGCCGCCGTGGACGACCACCGGATTCATGCCGACCAGCTTGAGCAGCACGACGTCGCGCGCGAAGCCTTCCTGCAGCTTGGGGTCGGTCATGGCGTTGCCGCCGTACTTGATGACGATGGTCTTGTCGAAGAAGCGTTGGATATAGGGCAGCGCTTCGGAGAGGGTATGGGCTTTCTGGGCGGCGGTGGCGGCGTTCAATGACATGGTTCTATCCTGAAAAAATCTGCGCGCATTCTACCGCATACAAAAACGAAACGGGCGGCTACTGCCGCCCGTTTGCCGGAAAGTTAATGCTTACTGGATTACCAGCTTTTTGGCGCTGGCGACCACCTTCTTGGGCAGAATCAGTTCCAGCACCCCATCCTTGTATTTTGCCTGCGCGGTGCCCTCGTCGATATCCTGCGCCAGCGAGAAAGCGCGCGAGACGCTGCCGTAATAACGTTCGCTGCGCAGCAGTTTCCCGCCTTCTTTCACGTCCTTCTCATTCTTCACTTCGGCGCTGATGGACACCTGGCTGCCTTCGATCGCCACGTGGATGTCCTCCTTCTTTACGCCCGGGATCTCGGCATGGACGGTGTACGCCTTGTCGTCTTCGCTCACGTCCATCTTGATCTGAACTTCGCCCTGCCCCTCGAAGCGCACCGGCTGCATAAAGAAACCCCGAAACAGATCGTCAAGGGCATCGCTGGTCGGACTGAATCTGGTGATGTTGGCCATTTGTTTCTCCTTTCGTTGGTTTGGACGGAAACTCTCCGCTTGTTACCAATCTATGGGCAGCCGAATATTTTTCAAGGGCAAAAAAAAGGGCGGCATGCCGCCGCCCTTTCGCACTTCATTAATTCCCCTATCGATGGTCTTTGACCGTCGGATCGTTATAGTGCTGGTAGCTTAGTTCCAAGGCGCGCACTTCCGCCTGAACATCGATGGTTTGGGGTTTGCCGCCGATCTCCACCACCAGGGTCAACGGCACATGGTCACCTACTTTCAACGGCTGTTTCAGGCCGGCCAGCGTCAGATACATGCCGTTTGCACCGAAGATAGTGGTGCTATGTGCCGCCAGCTTCAGGCTATCCACGGTCGCGCTCTGCAATTTGCGGTGCCGCATCACCACGGCCTGGATCTCGCCCGATGCCGCGACGGGGCTGCTGATCGACCGCAGACGTCCCGCCTTGGTAACGCTGAGATTGAGCATCACCGTTGCCGATTCCTGACCGGGCACGCTCTCGCGCATCCAGACTTTATCCACGATCACATCGTTCGCACCCGCCCAGGCATGTCCTGCCAGCAACAGGCTCACGGTACACAATAGTTTGCGCCACATGACCGCCTCCTAATGATGATGGTGTTCGTGCTGATCGCCCTCCGGCATTTGCATCTGCTCCGGGCTGCTTGTCGTTTCCAGCGGCTTGATGACAGCCAGCACCCTGATAACCTCTGTCTTGCCGTCGGCAAATTTCACGGTCAAGGCAAACGGCAGTTTGCGCCCCGCCTTGAGCGGCTTGCGCAGACCGATCAGCATCATGTGATTGCCATCCTCGCCCAGCGTGACTGCGGTCTTGGCAGGCAACGGCAAAGACTCCATCGCGCGCATCTTCATCATGCCGCCTTCCATGACCATGCTATGGATCTCTCCGCTTTGCGCCGAGCCGCTTGCCACGCCGATCAGGGTTGCGTCCTTTCTGCTGGTGATGGTCATCTGCACCGACGCGCTATCCTGTCCCGGTGCCGTGGCACGCGTCCATGCTTTGGTCACTTTCACTTCGTCGGCATAGGCTGGTGCTGCAGCCAACATCGCCAACAAACCCACGCACAAAATCCTTTTCATGTTTTCTCCTGAATAAAAAAAACGCGCCGCCCGCTTCGGGCATGGCGCGTCATTCTAGCCTGATTTATCCGATCAGAAATCGAAGTTGCCTTTTAACCACAGATTGCGGCCCATTTCATTGACGCGCGTGGTTTGGGTATAGCCGCTCACCGCCGCGCCGGCACGGCTGATGTGCTCCGCGTAGGTCTTGTTGAAGATGTTATCCACGCCGGCGGTAATCAGCACCGACTTGTTGGCACGCCAGCCGCCGTTGACCGAGAACACGGTAAAGCCGCCGGTAGTGCCGATATCCTGTCCGGCGATATTGCCCTGATTGACGGCCACGCGGTTCTGCGCAGCCACGGCCCGCATCAGGCCGCCAAACGACCAGACCTTGTCGTCATAGTTAAGGCCCAGGCGCGCTTCCAGCGGCGGAATCTGTCCCAGCGCAGTACCGTCGGTATCGTTGGTGCCATGCACATAGGCGAGGCTGCCATCCACCTTCCAGTAATCCGCCAGTTGGTAGGCCATGCCTGCTTCCGTGCCGTAGGTTGTGGCATCCACGTTGCGGGTAATTGTTACGGTGCGCGTCGGAGTGGTCTTGATGACGCCCGACTGGATCAGGATGAAATCCTTGATCTTGCTGTAGAACGCCGAGACTGACCCGGACAACGCTCCCTCGCGGTAGTTCATCCCCACATCGAGCTGCGTGGTCTTTTCCGGATTGGTATTGAAAGCGCTGGTTGTGGTCAGGCTTTCCTTGTTGGCCGAAATCAGCTCCCAGTAGTCCGGGAAGCGCTCGGTGTGCCCAATGCCGACATAGGCGGTGGCTGGCGCAGCGGCCAGATCGCGCTCATAACGGGCGAAGCCGCTGTTCAACGTTTTGTCGCGGCTTTGCCCGGAAGTCGGATTCGCGACCGTGTACATCACATTGTTCGCATCGCGCGCTGTCAAACTGGCGGCTCGCTTATCCTCGGCGTGCCAGTTGTCGACACGGAGGCCGGCGATGGTACGGCTGCGGTCGTCCATGTGGTGCGTCATTTCACCGAACAGTCCGTAATTGCGGAAGTTCGCGTCCTCGGCACGTGGCAGCAGTTCATAGGGATTCGTCGTCTCGTTCATGGTCGAGCGCAGCGTATGCTTGTTGCTCTGGAAATCCACGCCCAACTTGGCAAAAGTGGCATCGTTCAGCGCCATGCCGAACACCGAACGCGCGCCCACAGTCTTGCGGTCGGGGTTGTTGACCATCTTCGCCGGGGCAGTCTGCGTGCGCAGGCTGTAGTTGTCCATCACATGATCCACGTAGTTGTAGTACACCTGCGCTTCAACGCTATCCAGCAAGCCGCCCATGTGCTGTTTATCGAGCTTCAAACCCACGTTGTCGCGCGCAAACTTGACGCCGTCCATGCTGCGGTCAGCGTAGGCCGCCTTGCCGTCGCTCTTGGCTGCCGTCAGTTCCAGCCGCGTATTTTCATCCGGCGTCCAGCCCAAAGCGCCATTGGTGCTCCAGCGTTTGTACTCGGAATGCACCGTGTTCCCGCTGCCATCCTTGTAGTCGTTGGCTTGCGTGCGGGTCGCACCGGCGCGCAGGTAATGGTTCTCGCTACCCGTTTTGACATCCAGCATCTCATCGTTTCGACCAAAGCTGCCAAGCATGAGCGAGCCCTGGGCATGTGTTCCTACCTGCTCCGCGCGATTAATCAAGCGCTCGAACAGCACTGTACCTGCCGAGTTACCCGGTCCGTACATCACGGTCTGCGGGCCTTTCAACACGGTGATGCGATCGTATGAAGCCGGGAAAACGTAAGCTGTCGGCGGGTCCATGCGCATGCCGCAGCCGCCGAGGATCTGTTCGCCATCCAGCAGGATGTTCAGGCGCGAACCGGCCATGCCGCGGAACACCGGGTCGCCGTCGGTGCCGCCCTTGCGGATGACCGAGAAGCCGGGGATCGTTTTGAGGTAATCGGCGCCGTCGTGCGCGGGCACGGGCTGCCTTGGTTTCTTGGGATCGGTCTTCACCGTCAGCGGTTCCTCGCTTTGCGGCGCTGTCACCACCACTTCGTCCAGCACCGGCGTTTCCGCCGCTTGCACTGCCTGCCCCATCGCAATGGCGACAGCCACCACACTCATCTTCAGCTTCAAGTTCATTACAGAATCTCCACAAATTAACCAAGGGGTGCAACCGGCGCGGATTGTAGAAATTATTTTTGCGCCGCCCCTGCGGCATATTGCCGCACCCCTTGTGCAGGGCGACTCCGGTAGAATCCGCGCTCATGAGTTCCCCCCTGCTCGCCACCCAGACCGGTCATTCGCATCTGCGCAGGTTGTTCCTGCTGCGCTGCGGAGCCATCCTTGCGCAATGTGCGACATTGATCCTGGTGCACCGGTTCCTGAGTCCGGATTTCGCCTGGCTGCCGATGCTTGGGGCAGTGGGGTTCCTGACAGTGGTGAACGCGCTAACCTGGTGGCGGCTCTCGCTCGACTTCCCGGTGGGCAGCCTGGAACTGTTTCTGCAGCTGAGCATCGACGTGCTGGTACTGACCGTGTTGCTCTATTACGGCGGCGGCTCGACCAATCCGTTCGTCTCGCTCTACCTGCTGCCGCTGGTGATTGCCGCCGCAACGCTGCCGCGCCGCCACACCTGGGCCATGGCGGCACTGACGCTGGCGTGCTACAGCCTGCTGATGATCTGGTACGTGCCGTTGCCCGGCGGGCACGCGCAACACGAGGCTGCCGCCATGCAACAGATGGATCACACGCATCACCATATGGATATGGGCGCTCCCCCCGGCGCCGACGCAGCCGCTTCTCTGCCGGGCGACGCGTTCAACATCCATGTTCTCGGCATGTGGTTGGGCTTTGTCATCAGCGCGCTGGTCGTGGCCTATTTCGCTGTCGAGATGGCGCGTGCGGTGCGCGTCCGCGACGCACAGCTCAACCGGGTGCGCGAAGAGACGTTGCGCAATGAGCGGATCGTGGCGCTGGGTACGCAGGCGGCCGGAGCAGCCCACGAAATGGGGACACCGCTGGCCACCATGTCGGTCGTCATCGGCGAAATGCGCCGCGAGTGCAACGCACCGGAACAGCAAGACAACCTGGTCATCCTCGACGAACAGGTGCGCAACTGCAAGCGCATTCTCGATTCCCTGCTGTCGCAGGCGCAGGAAACCAGCAGCGAGTTATCGGTGGAAGAATTCCTCCGCAATGTGCTGGACGAATGGCAATTGTTGCGCCCTACCGTGCGCTACCGTTTCACGGTCGACATTCCCCAGCCCTCGCCGCGTCTGCGCGCAGAGCCGGCCTTGCGTTCGGCCTTGCTGAACCTGTTGAACAATGCGGCGGATGCGTCGCCGGACGAGATGGATATCCGGCTGCGCTGGGACGATGCCAACATCACGCTGGATATCCACGACCACGGCCCCGGCCTCACCTCGGACGCGGCCGCGCGCGCCGGATCGGCGTTCTTCACCACCAAGCAGGAAGGGCGCGGCCTGGGCTTGTTTCTCGCCAATGCCACACTGGAAAGAATGGGCGGCAGCGTGCGCCTGTCCAACCGCGAAGGCGGCGGCGCGACGACGGAAGTAGTTCTGCCGCTGAAAACAAAATCGCTATGAGCCAGACCGAAAAACCATCGCTGTTGCTGGTGGACGACGACGCGACGTTTCGCACGGTGTTATCGCGCGCGCTGGAAAAACGCGGCTTCGCAGTGACCACAGCGGAAAGTGTCGAGCAGGCGCTGCCGCTCGCCAGCGCCAGTCCGCCGGAATATGCGGTGCTGGATCTGAAGATGGAAGGCGCTTCCGGGCTGGTGCTGGTGCAGAAGCTGCACGAGCTCGACCCCGCCACGCGCATCGTGATGCTGACCGGTTACGCCAGCATCGCCACGGCGGTGGAAGCCATCAAACTGGGGGCGACGCAATATCTTTCCAAGCCGGCCAATGCCGATGAGATCGTCGCCGCCTTCGGCCACCACGCCAGCGCCGACGTGCCGTTCGAAGCACAACCCGCCACGGTGGAACGGCTGGAATGGGAACACATCCAGCGCGTGCTGCACGAGAATGGCGACAACATCTCCGCTACCGCGCGCATCCTCAACATGCACCGCCGCACCCTGCAACGCAAACTGTCGAAGCGTCCGGTCGGCTCCTAGTTAAACGCTCGCGTGCCGCTTCAAGTTGGCGTTTTGGCGACTGTGATGAAGTAATGGGAGAGCGGACTGCGCTGCCGAACAGGCTTATCCGGCAGCGCAGTTCGCGAGTTCGGTCAGTTGATATTCCAAGCCTGTTTGTTGATCGAATCATTCAATTCGGCAAGCGCAATCAGCAAACGCCGCAACGCGCCCGCCAGTTCGTTTTTGCGCATCTGCTCGGCAGCGACCCAGCTTCCCGAATGAATTTTTCCAATCACTTCGATCGCCTGACGATGGAATTCGACATGTGCCTCGCGCAGAAGGCCAAATGAGCTTAGATGGCTGTAACGTGAAGCGCCGATCCCCTTCAACCAGCGAGCAAGCCCGCAATCGTGTTCCAGTTCTGGCAGATTGACCTGCGCGTCGGGGGGGGCGCCATTCACAAAATCTTTCACCCGCCCGAACAGCAACACATGCGATTCTGCGACCTCGACGAGGTTGATCCCGATTGATACCGCCTCATACAATGGTTCGAACCGATGCGGCAATTTCCCTGTTTCCTGTCCGGCTTTTTCGCTTAGTCGCATCGCCCTCTCCTTGGCTGTTGCTGCAGGGTCGCCATTCTTATTCGCCACCGGTTGCGAAAACAATATGCCTGAAGGACTAGACCGTGCCTATATCCAGCAGACAGTCTGTCTATACCTTTCCTGGTCCGCTGCCCGCCGGACTGCGTACTTGCTATAATCCGTTCATTGCCACAGCGTTGATCCACATGAAATTTCCACTGATATTCCTGTTTCTGCTATTCCCGTCACTGGCATTCCCACAAGAGCAAGTCTCCGCCCCGCCGGCGCTCGCAGCCAGTTCCTACGCCTTATATGATTACACCAGCGGACAATTCCTGGTGGAACAGAACGCCAGCACGCACATTCCACCTGCAGCGTTGACCAAGATGATGACGGCCTACGTGGTGCTCGGTGCGATCAAGCAGGGCAAGATCTCGCTCAATCAGCGCATTGTTCCGTCGGCTTACGCCACGCGCCTGCAGGCCGACGAATCGCGCATGTACCTGAGCGCAGGCACGGAGGTGACGGTGGAGGAACTGTTGCGCGGCCTGATTGTCCAGTCCGCCAACGATGCAGCACGTGTCCTGGCAGAAACGCTGGCCAACCACGAAATGGCGCTGGCCGACCTGATGAACACTGAAGCGGAGCGCCTCGGCCTGAAAGACACACACTTCGTCAATGCCACGGGCACGCCCGATGCGCTGCACTTCACCAGCGCCCACGACCTGGCGTTGCTCGCCGCCGCGCTGGTGCGCGATTTTCCGCAGTTCTACTACATCTTTACGCAGCGCGAATATCAATACAACGGCATCAACCAGTTCAACCGCAACCGCCTGCTGTGGCTGGACCCATTCGTGGATGGCGTGGCGACCGGCTATAACGATGAAGAAAATTACTATCTGGTCGCCTCCGCCAAGCGCGACGACCATCGCCTGATCTCGGTGGTGCTCGGCACCGCCACGGACAAACTGCGCAGCAGCGAAGGCCAGCGCCTGCTGAACTACGGCTTCCAGAATTTCGAGACCATCAAGCTCTATAGCAAAGATCAGGCGGTCAGCGACAAGCGCGTCTGGGAAGGCACGTCGAAAAGCTTGAGCATCGGCTTCCGCACTGACCGCTACATCACCATTCCCAAAGGTCAGCGCAATGCGCTCAAGGCCACGCTGGAAACCCGACAGCCGATGCATGCGCCGATCGAGCGCGGCCAGCAGATCGGCACATTGCACCTCACCCTGAACGACAAGCCCTATCTCGACCTGCCGGTGGCGGCACTCGACGATATACCATTGGCAAACGTATTTTCGCGCGGCGTGGACAATATCCGATTGCTGTTCCAGTAAGGAGCAAGGGATGACGATATATTTGAACGGCGCCTACATGCCGGTCGAGGAAGCCAGGGTTTCCGTGCTGGATCGCGGCTTCATCTTCGGCGACGGCGTATACGAGGTCATCCCGGTGTATTCGCGCCGCCCGTTCCGCCTGGCGGAGCACCTCAAGCGCCTGCAGCGCAGTCTGGACGACATCAAGCTGAAGAACCCGCACAGCGAGCGCGAATGGACCGACATCATCAACGAGTTGATCAGCCGCAACGCGCCTGAGGACCAATACATCTACCTGCACATCACGCGCGGTGTGGCCAAGCGCGACCATGCTTTCCCCGATCCGCCCGTGCCGCCCACGGTATTCGTGCTGAGCAACCCGCTCACCACGCCGCCCGCCGAAATGATCCGGAACGGCGTCGCCTGCATCACCGTGGTGGACAACCGCTGGCTGCGTTGCGACATCAAGGCCATCGCACTGTTGCCCAACGTGCTGCTGCGCCAGGCCGCCGTCGAGGCAGGGTGCGCCGAGTCCATCCTGCTCCGCGACGATGCCTTCCTCACTGAAGGCGCCGCCAGCAACATTTTCGTGGTCAAGAACGGCAAGCTGCTCGCCCCGCCCAAGGACAACCTGATGCTGCCTGGCATCACCTACGACGTCATTCTCGAACTCGCCGCCGCCAACGGTATTCCGTATGAAGTCCGGCGCATCTCCAAGGACGAAGTGTTCGGCGCCGACGAACTGCTGCTCACCTCCTCCACCCGGGAAGTGCTGGCCGTCACTACGCTTAACGGCAAAACCATAGGCAACGGCAAGCCCGGCGCGATGTTCGCCAGGCTGTATCCGCTGTACCAGACCTTCAAACGCGAAGTGATGCGCAAATGATAGACCCCAAAGACTCTCTCATCGAATACCCCTGCGACTTTCCGATCAAGGTGTTCGGCGAGGCAAAGCAAGGCTTCGCGCAAGCGGTCGCGGCGGTGGTGCAGGTGCATGCGCCGGACTTCGACGCCGCCACCATCGAGATGCGCAGCAGCAGCAATGCCAGATACATCAGCCTCACCTGCACCATCCGCGCCACCTCGCGCGAACAGCTCGACAACCTGTATCGCGATCTGACTTCGCACCCGATGGTTAAAATGGTGCTCTAATAGACCCTGCAAACTCTCCATCGGGAGAGTGCCGGGTCGAGGGACTTGCCATGCAACATCCGCCTCTACACATCAAAGCACTGGGTATGGTCGATTACGAGCCGACCTGGCGCGCCATGCAGCGTTTTACCGCCGAGCGCACCGCCGACACCGTGGATGAAATCTGGCTGGTGCAGCACCCGCCCACTTACACGCAAGGCCAGGCCGGCAAGCCGGAACACCTGCTCAACCCGACCGACATCCCGGTGGTGAAGATCGACCGCGGCGGCCAGATCACCTATCACGGCCCCGGCCAGATTGTCGCCTACCTGCTGCTCGACCTGCGCCACTGGAAAATCAACGTGCGCGAACTGGTGCGGCTGATGGAACAGGCGGTGGTCGACCTGCTCGCCGAATACGGCGTGAAAGCGGAAGGCCGCGATGACGCACCCGGCGTGTATGTCGGCGATGCCAAGATCGCCGCACTGGGATTGAAAATAAAAAATAGCTGCAGCTATCACGGCCTGTCGTTCAACGTGGACATGGACCTGACCCCGTTCGCCAACATCAACCCCTGCGGCTATGAGGGACTGAAAGTCACGCAATGCATCGAACAAGGCGTCACCGTGCCGCTGGAAGAATTGCAGGCTGAACTCACGCAGAACCTGGTACACGGCCTGCAACGCCATCTCGACAAGAAACGGCAACTCGAACAGCAATAACATCGGCGTGCACATCAGCGCGCCTCGCTCAAGTTCAGCGACGGCTTTTTGCCATCTTGGGTTTCAAATCTGAAATACTGCCGTAACAGAAAGCTGGTTCAATCCGTGCCGACATTATTTTGTTGCACACAGCCCTGGCTGACTCAGGCTACAATTTTCGATGATGCCAATGACAGCCGGTTTTACGCAAAACCCAGCCACTGAACAACCGCGGGATTGATACCGATGAATCAAGTGAAAGAGACGTTGCAGGAAAGCATTGCGCACCAGCGCAATGAACTGCTGGATATCGTGCGGGTGCCGTTGCAGCAGCTCGCCACGCGCTGCGCCCCCCTCTGGGCAGATCGCGACAAGCTCGACCAGGTATTGAGCGAGGGATTGCCGACGCTGACTTACGGCAAAACACTGTACGCGGTGAATACCGGCGGCATCCAGGTCAGCAGCAATATCACTGCCGCAGGCCTGGCGGTGGAATCCTTCGGCCGCGACCGCTCGCACCGCCCCTATCTGCGCGAAGCATTGCCGATCAGGGGCGCGCTGCTGTCGGAAGCCTACATCAGCCTGATCGGGAAACATCCCACGCTGACGGCAGTGCAGATCGTGCGCGACGCCGCGGGCAAGGCACTCGGATTCATCGGCATCGATTTCGGCCTGCGCGACCTGCCGCTCACGCGCAAGCTGTACGATGAACCGGTGGTCTGGCGGCAGCTCAAGGGCGACCCGTCCATCCGTGCCACCGTCTTTCACCAGAACAGGGTGGAGAGCGTCATGGACCAGCATCTCGATACCGTGCTGGGCGTGGTTGAGGAATTGATGGTTTACCATGGCGTCTACCATGTGATCCTGCACTTCTCCAGCAGCCGTGCGGTCATCTGGGTGATGGACGACCCCTACCGCTATCGCCTGCTCGATATCGATGCGTTGATCGACCCCGACATGTGCCTCGCCTATCCCAAAACGACCTACCCGGCTGATGCACTGGTGCAGGCTGACCGGATACGCGCGGTGCTGGACTCCTTCCGCGCCCTGCGCTTCATGGACGAGATGTTCTACCTGCGCTCAGGCACCTTGAACCTGTTCAACGGCATCGTCGGTCTCACGTTCTCGTGCGACGGCTCGCATTACGTTCCCTACGACGAGTTCCTCAGCGTGGGGAACGACTTCTGGATCGGCAACAACTAGCTTCGCCCGCGCCACATTTTCTAGAACAAGCTCCGCTGCCCGTATCTGCCCGGTTTTACGAAGAGGCCGGTATCCAGCCCACCCTCTTCGCGATTGAACCCCAGCCGCTCGCACGCCAGCTGAAAGCGCTTCGCCAACAACTGCGCAAACAAACCATTGCCGCGAAAGCGTGAGCCGAACTCGGAATCGTTTTCGCGCCCGCCGCGCATCTCGCGCAGCCGGCTCATCACATGCTCGGCCTTCAGCGGGTAGTGGACAGCCAGCCAATCCTTGAACAAGTCCTTCAATTCATAAGGCAGCCGCAACAAGGCGTAGGCTGTGGTATGCGCACCGTGTTCATGCGCAGCTTGCAGGATGCTTTCCAGTTCCGCGTCAGTGAGGAAGGGAATCACCGGCGCGACCAACACGCCGCACGGCACACCCGCCTCGTTCAACGTTCGTATGGCTTGCAGCCTGCGACGCGGCGATGCCGCGCGTGGCTCCAGTTTTCGGGCCAGCGCTGCATCAAGCGTAGTGACGGAGATAAACACTTGCACCAGCTTGTCGCGGGCCAACTGTGCGAGCAGATCAAGATCGCGCTCGATCAACGCCGATTTGGTGACGATGGAAACGGGATGCTTGCACTCCGCCAGCACCTCCAGAATCTGCCGCGTAATCCTCCACTCGCGTTCGATGGGCTGGTAGGGATCAGTGTTGGAACCCAGCGCGATGGGCGAACACTGGTAGGAAGGTTTCGCCAGCTCTGCCCGCAGCAGCTTTGCCGCATCCGGCTTTGCGAACAGCTTGGTCTCGAAATCCAATCCCGGCGACAGGTTCAGATAGCCATGCGACGGCCGCGCGTAGCAGTAGATGCAACCATGCTCGCAGCCGCGATAGGCGTTCAGCGAATATTCGTATGGTAAATCCGGCGAGTCCTGGCGCTGGATTACGCTCCTCGCCTTCTCCACCGTCACCGTCGTCTTGAACGGCGGCAGTGGCTCATCTGCCATACCCCAGCCGTCATCGACACGCTCACGCGCCACGTTCTCGAAACGCCCCTCGATCTGCAGGGTCGCGCCACGGCCTTTTGCCACTTCATGTTTCACTTACTTTTTTTCGCTCGCAGTCTTGCCAGCGCCTCTCCAACTTTCCCGCACAAACAGAACGGTCGTTCTGTTGCCACTATATGGCGCGAAGGAAGGTCATGTCAAACTGAATGTGGCGCGGCGGGGTTCAGCTGCTAGCAGCCCGCCGCGCCGGGCCTTCGCTCACCCATGCGTGTTGCGCTCGTTTCAGCGACCGTTTAGAGTGAACAGCATGATTAGGCAAATTCCACAGCCAAAGCTTATTCACCTACTGGCCCACACCATTTAATCCATGAATTGGTTGCCCAAACTGATCGCGGCAAAAACACGAGAGACCCTCTTGCTGCGCTGGTTCGGGCTTACCAGGATTCCTCTGCTATTTTATGTGGGCGTATCGGTCACGGAAGTGTCGCCTGAGCGGATGGTGGTCAGAATACCGTTGCGGCGCAGGACCAGAAATCATCTCGGCTCCATGTACTTTGGCGCGCTCTGCGCCGGCGCCGACTGCGCGGCCGGGGTCCTCGCCATGTCTCTGATCAGGCAGCAGCCGGAACGCATCTCTCTGGTGTTCAAGGACTTCAGTGCAGAGTTCCTCAAGCGCGCCGAGGGCGATGTGGATTTTTGCTGCAATCAGGGAAAGGAAATCTCAGACCTTGTCGCCAAAGCCGCGGCATCGAGTGAACGAGTCGAAAGGCAGGTCGAGGTCATCGCCACCGTCCCAACCGAAGGTGACGAACCTGTCGCCAGGTTCAAGTTGACCCTTTCGTTAAAGAAGCGAACTTAGCCAGCCGGCCGTTTAAGATATGTAGCAAAAAACTACAGTTTTAACCTACTAGCGTTTCTCCCCGAACCAACTATTCTGAGCTGCATCTGAATTTGCCCAGATGCAACGGCTTCTATTTGCATGCATAAGGCATCGGTTTGGGGTGCGGCCTGCATCGACACACTTGTTAACAGGAGGTAGCTGCCATGAAAAATGCATCGACTGGAAGATGGATGCGGTTCATTTTGACCATCATTGTATTCGGCCTCCCCAGCTTGGCGAGTGCCCAACTGACTTTCAACAGCGTGGTGGTGTTTGGCGACAGCCTTTCCGACCCGGGCAATGCCTTCGCGCTGATAACTCATCCCATAGCAGGCTTGACTCATACGGCCTACGTAAATCAGAACACGCCTCCTTATGATGTGCTGGACGCCGAATTTTTTGTGCCGAGTTCCCCCTATGCCAGAGGCGGGCATCATTTCACCAATGGCGCGACCTGGATCGAGCAATACGCCAAGGGGAAGCGCTTTGCTCCCGATGTTGCGGCGGCTTTCCAGAGCAGTGGCAGCAAGGCGCGCAACTATGCGGTTGGCGGGGCGCGCGCGACTGTTTATCCCGGCCGGGTCAACCTGCCGCAGCAGGTGGACGCATTCCTCACTGATGTTGGGGGAAATGCCCCGGCGGACGCGCTATACGTCATCGAGATCGGAGGCAATGACATATCCGACGCATTGACGAAATTCGGCACGGTATTGGCACAAACGGGCGACCAGAACCAGGCTGCGCTTGCGGCGCAAGGCGTGATAAGCGATGCCCTGGCCGGCATCGCTGGCAACATTCAGGCTCTTTACAACGCCGGGGCAAGAAAGTTTCTTGTCTGGAATGCCGCAAAACTGGAGTTGATTCCGGCGGTAACCGCGCAAGGCCCGGCCGCAGTCCTCGTCGCCGGTGGGCTCTCGGCGGGGTTCAATCAGGCGCTTGTGCAAAACGTGCTGACGCCACTCGGCGCTCTGCCGGATATCCAGATTGCGCAACTGGATATCGCGAGCCGCATGGCGTACATCATCAGTCATCCGGGTGAGTTCGGACTAACGAACGTCACCACTCCTTGCATAACGCCGAATATGCCGCCGTTTACCTGCCAGCAACCGGACCAGTATTTCTTCTGGGACGGCCTCCACCCGACCAAGGCGGTGCACGCGATCATCTCCCAGTTGGCGGCAGACACCCTGGCTCAGTATCCCACTCCCTAACCGAGAAGGAGCTGCTATGGATACCGAAGAAATTGCCCTGATGCTGGGCGCTCTAACCGCCGCGGTGATGCTCACCGCTCCGCGTTGCATGGCAGACGAAGTGACTGCGGATCAGGCGGTGACTGCCCTCGAGAACACTTTTGGAGTCACGGTAGGCGAACGCCGCAATCACACCAAAGGAACCTGCGCCGCCGGAGAGTTTGTCGGCACAGCCGCCGCCGCTGCGCCGTATACGCGCTCAGCGCTGTTTTCGGGCAAGCCCGTGCCGGTCGTGGCGCGCTTCTCGCTGGCTGGCGGCAATCCCAAGGTGCCCGATACGGCAAAGACTGCGCGAGGCATGGCCCTGGAATTCCGGCTGCCCGGTGACAACCTGCAACACATAACGATGCTGAACACGCCGGTGTTCGGCGCGGCCAAGCCGCAAACTTTTGTCGACATGACCATCGCCTCCAAGCCAGACCCGGCAACCGGCAAACCCGACCCGGAGAAGATCAAGGCCTTCCAGGCGAGCCATCCCGACAACCTGGCACAAGCCACATTCCTCGCCAAAAACAACCCGCCGCCGAGCTATGCCAACAGCACTTTTTTTGGCATCCACACGTTCAAGTTCATCAATCGCGATTACAAGACCACCTACGTGCGCTGGCGTTTTGTTCCACGGGATGGTGAAAAGCGGCTGACCGACGCGCAGCTGAAAACTTCGCCGCCGAATTTCCTCGAGCAGGCGTTGATCGAGCGAACAAAACACGGGCCGGTGCGCTGGGACATGCTGGTTGCCATAGGCGAGCCGGGCGACACCGAGGACAACCCGACCATTACATGGCCCGACAAACGCAAGACCATCAAGTTTGGAACCCTGACGATTTCTTCGGCGATGCCGCAGAAGGGCGCGGAGTGCGAGAAGATCAACTTTGATCCGCTGGTAATGTCGGACGGCATTGAACCGACGAATGACCCAATCCTGCTCTTCCGCTCGCCGGCATACGCGGTCTCATTCGCCAAACGGATGAGCGGGATGTGAAGCTGTAAACACCCGGCCAACCGTTCCAACGCGTGGGGCGGAAACATAAGCTTCCGCCCGGCGGTTTGAAACTAGCGCCGGCCTGCGTCTTGCGGGCAAAAGACAACGCGCGCACGGACACCTGCCCTACACCTCGCTCAGCACCCGCAAACACCAGCGCGCAGCGCAATAGCGGCGACGAAGCCATGTCAAACCGGGTTGGCTACTTCGTATTGAACTCCAGGCCCAGTGCGCCGGGATTGCTGCCGTTCTCCATGCCGGGGAGCTTGATCTCGAATTTGCCATCGACCACGTGACGCGCATATTTCCATGTCTTGCCATCGAAGCTGACCCAGCGTTTGTACAAATAAACATCCCGCTTCAGTGTCGCGTGCAGTGTTGCCTTGTCGCCTTGCTCCATCAGCGTACCGCCTATGGACGCGACCACCGGTAGCGGCGTACCCGCCGGATACATGACGACAAACTCTTTGTTGGCGGGAGCGGGGCTTCCGAAACGGACGACGGGTACCTCCGCCATGCTTTTCTCAGACGGCGCCATCCAGCTGGCGCAACCTATCAGCGACAATCCCGCAATAGCGACGACAGACCGTTGAAGTATTTTCATTGCCATTCTCCTTGGGGTACATCGAAAACACGGGCAGATTCCTGGCCCAACCATCGGCCTAATGTAAGCCACATCGCGATATGAATAAATACTGAAAACTGCGTAAATGGTTCGACGTCTGTGAACGCTGTATTGCGGGGCGACATGGGACGCGATGGAGATCGGGATTTGAATTCAGTACAACAGCAAGAATTGAAGTACGCCCGATAAAGCCCAAAGAAGAGACCACGGGATACACATATCCGAAGTAGCAAGTACGATGCAGTCTCGGTCTGGTAACGGTCGCTATCGGATGCACAAGCCGACTCACAGAGTGTCCGCTTAGCGGCGGGCAATTTGGCAAAATGCAGTTCAGCTTTGTCCCAGAAGCGGAAGTTTGCGAGTGTCGGCTTTGCTGCAGTGAATATTGGGAAGTAGACTTCGGCTTGCGGCCGATTGTGTTGAAAAACTCTCGGTATGCGCGGAGTGTAGATGATAAGATTCTGACTGTCGAATGAGCGGAGAGCCCTGATATGATGGGGTTTCAGACAGATAACCAAGAACGACTTTTCTACTCTTTCAATCTTGAAGATCACGTCCCACAGAATCACCTCCTTCGCGGCATCAATCAGTACCTCGATTTAAACGAACTCCACCAGCACCTCGCTGAACACTACAGTAACACCGGCAGACCATCCATTGATCCGGAGTTGATGATTCGCATGCTGATCATCGGCTACAGCTTTGGCATTCGCTCCGAGCGCCGCCTGTGCGAAGAAGTACATCTGAACCTTGCCTACCGCTGGTTCTGCCGATTGGGGCTGGAAGACAAGGTGCCAGATCATTCCACCTTCTCCAAGAATCGTCATGGTCGCTTTCGCGACAGCGGAATATTCCGTCACCTGTTCGAAACAGTATTGCAGCGCTGCATGAACGAAGGGTTGGTGCGAGGTGAGGGTTTTGCCACTGATGCCAGCGTCATCAGGGCTGATGCGCAACGTCAACGCGCAGTGCCTGGTGAAGAAGTGATCGATTGGGGTAATCCAGCGGAGGCGACCCGTCCCGTAAAGGAATACTTGGCCGCGCTGGAACAAACCAACCCGACGGCCACACCACCGAAGTCGATTTCGTTGACCGATCCATCATCGAGTTGGACGGCAGCGCATGGTCCGGCCTATTTTGCTTATTGCACCAACTATCTGATTGATCTGGACGCAGGCATCATTGTTGATGTCGAAGCATCGTCCGTCAGCAAATCTGCCGAGGTAGATGCCACCAAGAAGATGCTTGATCGAGTCGAGGAGAAGTTCGACTTGAAGCCGGCACGGCTAGTTGGTGACACCAATTATGGCTCTGCAGCCATGTTGGGCTGGCTGGTCAATGAGAAACAGATCGAGCCACATGTTCCTGTGTTGGATAAATCAGAGCGTAATGATGGGACGTTCTCACGCGACGACTTTCATTGGGATGAACAGTCTGACGAATATCGCTGCCCGGAAGGTCATGCGTTACGCAGCAATTGGCGTCCGTTCAAGAATAAACGTAATCAAGTTACGAAGGCCGATACGATCATCTATCGTTCAAGCAAGTTGGATTGCGCGGCGTGTCCTCAAAAACAACACTGCTGCCCGAATACAGAAATCCGCAAAATAGCTCGCAGTATCCATGAGAGTTCTCGAGACGTTGCTCGGCGAATTTAATTTACACCGGAATATCAAGAATCGAGGCGAGAGCGGAAGAAGGTCGAGATGCTCTTCGCTCACCTCAAGCGAATCTTGAAACTCGACAGGCTTCGACTCCGAGGTCTCAGCGGTGCGCAGGATGAGTTTCTATTGGCCGCGACCGCGCAGAATTTGAGGCGAATGGCGAAATGGTTGATGCCGGTAACGCAGGAAGATGAACTAATGCCTGCATAAAGAGAGGATGAGACACCGCAATCCCGCAAAAATACAGAGCATTCCTGAAATATTTCCGAAGATAAAAATTCTGGCGGGGGAAGCTGCTAAACTTTCGATGAGTTTTTCAACAGAATCGGCCAAGAGCGGCCTGCCGATCCTTGATATGTGTTGAGGCCAATGCAGCAAATGCTATGATTGCACGGCTTGAATGAAAGGGCCCACATGACCGCCGGATCTCCCAGTCGATGGCTACTTGCCATCATCTTGCTCACGTTGACCATCGGTGGCGTATTCGTTTGGCAGCATCTGCAGAAGCCCGCTGTAGTCGAATCATTTGCGTCAGGCAACGGACGCATCGAGGCTACGGAAGTCAATATTTCAACCAAGCAAACGGGGCGTCTAAAGGAGATACTCGTTCAGGAAGGCGATGACGTCCAGGTCGGCCAAGTTGTCGCCCACATGGATACGGCAACTCTGGACGCAAGTTTGCATCAGGCCGAGGCCCAGCTCAGGCAGGCAAAACATAGCCAGACGATTGCCACGACCGGCGTAGCTCAACGCCTGAACGGAGTATCCGTAGCCAAAGCACTGCTTGACCAGCGCGAAAGCCAGCTTGCCTTGGCTCAAAAGGAAATTCAACGTACGCAGCAACTGGTCGACAAAGGTTTTGTCTCGTCGCAGAAACTGGATGTCGATAAAAACAATTGGCAATCTGCTACTGCTGCTGTCAGTGCAGCCAAATCCCAGTTGATGGAAGCGCAGTCTGCAGTTGATGCCGCCAAGGCCGGCGTGTTGCAGGCGCAGTCTGCTGCCGATGTTGCAACGGCAGGTGTGGAAAAAATCAAGGAAGATATTCGCGATACCACGCTGATCTCTCCCATCAATGGCCGTGTACTGTATCGTATGGTTGAACCCGGCGAAGTATTGGGCGCAGGCGGCAACATACTGACATTGCTCGACATCACTGATGTCTACATGACTATCTTCCTGCCGACGTCCCAGGCTGGGCGAGTGAGCATCGGAGCCGACGCGCGTATCGTGCTTGATGTGCGTCAGGATGTTTCCCTTCCGGCCAAGGTCACGTTCGTTTCGCCCGAAGCGCAATTCACCCCGAAGTCGGTAGAGACGCGCACCGAGCGCGAAAAACTGATGTTTCGAATCAAGGTAAAAATCCCTCCCGATTTGCTTAAAGCCTATGCGAAGCAGGTAAAGACAGGATTGCCTGGCGTTGCCTATGTGCAACTTGTTCCCAACGCCACATGGCCTGCAACTGTGCCACCTCTTGTGAATTCTCAGAAAACCAGATGATCGAACGTACCATCGCCCGCCTGTCTCAGGTGAGCCTCCACTATGGAGCCTCTACAGCGCTTGATACGATCAATCTCGATATTCCCGCAGGTTGCATGGTAGGGCTGATTGGCCCGGACGGCGTCGGCAAATCTAGCCTGCTGGCACTGGTTTCCGGTGTGCGCAAGATTCAAGCGGGCAAAGTGGAAACGCTGGCTGGCGACATGGGAAACAAGAAACATCGTACCGAAATCTGTCCGCGCATTGCCTATATGCCGCAAGGTTTGGGCAAAAACCTCTACATGACGTTGTCGGTCTTCGAGAATGTCGAATTCTTTGGCCGGTTGTTCGGGCAGGATCGCAAAGAACGCGAATTGCGCATCGCTGAACTCCTGGAAAGTACCGGACTCTCCGCGTTTCGCGACAGGGCGGCCGGCAAACTATCGGGCGGAATGAAACAGAAACTCGGCCTGTGCTGTGCGCTGATCCATGACCCGGATCTGCTGATCCTGGATGAGCCGACCACCGGTGTCGACCCGCTCTCCCGCCGCCAGTTCTGGCAGCTTATCGACCGGATCAGAGCTCGACGTTCCGGTATGAGTGTGATCGTAGCCACGGCCTATATGGAAGAGGCTGTGGGTTTCGACTGGCTGGTCGCCATGGACGGCGGACGCATACTCGCCACCGGCAGCCCGCAAGAACTACTGACTCGCGCCGGTGCCAGCAACCTTGATGCGGCGTTCATCCAATTGCTGCCGGAAGACAGGCGTCGCGGCCACAAAACTCTGGCGGTTCCTCCGCGCGTGATACGGGAGGGAATGCCGCCGGCTATCCGTGCCGAAAATCTGACCATGCGTTTCGGCGATTTCGCCGCAGTCGACCACGTCAACTTCGAAATCGGGCGCGGGGAAATCTTCGGCTTCCTCGGTTCCAACGGCTGCGGCAAGACGACCACGATGAAAATGCTTACCGGCCTGCTTCCACCCACTGAAGGCCAGGCCTGGTTGTTCGGCCATCCGGCCAAAGCGCACGATCTGGAAACCCGCAAGCGCGTCGGATACATGACGCAGGCTTTTTCTCTTTATGGCGAATTGACGGTAATCCAGAATTTGCTTCTGCATGCCCAGCTGTTCCATATAGTGGAAGGGCAGATTGCAGGCCGTGTGCAAGAAATGATCGTACGCTTTGACCTTGCCGAATATGAAAACGCACTTTCCGCATCGTTACCATTGGGCATCCGCCAGCGCTTGTCCCTGGCGGTTGCTGTCATCCACAAGCCGGAAATGCTGATCCTTGACGAGCCGACCTCCGGGGTCGATCCTGTGGCACGAGACGTCTTCTGGGAATTGCTGCTCGATCTTTCGCGCAAGGATGGCGTCACAATTTTCATCTCCACGCATTTCATGAATGAAGGCGAGCGTTGCGATCGCATCTCTCTCATGCACGCCGGGCGTGTGTTGGCAAGCGATGCTCCACAGGCGTTGATCGCACAGCGCGGCAAGATATCGCTGGAGGATACGTTCATCGACTATCTGGAGGAGGCCACCGGCGAGAAGTTGGATTCAGGTACGGTCGAGACTGCCGCCAACATATCCAGCCGACGTCCAGCCTTGACATCCGGATTCAATCTGCAACGCTTGTTGGCCTACGCATATCGCGAGCTATTGGAGATAATCCGGGATCCGGTACGTCTGGTGTTTTCCCTGCTGGGCTCGGTACTGCTGATGTTCATTCTCGGCTACGGCATCACTATGGATGTGGAAGACCTTCGCTTCGCTGTGCTGGATCAGGACCAGACGCCGGAGAGTCGCGCCTATGTCCAAAATATGGCTGGCTCCCGCTACTTTAAGGAACGCGCACCGATTGCCAGTAGTGCAGAACTTGACCGCAGGATGGCAAGCGGCGAATTGAGCGTCGCTTTGGAAATACCTTCTGGCTTCGGCAAGGATATCGCACGAGGGCGTGCGGTTGAAATCGGTGTTTGGGTGGATGGTGCCATGCCGTTCCGCGGCGAAACCGTGCTTGGCTATATACAGGGCATGCACTACGACTATCTGATCCAGCTGGCACGCCAGCATCTGGGCTTCGTTCCGAGTCTCGTGCCCGTCAATATCGAAATGCGTTATCGCTATAATCAGGATTTCAAAAGCCTGTATGCCATGGTGCCCGCGGTCATACCGTTGCTGCTGATCTTCATTCCGGCGATCCTGATGGCGGTCGGCGTGGTGCGGGAAAAAGAACTGGGTTCGATTACCAATCTCTACGCTACGCCGGTCACGCGACTGGAATTCCTGCTCGGCAAACAACTGCCTTATGTCGGAGTCAGCATGCTGAGCTTTTTCGGTTTGGTGGCGCTATCCGTATACGTATTCGAGGTGCCGCTCAAGGGCAGCTTGCTGACGCTAAGTTTTGCCGCATTACTGTTTGTCACGGTGACTACCGGCTTCGGATTGTTGATGTCCTCTTTCACCAGGACTCAGGTTGCCGCACTTGCCGCCACCGCGATATTGTCTTTGTTACCCACGGTGAGCTTCTCTGGCCTTACCGAGCCGGTGTCGTCACTCACCGGCATCGGTGCAGTGATCGGAAAATATTTTCCCGTCACCTATTTCCTGAACATTAGCAGGGGCGTGTTTACCAAGGCGCTGGAATTTAAAGATATGTACGCGGACTTTGTTGCAATCGCCGCATTCATACCGGTGCTGACGCTCCTGAGCGTGGCATTTCTCAGCAAACAGGAGAAGTGACGGTGCAGCATCTGGTGAATATATATCGCTTGGGCGTCAAAGAACTGCGCAGTCTGGCGCACGATCGAATCTTGGTCATTTTGATCATATGGGTGTTCAGCGGCGGAATCTATGTCGCGACGACCGCTACTTCGCAGGAACTCCACAACGCACCCATCGCTGTGGTCGATGAGGATCAGTCGATCCTTTCCGCGCGCATCGTCAACGCATTTTATGGACCGTATTTCAGAACTCCCGTCATGATTTCCCATTCTGAAATCGATCCGGGGCTGGATGCCGGCACCTATACTTTCATCCTGAATATTCCGTCCAACTTCGAGCGAGACATCATCGCCGGCAAGCACCCCGACCTGCAAGTGAACATCGACGCCACGCGCATGTCACAAGCCTTCATCGGTGCCGGCTACATTCAGAACATCGTTAACGGAGAAGTTGGCGAATTCCTAAAGGCCAACCTACAGAATGCCGCCTTGCCAATCAAACTTGCAACACACGTCAAATTCAACCCTAACCTCAGCAGTGGCTGGTTCGGCAGTATCATGGAACTGATCAATAACGTCACCTTGCTATCGATCATTCTTACCGGGGCTGCCCTGATTCGCGAACGCGAACACGGCACACTGGAGCATTTGCTGGTGATGCCGCTGAATGCCGCGGAAATTGTATTGGCCAAGATCTGGTCAATGGGGCTGGTCGTGTTGCTGGCAGCATGGCTGTCGCTCTACTTCGTTGTGCAGGGTGCCTTGCATGTGCCGGTCGCAGGTTCGATCCTGTTGTTTATGTGCGGTGCCTTCTTGCATCTGCTTGCGACTACTTCGATTGGCGTCTTCCTGGGCACAGTAGCGCGCAATATGCCGCAACTTGGATTACTTTTAATACTGACTATTTTGCCGTTGCAGATACTATCCGGCGGCGTCACGCCGCGCGAAAGCATGCCGCAAACAGTGCAGAACATCATGCTGGTGGCCCCCACCACGCATTTCGTCAGCCTGGCTCAGGCGATTCTTTACCGTGGTGCCAGTTTTGATATGGTATGGCCCAGTTTTCTTGCAATCGTAGCTATTGGCGTCGTCTTCTTTGCGTTGTCGCTGGCGCTGTTCCGCAAAAGCCTGAGGACGGTGCAATAGGAAATCGAGAGGACAAAAGTATATGACTTCGGATATTTCTTGGATTCGAATCAATGTCTGCATATAAGCTGCAGGTTATGAATGGCCGGTAACAGAAAAAGAGACGCGTGTTAGCGGATACAAGCAGTCAAAATTCGGCCAAGAACAATGGGATGTGACCTATGTCCGCTTCGGGTTGCGTGCGGAAACTCTAGACTGGCCGCTTCCGCGCAACGAAACCGAAAGGTCTAGCGACTCCTTTGGGCACGGTCCGGAAATTGGCCAGTGGCTGCTTGGGGAAGTGAATTCACAAGCTTATCGGGCGAAATGGGTTTGTCGTTCAAATTTGCTTTTAAATTATCTCGCTCAGCGCCCCATCCGCGAATACCAGCGCGCAGCGCACCTTCTTCCCCGCATACACCGACTGCATCGCCGTTTGATATTCCTGCATCTGCGCGCGGTAACGCGCAGCATCTTCACTGTCGGCCAGCTTGTAATCAAGCACCCACACTTCCTCGTCGAATTCCACCAGGCGGTCGATGCGCTTCACTTCGCCGCTGGCGTTGATGTAGGGCATTTCGTTGCAGGCAGCTCGGTATTGCTGCGCATCGAAGAAGCGCGCGAGTTGCGGCGAGGTGAGCAGGTGCTGGGCTTGTTGCCAGAGGGATTCCATTTCGGTGGAGGGGATGGCGAGGCGTTGCTGAAGAATCTCCCTCTCCCCTAGCCCCTCTCCCATAGGGCGGGGGGAATGATCGGTGAGATGTTGCAGCAAGGCATGCAGCCAGATGCCGCGCTGCTGCTCTGCGGTGTTGCGGGCGGCGCGTTTGCCGGTGGGGGTGAAGGGAGGGAGTTCGTAGGTTGGGTTAGCGGCTTCATCGCGTAACCCAACATTTCCGTACGTCGCATCTTCGCTTGTTGGGTTACGCCCTGCCGGGCTAACCCAACCTACGGAAGCGGCTTGATTACCTACCGCTGCCGCGATGCGGTCAAACCATGATGGCGCTTTCTTCTTCTCTTCCTTGCCTTCGCCCTTGCTGTTGCCGCTGACGATGAGCACTTGTTGCGCGCGGGTCATGGCGACGTAGAGCAGGTTCATCTCTTCGCGGGCCTGTTGTGCGGCATCCTGCTCGAACAGCGGCGCGCGTTTTTTGCCGCGCGAGGCCTGGTCGGCGTAGAGGGAGAAATGCAGCGGCCGCGGTTCGTGGGTTGGCCAATCCAGGAGAACATCGTTGCCCTCCTTGCTCTTCTTTTCCGCGTTCGCATCCAGCAACCAGACGATGGGCGCCTCCAGCCCTTTCGATTCGTGCACCGTGTAGATGCGCACCGCATCGCCGGCCGTGCCGAGCTTGCCTTCGTCCGGTGCGTCGTCGCTGCTGTCGCGCAATTCGCGCAGTTCCTGCAGGAAGCGCGGCAGGCTGGGGTAGCGCCCGGCATCGACCGAGAGCGCGATCTCCATCAAGGCATGCAGGTTGGCGACGACCTTGGCACGCATCTCGACCGGCAGCACGGCCGTGTAGCGCGCCAGCACGTCGCCCTCGAAATAGATGCGATCGAGCAGGTCGTGCACCGGCAGCTTGTCGGCGAGGGCAAGCCAGCGTTGCAGCAGCTCGGCAGCACGTTGCAGGGTGGGTGAAGGAGTCTCCAGATTTTGCAGGCAAGACCACCAGCTTCTACCCCCACCCCAGCCCTCCCCCTCCATGGGGGAGGGAGTGATTGCGCCGAGGCACATCAAATCCGCATCGCTGCACGCAAAGATCGGCGTGCGCAGCACCTGCGCCAACTTGATGTCTGCGAATGGCGTGATCAGGAACATCAGCAGCGCCTGCACGTCCTCCGCTTCCAGCGTGTCGAGCAGGCCGCCGCGGCGCGAGCTGATGAAGGGAATGTGCTTCGCACGCAAGGCCTCCTCGTAGATCTGCAGATGCGTACGGCTGCGCACCAGCACCATGATGTCGCCGTGACTGGCGCGGCGCTCGTTGCCCTCGTCGTGCACCGTCCAGTCGTTGACGATGGTTTGCAGCTGCGCGGCGAACTGCTCGGCTTCCTTGTGGCGTGCGCCTTCTTCGGCTTCATCGCGCTTGGTCGTGAGCGGGTCGCGCAGGGTAAGCGGCGCGTTTGCCGCGCCCTTATCCTCTTCTGTCTGCTCCACCGTTGCCAGCGGCAACACCAGCACGTGGCCCGGCAGATCTTTCTGATGCGTCTGGTGTTCGACGAACTCGAAGCCTTCCGGCTGTTCGCGGAACACGGCATTCACCGCATCGACCACCGGCTGCGAGTTGCGCCGCGTGAGGCTGTTGCCCAGCGTCGCGGCCGCGAAATGTTCCTTGAGGTATTCGCGCGCGACGCCAAACAGGCGCGCATCGGCGCGGCGGAAGCGGTAGATGGATTGCTTGGGGTCGCCCACGACGAACACGGTGGGCTGCGACTCCACCGCCACTGCCGCATCGAACCAGGCGCGCAAGATCTGCCATTGCAGCGGGTTGGTGTCCTGAAACTCGTCCAGCAGCACGTGGCGATAGCGGCTGTCGAGCTTGTACTGCATGGTCTCGGCATGCTCGCTCTGCTGCAGCAGGCGGCACAGCTGCCATTCCAGGTCGGAGAAATCCATCTGCTGTTTCTGCGCCTTGGCCGCCTGGTAACGTTCGAGGAAGGCGACGCCGCAATGCAGCACGGCCTCGTTCAGGCGATAGGCCTGCTGCTCCGCATGCCAGTCCCGCGCAGCTTGCAGGCTATCCTGCAATGCGGCGAGCGTGGCCACGAACGCGGCCTCGTTCTGGCTCTTGGTGGCCTTCAGCTTGCGCGGCTCGCCAGCCTGGGTGAACAGCAGCGGCCACACCGCCTCGAAACGCTCCGTCTCTTCAGTATCGGACCATGCGCGCTCGATCTCGCTCGCCTTTTCTTTCTGCTTGTCGGTGCCGTTGGCCGCAAGCTGGCGCACGAACGCGAAGAACACCTCTTCGCTGTTGCCGCAGATACCCCAGTCTTCGAGCGCATCGACATCCATGTCCACGGCCAGCATGGCCTGCAGCTGGCTCAGCGCAAAGAGCAACGCGCTCTCCTGCCCCTGCGTATACGCCCACCACTCGGCGCGCTTGCCGAGAAAGTTGAACAGCAGCTTGCGCGCGTTGAACAAACCGCATTCTTCGAACAGCCATTGCATGTGTTGCGCGTCGAGGCGCTCCGGCTGCTTGCGCATCTGTTCCAGCAATTCCTCCCAGGCTTCCTCCTGTTCGGCGCCCGCGCGCTCCAGCAGGCTCATGCCCTGCATCACGTCGGCGTTCAGCGGCGCGCGTTGCATCACCTGCATGAACCAGCCGTGGAAGGTGCTGATGGTGACGCCGGGCTGCGCCAGCAGCACTTCCCGGTACAGGCCGCGGGCACGCTGCAGTTGCGCATCGCCCAATTCCGCCACGCCGCGCTCGGCGAAGAACTGGCGCACGAAGTCGTCATCCTTCATCGCCAGATCGCGCAACCATTGCTGCAGGCGCGCCTGCATCTCCTGCGCGGCCTTGCGCGTGAAGGTGATGGCTAGGATCTGCGACGGCTGCGCGCCATCCAGCAGCAGGCGCACGATGCGCGACACCAGCAGCCAGGTCTTGCCGCTGCCGGCGCAGGCTTCGACGACGACGCTGCGTTTGGGGTCGAGGGCGATATGGTTAGTCATGGGAATCCTCCCCCACCCTAATCCCTCCCCAGGAGGGAGAGGGACTGACCCGGCTCGCTTTTGAAGTTAACTCCCTCTCCCTCCGGGGGAGGGCTGGGGAGGGGGCTGTCCACTCTCCCTTTCTGCACACCCCGCGCACATCGCAATACGCACATGCTGCATCGATACCGTTCGCCGGCATTCCGGCGCCGTCGCGCAGCGCTGCCATCACCCGCACCAGACGCTCCGCATTCAGTTGCGCCAGCAGCGGGACATCCTCTTTCGGCGCGACCAGTTTCACCTTGCCGTTCTCGATGCTGACGAAGGCCGCATCCGCCGCCTCGTGCGCATAGGCGTAACAGGCGAGCTGCACGTCTTCGCCCGGCTCTTTCAATTTGCTGCGCAGCACCTGCTCGCTCTGGGTCTTGTAATCCAGTACCAGTCTTTCGTCTCCACGCGCATCCAGCCGGTCGATGCGGCCGCGCAGGCGGATGCCTTCCAGTTGCCAGTCGAACTTGCTCTCCGCTTCAACATGGCGCCAGCCTTCGGCCTCATTCCCTGTCTGCCACTCCAGGTACGCGGGCAACGACTTGTGCCAGCGCGCCAACCAGGCCCGCGCGGCGAAGTCATGCACCAGCAGGTCGGCGAACACTTCGTCGCTGATGCGGCGCAGGGCGGCCTCCATCTCGGCCATGTCGTGCCCGCTCACTTGCGGATAGCGTTCGTGGAAGCGTTGCAGGATGCCGTGCACGCGCTCGCCGTAATCGCTCTTCTCGATGGCTTCCTGCACTTCGTCCAGCGGGTTCAGGCGCAGGACGTGGCGCGCATAGAACTGGTAAGGACAGGCGACCAGCGAGTTGTAGGCGCTGATCGAGACGCTCGCCGGCACGGACTCCTGCGGCACCGCCGGCGCAGGCGGGGTCGCTTGCGGCAGTGCCGCATCGTGCGTCTCTTCCGCCGCGAGCAGCGCCTGCAGCTCGCGCTCGTCCAATGAAAAATTCGCGGAGCGCGTTTGCCCCCTCTCCCGCTCGCGGGAGAGGGTAGGGGAGAGGGCGTCGTCGCCATACACTCGCTCGTATTCATCGCGCAGGATCTGCAAGAACGGGCTCAGCAGCCGCGCCTCGCCGTCCTGCTCCTTCTGCCAAGTGACCAGCACGCAATCGTTCAGCGCCAGCAATGCCTTCAGGTCGTCGTGCTGCCGCACTGCATGCAGGGCACGCGTGGGCAGCGCAAGGCTGCTGCGCACGGCATCGTTGAACCAGCGGCCGCCATCGGCGACGCTGGGCAGATGGTCGGCATCGCAGCCGAGCAGCAGCACCGCATCGAAGCGGCGCCAGCGCGTGGCGGCGAGGTGGGTGAAGCGCACCGGGCTGTCGATGCTGCTGTCGCGGAAGGTCTCGGTATCCAGCCGCTGCGCCAGCCAGCGCCGCCATTCGGCGTAGCGGTAGCGGCCGTCGTCGCTGTGCAGTTCCTGTTGCCACGTCGTTAGCGCCGCCAGCAACTGCTGTCCCGCGTCGTCCTGCCGCAGGCCGGCATCGATGCCGAGCAGGCGCAGGCTTGCATCCAGCGCGGCCAGCCACTCCGCCAGTGTGTGCTTCCTGTTTTGCTCCAGCAATGCAGCCGCCTCGCGCAGCCGCGCCAGCGATCCCTGCAGCGCAGCCTCGGCTCCGGCCAGCTCGATGTAGGCGTCCAGCCCCGACACCACGCTGTGTTTGCGCAGCAGCTGTTCGAGCAGGTACACCGCCGATTTGCGCTCGCCCGCTGTCATGTCGGCGAAGATGAACGGCGACTTGAGCAGGTCGAGCAGATCGTGATGGTAGAAGTCGCTCTGCAGCGCGCTGAGCCAGCGGTCGAGCACGGTGCTCACCGACAGCGTGGCGAAGGTCCAGCCGCTCTCGTCGGCCACCAGCACCTCGGCACGTTCCAGCAATGCCCGCATGCGCCGCGCCACCACACGGTCCTGCGCCACGATGGCGATGTCGCGCTTGCCTGCGGCAAGCCAGCGGCGCACCTGCATGGCGGCGGCGCGGGCTTCGTGTTCGAGCGAAGTGGCAGCAAAGAACAGAGGTGCATTTACCCTCTCCCCACCCCTCTCCCACTTGTGGGAGAGGGAGCCGGTTTGCTCCCCTCGCCCGCTTGCGGGAGAGGGGCTGGAGGAGAGGGCAACCATCTCGCGCAAATCAAACACCTTCACCATCGCACGCTGTTCGTATTCTTCAAGGAAGCGCTGCTCCAGCGCGTCCCACTCCGAGGCGCGCAGCACGTACAACGGCCTGTCCGCCTGCGCGGCGAGCGTGGCCAAGCGCTGCTGGTAGGCGCGCGCGGCATCCAGTTCGTCGCCAGCCTGCATGGCATGCCACAGCTCGAACACCAGCCGCGCCTCCAGCTGCAGCGTGGCGTTCTGCTTCGCCTGATAGGCCCGCGCCACGGCGGCGGCGAACGCCTCGGCATCATGCGGCAGCTCGTGCAGGGAATGGGTGAGTTCGTCGAACAGTTTCAGCAGTTCCTGCGTCATGCCCCACAGGTCGGCATTGTCGAACCACTGCGATTTGCGCAGCTGCTGGTAGAGCACGGCGCTGCGCTGGCTGTCGGGGGTGGCGGGAGCGGCGAGCGGGATGGTCTGCGCCCAGGCATTCAGCGCCACCATCTGCGGCAACAACAGGGCCGGCACCCCGGCGGCGCGCGCCAAAGCCTGTGCCAGCGGCTGGGCCGCATGCATGTTGGGGAGGATGACGGTGATGCCGCGCAGGTCGGGAGCGGGATGCGCGGCGAGGATGCGTTGCGCGACGAGGTCGAAGTAAGGTGTGTCCGGAATCAACGTTTGAGATACTTGAGTTTGTCTTTGACGTTCAGCCATTCATCGGCATCGGCGGGCGCGTCTTTCTTTTCGACGATGGGCTTCCACTTTTTCGCCAGTTCCGCGTTCAGCGCGACGAACTGCTGCTGGTCTTGCGGCAGGTCGGCTTCCGCATAGATCGCCCCGGCCGGACATTCCGGCACGCACAGCGCGCAATCGATGCATTCGTCGGGATCGATCACCAGGAAGTTCTCGCCCTCGCGGAAGCAATCCACCGGGCACACTTCGACGCAATCGGTATATTTGCAGCGGATGCAGTTATCAGCAACGACGTAAGTCATTTCACACCTCCGAAAACTAGTGCGCCAAGCCGCGCAGCCAATGCTGGTAAAGCCGCGCCGCAACCCGATGCAACCCGGGCAGTTTATCGCCCATCTGTGCCTGCATCGCAGAGGCCGATTGTACCGCCGGGCTGTCGACATTGGCAGCGATCTCGTCCGCCCCGACCCTGCACCAGTCGCGGATCAAAGTCTCGGTCATCTCGACATGGCATTGCATGGCGAGATGCTTGCCAATGGCATAGGCCTGGTTGGCGCAATGCGCGCTGGACAGCAGATGCACCGCGCCTTGCGGCAGGCTGAACGTTTCGCCGTGCCAATGGAAGGAGTCGAATTTCCGGAGGTCGCCAAACCACTCATGCGCCGTGGGATTGCCGGACACGCTCACCTCGCCCCAGCCGAGCTCTTTCACCGGATTATTGCTCACCACGCCACCCAAGGCCTTCGACATCAGCTGCCCGCCGAGGCAGTGGCCGAGCAGCGGGATGTCGCGCGCCACGGCGTCGCGGATCAGCGCCTCCACTTGCGGAATCCACGGCAAGTCGTCGTTCACGCTCATCGGCCCGCCCATGAACACCAGCCCGGAAAAGTCCTGCACGTCGCGCGGCACGGGGTCGCCCGCATCGATGCGAACGAGTTTCCAGGAAAGGTTGTGCTGGTCGAGAAAGCTGGCGAAGAAGCCCGCACCTTCGATCGGGGAGTGGCGAAAAATGGCGATGGGTTTCATGGCAATTGAATGGTATGAATGCTTAATTTTAGTTTGCTTTACTGCTTGTCGCCACGAATCCTCTCTATTTGGAACGCGAATTCGAGTGTGTCAGAATCCGGCAGAAATAGCCCAACGAACCCGCCATGAGCACAAACCCGACACACAAGGCATTCAGCAAACCGCAGGAAGACCTGCCGGGCTGCCAGCTGACCACCCCGATCACCGCGGAACAGGCCCAGGCCATCGGCGCGGCATTGGCCCTCTCCGAACCCTGGGCCACGCTGAAGGTCTCCGGGACCGCGCTGGCAAATTACCTCATGCGCGATGATGCGGCGCTGCGCCGCTATGCGGTCTCGGTCGATGGGAAATTGGTGGGCGTGATCTGCATACGCACCCCCTGGCTGCGCGGCCCGTATATCGAACTGCTCGGCCTGTTTCCGGAAGCGCGCGGCAAAGGCGTCGGCAAACAACTGCTGAGCTGGGCGGAAAATGAAGCGCGCCGCGAAGCGAAGAACCTGTGGGTGGTCGCCTCATCGTTCAACCAGCAGGCGCTGAGTTTTTACGAAGGCTTTGGCTTTACTCGGATTGGTGCGATTCCGGGACTGGTTTCGCCGGAGCATGACGAGATCCTGCTAAGGAAGAGCTTGAGTTGAGATAGCCCGTTGGCAACCGGCGCCCCAAGGGACGGCCGTTATCATGGCTAGCTCCTCCCTGATCGGCGACTCACACCACGGCAGCGCGGGGCAGCGCCTGGCGCAGAATGGCGCGGCCAGTCTCCATGACCTCCTCGCTCGGGGCCTCAAACCCGGCCAAGGGGTCCTCCATGCCTACGGATGCCCATTTGAAGGAGCCCATGGAGTGGAAGGGCAGGAGGTCCACGCGCGCGAGCGTCGGGATCGCCTGGAGGATGGTCGCCAAACGCTCGAAGTGCTCGCTGGAGTCGGTCTTGCCGGGAACGACCACATGCCGCACCCAGATCTCCTTGCCCAGCGCGGACAGGCGCTTGGCGCAATCCAGCACGAGCGCCAGCTCGCGGCCGGTAAGTTCCTTGTGCGCGGCCGGGTCCGAATGCTTGATGTCGAGCAGCAGCATGTCGATGGGGTCGAAGAAATCATCGGGCAGGCCTGCGTGCAGTTCGCCATTGGTGTCCAGCGCGACATGCAGGCCCATGGCTTTGGCGCCGCGCGCCAGCGCATGGCAGAACTCGGCCTGCATCAGCGGCTCGCCGCCAGAGAGGGTGAGCCCGCCGCCCTTGCGGTAGAAACTCGCCAGGCCTGCCACCTTGGCGAGCGCTTCGCTCGCTTCCACCCACGCCCCGTGGCCGGCGCGCCACGACTCGGGGTTGTGGCAATAGTGGCAGCGCATCTGACATCCCGAGAGGAAGATGACGTGGCGCAGGCCGGGGCCGTCCAGCGCCCCCGC
>Ga0316624_10000014_pt1 | contig 48912 bp, 36 predicted proteins | sample OWC_Aug_N3_C1_D5_FD_207657 | JGI IMG/M metagenome (GOLD analysis project Ga0316624, IMG submission 207657) | Wetland soil microbial communities from Old Woman Creek delta, Ohio, United States - OWC_Aug_N3_C1_D5_A | ecosystem: Environmental > Terrestrial > Soil > Wetlands | place: USA: Ohio... | reverse complement strand
CGATTTCCGGCAAGGCGGTGCTGGATGTGGGTTGCGGCGGCGGCATCCTGACCGAGAGCATGGCCGGACTGGGCGCCAAGGTCACCGGCATCGACCTCGCCGAGAAATCGTTGCAGGTGGCCAAGCTACATCTGCTGGAAAGCGGCAAGCAGGTGGAATACCGCAAAGTGGCAGTGGAAGCGTTGGCGGAGGAGCGCCCCGCTTCTTTCGACGTGGTGGTCTGCATGGAAATGCTGGAGCATGTGCCTGATCCGGCCGGCATCGTCGCGGCCTGCGCCAAGCTGGTCAAGCCGGACGGTCATGTATTCTTTTCCACGCTCAACCGCAACCCGAAGTCGTACTTGTTCGCCGTCATCGGCGCGGAATATGTGCTCAATCTGCTGCCGCGTGGCACGCACGATTTCGCCAAGTTCATCAAACCCTCCGAACTGGCACAGTGGTGCCGCAATGCGGGGCTGAACGTAACGGATGTCACAGGCATGAGCTACAACCCGCTGGACAAGAGCTACTCGCTCGGTCGCGACAGCAGTGTCAATTACATGATTGCCTGCCGCAAAGAGTAACGTGATCCAGGCTGTCCTATTCGATCTCGACGGCACCTTTGCCGATACCGCCCCCGATCTGGGGGCGGCAGTCAACCATGTGCGCGCGCTGCACGACCTGCCGCCGCTACCCATCGAAACCATCCGCCCGCAGGCTTCGCACGGCTCGCGCGGCCTGCTCAAGCTAGGCATGGGCGTGGAGCCGGATGCGCCAAACTACGGCGAACTGCGCGACGCCTTCCTGGAATACTACGAGGCGCACATCTGCGACCACACCAGGCTGTTCCCCGGCATGTCCTCTCTGGTGGCCGAACTGGAGCGATACGAGCTGGCCTGGTGCATCGTCACCAACAAACCGCACCGTTTCACGGTGCCGCTGATGGAACGGCTCGGTTATGCTCAACGTGCAGCCTGCCTGGTGAGTGGTGACACCTGCGCACGGTCAAAGCCCCATCCGATGCCGCTCCTGCATGCCGCGGAGCTGATGCACGTTGCACCGGAGCAGTGCCTCTATCTGGGCGACGATCTGCGCGATATGGAAGCAGCGCAGGCGGCGAACATGCGCGGCATCATCGCGCGTTACGGCTACACTCCGCCGGACGAAACAGCCAACTGGCCGGCGTATGGCAGCATCGATGCGCCGTTTCATCTATTGAAGTACTTGGATTAAAACCACAAGCGCTTGTCTGTTAGAGTTGCGACAACGATGAGGCCAAGCGGGGAAGCCCCCCGAATCGGCCTGAACACAAGGAAGAGCAATGGGTACCCGCAAGATGTTTCGCAGCGTTCAACCATATATCACCGCTGTTGCGGTCATTGTCATCATCGGGCTGCTGGTATTTGCGATCAACTTCACCGAACTCGGTGTGCAATGGATCACATTCCTGACGGGCATCCTGGCCGCCTCCATCATAGCCATGGTCAGCCGCGCATCGCGCGCGGAATGGATCGTAACGCGCCGCACGACACAGTTGAGAACGCTGAAAGACAAGTTGGAGCAGGAAGCGCTGCTTCGTAGCGAAGCCGCTGCCAATTGCCAGCAGGCCCAGTTGAAACTGCAGCAGACTGAACAGGCCTTCGCGCGGCTGATTCCACACCAGTTGCTCACGCTCCTGGAACGGGACAGCATAGTCGACGTCAAGCTGGGAGACCAGGTTGAACGCAATCTGACCGTCATGATCTCCGATATCCGCCACTTCTCCACGCTATCCGAGACCATGACGCCGCAGGAGAACTTCAACTTCCTCAACTCCTATTTAAACCTGATGGAGCCGGTTATTGGCACGCATCGCGGGATCATCGACAAATATATGGGCGATGCCATCCTGGCGCTGTTCCCCCAAGGCGCCGACGATGCCGTCAGCGGCGCGATCCACATGCTGGAGACGCTGGCCGAATACAACAGCGGACGACTGCGCGCTGGTTACACGCCTGTCCAGATCGGTTTCGGCCTCAACACCGGGCTGGTCATGATCGGCACCGTCGGCGGCAAGAACCGCATGGAAAGCACCGTCATCGGGGATGCCGTCAACCTGACTTCCCGCATAGAAGAAGCCACCAAGGTCTACCACACCCCCCTGCTGATCAGTCAGAACACCCTGTATGACCTGACCGCTCCGTCAAAATACGACATCCGCTTCCTGGACCGCATCCGCGTAAAGGGCAAAACGCAGCCGCTGTCTATCTATGAGGTTTTCGACAACGACCAAGTCAAGCTCAGGGATGGCAAGCGTGCCACCAAGCTCAAGTTTGAAGAGGCCATCGCCTGTTATCACTTGAAGGAAATTCCGCGCGCAATGGAGCTGCTTACTCATTGCATCGAGACCACCCCCAAGGATGTCCCTGCCCGCATATACCTGACGCGCTGCGAAGACTATCTGGCTACCGGCGCGCACCACACCACGGGCGAGCTGAACAAACACCTGGAGTGGAGGGAGGAATTCCAGATCGGCATAGAAGAAATTGACGCGGCCCACAAGCGCTTATTCGGCAAGGTCAACGAGCTCATCTCGGCCTTCGCCAACCATGACTGCACCGCCATCCGCGAAACGCTCGCTTACCTGGCAAGCCACCATATGGAAAGCGAGAGCGACGAAGAAAACATGATGCAGCGCTACAACTACCCATTCGTCGACAGCCACCTGCAGGAGCACAAACGCTTTATCGACAACTTCGTGGCGCTCAAGGAAGAGGCCGAGGAGAGCAACTGCGATCATCCCTACCTTTCCTTCCGTACACAGCTGCTGTTGCTCGACTGGTTTACCGGCCACATCGCCAAAACCGACCGACACTTGGGCCGTTACCTGCAGGGTCTAAAATCAACCGCCACAAACTGAACTTCCTGGCACAGCCGCACTCTGAGATTTGCTATAATCCGCTGCGTTTTATAGCAAACCGAACCGGGGGCGACCTGGCTTCGACGTGGGTTGCAAAGCAGTGTAGGGCATACCGAGGACCCGCCACCTCGTAAATCAGCTGGAAAACCAATAGTCGCAAACGACGAAAAGTACGCTCTAGCCGCCTAAGGCTGGACCTCACACCCTGCTGTCCGTGGAGGGGCTCGATACCGCAAGGTTGAGATGAGTGAGGTCATTTACACGGAATCGTGTCGTGCAGGGTTACTTTGTACGAAGCTAAAATTAAGGTGACTCGTCCTGTAGCAGCCTGTCGGTTGGCGTCTGCAGGATAAAATTAAATAACCAGACTAAGTATGTAGAACTGCCTGTAGAGGGCTTGCGGACGGGGGTTCAATTCCCCCCGCCTCCACCAATACAACAAGAACGACACCCCTGCGGTGTCGTTTTTGTTTTGCGTGTAAAGAATAATTACCGTTCCCGCATGTTTATTGAAGCCCCCGCCCGATAACGGTATAGTCCGTCAAACCCCAAGCAAGGTATGCAACATGGCTTCAAGAGAAGTCGCAGAACACAAACTGAAACTGGCGGAAGTACTGGACATGCTGGTCGCTGACGGCATGGTCAGCAAAGCAAGTGCAGACGCACTCTTTAATGAGAGGCATGACCGTCGGCGTGATGACCATCCTCTGACAGTCATCGCCAGCAAAGCCTGGAGATCTCAGCTTCCACCGCAGCGCATCCTGACGCTGGATACCTTGGCGGAGTGGCTGGCCCAAAAAGTCGGCCTGGAATACTTGCACATTGATCCGATCAAGATCGATTTCTCCAACCTGGCCGACCTGATGTCGATCGATTACGCAAATCGGTTTGCCATCATGCCGATCCGCATCGAAGGCAACGAGCTGGTGGTGGCTACCGCAGAGCCGTTCCTGCGCGATTGGGAGGCTGTGCTCACGCAGACCTCGCGCAAGAGCATCCGGCGCGTCCTTTCCTCGCCCACCGAAATCAGCCGCTACCTGGTCGAGTTCTACAATCTGGCGCGATCGGTCAAGGGCGCAACCAAAGTGGTCCCGGATTCCTCAAATCTCGCTTCGCTCGAACAGCTGGTCGAGCTGGGCAAGACCAACCAGCAATTCGACGCCAACGACCAGCACATCGTCCATATCGTGGACTGGCTGTGGCAATACGCTTTTGACCAGCGCGCGTCGGATATTCATATCGAGCCGCGCCGCGATTTGGGCATCGTGCGTTTCCGTATCGACGGCGTGTTGCATCAGGTGCATCAGCTGCCGATGTCGGTGGTTACCGCGATGACCAGCCGCATCAAGCTGCTCGGGCGCATGGACTTGATGGAGAAGCGCCGCCCGCAGGATGGGCGCATCAAGACACGCACCGAAGAAGGACAGGAAATCGAGTTGCGCCTTTCCACGCTGCCCACCGCGTTCGGAGAAAAGCTGGTGATGCGCGTCTTCGATCCGGAAGTGCTGGTGCGCGATTTTTCCGAGCTGGGCTTTTCCGAAGATGACCGCACACGCTGGGAACTGATGACCTCCAAGCCCAACGGCATCATCCTCGTTACCGGCCCCACTGGTTCGGGTAAAACCACCACGCTGTATTCCACGCTCAAGCACTTGGCGACACCTGAAGTGAATGTCTGCACGCTGGAAGACCCGATCGAAATGGTGGAGCCTGCATTCAATCAGATGCAGGTCCAGCAAGGCATCGACTTGAGCTTCGCCGACGGCGTGCGCGCATTGATGCGGCAGGATCCGGACATCATCATGGTGGGTGAAATACGCGACCTGGAAACCGCCGACATGGCGATTCAGGCCGCCCTCACCGGTCACCTGGTGCTTTCCACGCTGCACACCAACGATGCGCCTTCGGCCATCACCCGGCTGCTCGATCTGGGTGTGCCGTCTTACCTGCTCAACGCCACACTGCTCGGCATCATGGCACAACGTCTGGTACGCACGCTGTGCCCGCACTGCAAACAACCAACCCCGATACGGGAAGATGACATTGAACTATGGAACGCTCTGGTGGCACCGTGGAAAGCGACACGCCCAACCCAGCTGCAGCGTCCGCAGGGCTGTCTGGAGTGCCGCATGACCGGCTACTCGGGGCGCATCGGTATCTACGAGATCTTGCTGATGTCGCCGGAACTGCGCAAACTCATCATGGCCGAGACCGACATCGCCGCCTTGCGCGAGCAGGCCAACCGCGAAGGCATGAAACCGCTGCGTATTTCCGGTGCGCTCAAGGTCGCCGCCGGTTTGACCACGCTCGACGAAGTACTGAAATCCGCACCACCGCCCGACCAAAGCTAACCTTTACCACTCATCATCCAACAGGAATCAACATGACACTTACCGAACTCAACCAGCGTTTCGCCATCGACAACCATTTGCAATTCAAGGAAATCGCCGCCGGCATGATCATCGCCGAAGTCGCCAACCATCACGCACTGGCCAATATCGCGTTGCAGGGCGCCCATGTCGCCACCTTCCAGCCGCGCGGTGAAGAACCGGTGATCTGGCTGTCGCCGCAGGCCAAGTTCGCGCCGGGCAAATCCATCCGTGGCGGCGTACCGATCTGCTGGCCCTGGTTCGGTCCGCACAAGACTGACGGCAAGCTGCCCGGCCATGGCTATGCCCGCACGGTGCCGTGGGAAGTGCTGGAGACCAAGGCTTTATCGGATGGCTCGACTTTCCTGCGCTTCGGCCTCATAGAGAGCGACGCCACCCGCGCGCAATGGCCGCATCCTTCCACCGTGCAACTGGAGGTGACTGTAGGCAAGTCGTTGCGCGTTGACCTCATCACCACCAATACCGGCAAAGCTGCTTTCGAACTCGGTGAAGCGCTGCACACCTACTTCCAGATCAGCGATGTTGCCAAGATGACCATCCGTGGCCTGGAGAATTGCGAATATCTGGACAAGGTGAAGGACTTCGCACGCTTCACTCAAAACGATGGCATCGTCATCGAAAGCGAAGTGGATCGCGTGTACGTCAACACCACGGCAGACTGCGTAATCGAGGACAAAGGCCTGAAGCGCGCCATCCGCATCGCCAAGCAGGGCAGCAAGTCCACTGTGGTGTGGAACCCGTGGACCGAGAAAGCCGAGAAGATGGGCGATTTCGGCCCGCAGTTGCATCGCGACATGGTCTGCGTGGAAAGCGGCAATGCGCTGGAGAATGTCGTCACCCTGGCACCCGGCGAGACGCATAAACTGGTGGCAATCTATAGCGTCGAGAAGCTGTAAAAGCACTTGTCCGCAGATTACACAGATTCACGCAGATTAGAACCCAACCTTGCCAGGTTTGGATTTTGAAATCTGTTCAATCTGCGTAATCTGCGGGTAAACAAAAAGAGCCGCTTCGCAGCGGCTCTTTTTTATTGCAGCGACAAACCGAACTTAGTTTGCGCGTTTCTTGTACTCGTTGGTACGGGTGTCGATTTCGATCTTGTCGCCGATTTCGATGAACGCCGCCACAGGCAGCTCGAAACCGGAACCCTTCAGGCGAGCAGGCTTCATCACCTTGCCGGAAGTGTCGCCGCGCACGGCAGGCTCGGTGTACTCAACCTCGCGCACGATGGTGTTGGGCAACTCCACAGAGATTGCTTTGCCTTCGTAGAACACCACTTCGCAAATGTCTTCCATGCCGTCGGCCAGGTAGTTCACCACGTCGCCAACGTTATCTTTCTCAACTTCGTACTGGTTGTATTCGCTGTCCATGAACACGTACATCGGGTCAGCGAAATAAGTGTAGGTACATTCTTTCTTGTCGAGAATGATCTGATCGAACTTGTCGTCTGCTGCATAAACAGTTTCTTTGGCTGTTTCGGTCAACAGGTTCTTCATCTTCATTTTGACCACCGAACCGTTACGCCCGGAACGGCTGTATTCGGCCTTCAGGATAACCATCGGCTCGCCGCCAACATTGATCACGTTACCGGCGCGGAGTTCTTGTGCTGTCTTCATGTTTACTGCCCCTCAAAATTCAAGGCGCGGATTCTATGCAAATTGGCGGAAAAAATCCAGCAAATTCAATGCGAGATTATTGCCGGACAGGCGCTGCGCCCAAACCCGCGCCCGTGCTTGCAGTTCTTCGCGGCAGGAAAGGAAATCAAGCCATCCCTGCCCTGCCACTTCGCCGCAATTCCAGCCCATCCATAACGCCTGCACTGCTTGCGACGCCTGCTCCGACAGTCCATCGCAATACAAGTTCATGAAAGCCTGCAATTTTTCCAGGTGCACGCCGTCGTGCTGCGGATAAATCTGCCAAACAAAGGGCCGCGCCGCCCATTGCGCCCGCACACAGGAATCCTCGCCGCGCACGAAATTGAAGTCGCAAGCCCACAGCAATTCGTCGTAGCGTTCCTGCTCGACGAAGGGCAACACGTGGACGCGAAGCTGACCGAGTTGCCACACGTCGCCTGCCTTGCCGGCGCGTTGCCCACAGAATGCCGCCACTTGGGGCACGGAACGTCCCTCTGGCAGCAGGCAGGTCACCGGCTGCGCGCCCTGCGCCCAGCCGGTCAGCAGGCCCTCCAGCGCCGCATTCTCATAGCCGAACATGGACACGCGCAACTCGCCTGCCTGCCGTTCCGGTACGCCCAGGCTGCGCCAGTAGCGCTGCTGCGCCGCGGCATCCGCCTGGAACGCATCGCGCCGCGCCAGCAGGTCGCGCTCCAGCAACAGACCGCCAGTTTTCTCGGTAAAGCCGGGGAAGAAGAAGTACTTGGTCAGCGGCAAGCTCGGGTGCGGCGACGGCAGCTTGTGGCAGCCCTCCACCCAGTCTTCGGCCGACAGGTACTCGAGATTGACCCAAACCGGTTTGGCTTCCCGCGCCGCCATCGTCGCTACATAAGTCGGTGGCAAACGACAGGCGAACGCCTCGATCACCAGACCTGCGGGCTCGACCGCGGGGAAATCAGCCGGCCAGAGCCGCACTTCCACTCCGCGACAACGCTGCATCTCCAGTGCCGCATCCGCATCGGGGTATAGACGCTGAAAGCTCGCCAGATCATCCACCCATAGCCGCACCGCCATGCCATGTTCATTCGCCAACTGCCGCGCCAGGCGCCAGCACACGCCGATGTCGCCAAAGTTGTCGATAACGTTGCAGAAGATGTCACACGATTCACTCCGCATGCAAAGCCTCCACCGGATCCAGTTTCGCCGCGCGCATGGCCGGCACCACGCCGGCCGCAAGACCGATGCTGATGGCAGTCAGTTCGGCGAGCACCGCATACAGCCACGGCGTGTGCACCGGCAATGCCGGGAACAGCCAGTGCAGCCCCTGTGCGATGCCGATGCCCAGCATCAGGCCCATCAGGCCGCCGAGTGCGGAAAGCAGCATGGCTTCGCTCAGGAACAGGTTCAGCACCTGATTCTCGCGCGCACCCAGCGCTCGCAGCAGGCCGATCTCGGCGGTGCGTTCGGTGACGGCCATGGTCATGATGGTGAGGATGCCCACCGCGCCGACCAGCAGCGAAATGCCGCCCAATGCACCGACGGCGAAGGTAAGAATGTTCAGCACCGAGCTCAGCACTTCCAGCGCCTTTTCCTGCGAGATCAGCGTGAAGTCCTCGCGCCCGTGCCGCTCCTTCATGCGTTCGGTGAGAATTCGGATGACCGTGTTTGCATCAACATCGGCGCGGTAGCTGACGTTCACCTCCATCAGGCCAGGACGATTGAACAACTCCATCGCGCGCGCAGCCGGGATGAACACAGTATCGTCCATGTCCATGCCGAGGATCTGGCCCTTCGACTCCATTACCCCGATCACGCGAAAGCGCTGCCCGCCGACGCGCAGATACTGCCCCAGCGGGTTCATTCCGGCGAACAATTCCTGCTCGATCTTGGAGCCGATCACCGCCTGCGCGCGCGCCTGTTCGTTGTCCGCATCGGTCCAGAAGCTGCCGCTCTGCACCTTCATCGTGAACGCCTTGTCGAAATCGCGCCCCTCGCCCAGCACCATGGTGCGCCGGCTTCTGCCGTTGGCGCGCACCTCGGCATTGCCCACCAGGCCGGGGATGACGTGCTCCACGTAGGGCAGGCGGCGCAAGGAATCGGCATCTTCCAGCGTCAGCGGCCTGACCGAGCCGAAAATGCCGACATTGCCGCCCTGCGTCTGGGTCTTGCCGGGCTGCACGCTGATGATGTTGGTGCCGAACTGCGAGAACTCCGACAGCATGAACCGGTGCAGCCCTTCGCCGATCGAGGTGAGCAGGATCACGGCGGCAATGCCGATGGCAATGCCGAGGCCGGTAAGGAAGCTGCGCATCCGGTAGGTGAGGAAGCTGGATGAGGTCAGCGTGATCAGGTCGCGCAAGTACATGGCATCGTCATTCCGGCGCATAACCAGCGACTTTGCTGGCAATATTTGCCGGCTTAGTCGAATGGCTAGTAGTTCCATCAAGCCGGAATCCAGCGAATTGAACAGTTCCCGCATAGCGGGACAAAACCCAACTGCATTTTGAATAACCGGCCTGCGCCGGAATGACGGTATTGCGTTCAGTCGGCGAATTCATCATCGCCCCGCCAATGCTGCCACCGGATCGAGTTTCGCCGCGCGCCGCGCCGGCCATACGCTGAACAGGATGCCGGTTCCCAGCGCCGTGGCGCAGGCCGCCAGCACTGCCCACCACGGCGGCGAGACCGGCAAGGTCGGATAGATCTGCCCGATGATCATGCTGCCGGCATAACCCAGCGCCAGGCCGGCGACACTGCCGGCACTGGAGAGCAGCGCCGCTTCGGCGAAGAACAGCAAGCGTATCTGCCTGCCCGGCGCACCCAGCGCCTTGAGCAGGCCGATCTCCTTGACGCGCTGCGCCACCGCAATCAGCATCACGTTCATGATCAGCACCCCAGCCACCGCGAGGCTGATCGCGGCAATGCCGCCCACGGCCACGGTCAGCGTGGTGAGGATGCGGTCGAAGGTGGCGAGCACCGCGTCCTGCGTGATGACGGTCACATCCCTCTCGCCGCTGTGGCGCTGGACCATGATCTCCTCAGCATCGTGTTTGGCCTGCTCGATGTAGTCGCGGCTCTTGGCTTCGATGAGGATGCGGAACAGGCTTGAAGTGTTAAACAACTGATGCGCGGAGGCGACCGGCACGATGACCAGTTCATCGGTGCGCATGCCCATGGATTCGCCCTGCGCAGCCAGCACGCCGATGACGCGGAAGCGCCGGTCGCCCAGGCGCACCCATTGCCCCACGGCCTGCTCGTTACCGAACAGTTCCTGCTTCATCTGGTTGCCGAGCACGCACACCGAGGCGCTTTCGTGTATGTCGCCCTCGGGCAAGAACCTGCCGATGCCGATGCTCATGTGGCGCACTTCCAGCAAGTCGGCAGTCGAGCCGGCCACCACCACCTCACGGTTCAGCGCGCCGCGCGAAAGCGTGGCCGAGCCGACGGTTAGCGGCGCGATGCGCTTGATAGCGCGGCTGCGCAGCAGCGCCTGCGCGTCGTCCAGCGTGATGTCGCGCGGCGTCTGCCCGGACATCAGGCCGGGGCCGATGCCGGCGGTTTCGGTGCGGCCGGGCAACACGATGACGAGGTTGGTGCCTAATGATGAGAACTGATCGACCACATAGCGGCGTGCACCTTCGCCTAAGGCAGTGAGCACCACCACCGCCGCCACGCCGATGGACATCGCCAGCATCATCAGCAGCGTGCGCGTCGGGCTGCCGCGCAAGCTGCCGGAGGCGAACTGCAGGGTGTCGGCGAGTCTCATTTTGCGCGCTGTTCGTCGGAAACGATGCGGCCGTCGAGCATGTGTATCTGGCGCCTGGAACGCGCACCGATCTCGGCATCGTGCGTCACCACTACCAGCGTGATGCCCCGCTCCATCAATCCTTCCAGCAGCTTCAGCACTTCCCAGCCGGTGGTGCGGTCCAGGTTGCCGGTGGGTTCGTCGGCCAGCAACACCGTGGGGTTCATCACCGTGGCGCGGGCGATAGCCACGCGCTGGCGCTGGCCGCCGGAGAGTTGATCGGGCTTGTGGTCGGCGCGATCCGTCAGGCCGTAGTTTCGCATCAACACTTGCACGCGCGCCTTGCGCTCTTCGGCCGGGATGCCCGCCAGGATCATCGGCAACTCGACGTTCTGCGCGGCGGTCAGGCGCGGCACCAGATGGAAGGACTGGAATACGAAGCCGATTTTTTCACGGCGCACGCGCGCCTGCTGCTCGTCGTTCAGTTCGGTGACGCTGCCGCCATCGAGCAGGTAGGTGCCAGAAGTCGGCCGGTCGAGCAGGCCGAGCATGTTCAAGATGGTGGACTTGCCGGAACCGGACGGCCCCATGATGGAGATGTATTCGCCCGCATCGAGGCGCAGGCTGATATCGCGCAAGGCGGCGACTTGCTGGTCGCCGACGGTGAAGGTGCGGCAGACGTTTTGCAGTTCGATCATTTCGCTGGCTTGGGCGGTTCAGGCACGACTTTCACGCCCGCCTTCACGCCCGGGCGATCCAGCGAAGACACGATCCGGTCGCCTTCGTCCAGGCCGGAAAGCACCTCGGCGTATTCCCAGTTGGACAGGCCGGTGGTCACCTTGCGCTCTTCCAGCACGCCCTTGCTGCCGTAGCGCAGCACGCGGTTGCCTTCCAACAGCGTCTGCGTCGGAATGCGCAGCACCTGATTGCGCACGTCGTAGATGATCTCGACATCGGCGCTGTAGCCGACCAGCAGATTTTCGTCCTTGGCCAGCTTGTCAAATTCCACCTCCACTTCCACCGTGCGCGCCTGCTTCTCCAGGTCGAGCACATACGGTGCGATGCGTCTTACCTTGCCGCCGAATGTGCGCCCCTTGATCGCATCCAGCGTGATGCGGGCGCGTTGTCCGACCTTGAGCTTGGAGGCATCCACCTCGTCGATGGGCGCGCTCACATACATGCAACTGTCATCGATCAGGTCGATCGCGGGCACGGTGGGGATGCCGGGGGGTGACGGCGTGGCGTATTCGCCCAGCTCGCCGCTGATGTCCGCCACCACGCCATCGAACGGCGCGCGCAGCACCATGCGCTCCAGGCCGGCGCGCGCCAGCGCAATGCGCGACTTGCTCTGCTCGATATCGCCGCGCGCCACTTCGCAGGAGGCTTTGCGCGACGCGGCATCGGTCACGGCGCGATCCAGCATCTGCGGCGAAATGAAACCCTTGCCGCGCAGCTCCTGCGAACGCTCGGCTTCGCGCTGCGCCGCCTCGGCCAGGGTGCAGACTTCCTGCACTCGAGTCAGCGAGCTCTTCAGCTGCTCTTCTGCCAGTCTTTCCTGCGCATGCAAATCCTCATCCCATAATTCCAGCAATACCTCGCCCTTGCGCACGCGCTGCCCCTTCTTCACCCGCAGTTTGGAGATCTGCCCACCGGCGGGCGGCGACATCTTGGCGCGGCGGCAGGCATTCACTGTGCCTGCGCGGGTGTTGCTGACGGTGGCTTCCTCCGTACCTCGCTCCACGCTTTGCAGCACCACCGCAATCGGTTTGCTGCGCGTGAAGTAGCCGATACCGGTCACCAGCGCAATGGTGGCAAGAACGACAAGGATGATTTTTTTGTACCGCGAGAGGAGCTTGCCGAGTTGCGGGAAAGTCATTACTGCTCCTGACTGTTCGCTGCGTAAGGTGAGGAAGAATGGTGCCGATGACCGGGATCGAACTGGTGACCTACGCGTTACGAGTGCGTTGCTCTACCAACTGAGCTACATCGGCATTCCGGCGCGGATTATAAGCGGAGAGTCCGCACGGCGGCAACGCTTAACGCCAAAGATAAGGCGCAACATCGAACGGTGGCGGCGTGCCATTCATGGTATTCAACAGCACCTCCACCGCCGCCGGCGCCATGGTCACGCCATATCGGAAATGGCCGCTGTTGATGTAAAGGTTGGGCAACTGCGGGTGACGGCCGATGGTCGGGATATTGCCGGGAGAAGCCGGCCGCAAGCCGGCCCAGTGTTGAATGACGGGCATCTCGCGCAAGGCCGGCAACAGCGCGGTCGCACGTTGCAGCAACATTTCGCGCGCCGCGTCGGTGGTGCTTTTGTCGAACCCCACGTCCTCGCGCGTGCTGCCCACCAGCAGATGGCCGTCGCGGCGCGGAATAAGGTAAACGTCATTTTGCAGCAGGATATGCGGCAGTGGCGGCGCGTCGAATTTGAACAGCAGCATCTGGCCGCGTATCGGCCTGATGTCGGCATGCAGGGCATGCTCGCCCAGCAGCACCTTGCTCCATGCGCCGGCAGTGACAACGTAAGCGTCCGCGCTGAAATCGCCGTGCGTCGTCACCAAGTGCTGCACCCGTCCCGCCTCCGCGACGATCTCCTTGACCTCGCACTGCTCGACGATGCGTCCGCCGAGTTGTTCGACCCGCGCGCGCAAGGCCTGCAGCAGCCGCGGATTGCGCACTTGGGCGACCTCCGGCAAGAACAGCCCGTCGCCACGCTGTTCCAGCTTGACTCCGTGCGCGGCGCACCATGCCCTGGCCGCCTGACCATCGAACGGCGGCAACACCAGCATGCCGCAGCGGCGGTATTCCGGATCAATGCCGGTTTCGCGCAGCAAAGTTTCCGCCATCCCGGCGTATAACGCCATGCCGCGCAACGCCAGGCAGCCGACCTCGTCCGGATAATCCCACGGGCACAGCGGGGAGAGGATGCCCCCGCCCGCCCAGGAAGACTCCCGGCCAACCGGCCCGCGTTCCAGCACGGTCACCGCGCCACCCTGCCGCAACAAGCCCGCCGCCGTCGCCAGCCCCAGCGCGCCGGCGCCTATCACTATGAATTCAGAGTCCAAAATCATCCTTCCTCTCGCCGCTGGTCTGGCAAAATCTCCACTCATCGGTTTTTACTAGCCGCGAGGATATGTTTGCGCTTATTTTTCGCTTCATAACGAAAAGATCAGGAGAGCCACATGAAATTGCAGAAAGGTTTCACTTTAATCGAATTGATGGTCGTCGTCGCGATCATCGCCATCCTGGCATCAATCGGGTACCCGATGTATACCGGCTACGTGCAAAAAAGCCGGCGCGCTTCCGCGCAAGCACACCTGATGGATATCGCCCAGCGCGAGCAGCAGTACCTGATGGATGCGCGCGCCTATGCGCTAGACCCCAACGGCTTGACCGCACTCAACATGAACACCCCCAACGACGTCTCGGCTTATTACTCCATCGGCATCACTGGCTCGAACACTGCCGGTGCGCCTCCCACATTTACCGCAACTGCGACGCCCACCGGGGTCCAAGCGAGCGATCAATGCGGGACCTTAAGAATTGACAACACCGGCAACAAAACCGCGTCCACCGGGGCATCCGGCTGCTGGTAGCCGGTCATCATGAACACCTTGCCCGTCTCCACGCTCCGCACCCGCAATCAGGACGCCGCGAAAGGGCCGCGTTCGATGGCAGGATTCACGATGGTAGAGCTAATCATTACCGTGTTGATTGCCACCATATTGGCAACCATCGCGCTTCCTTCATATACAGGTCTGGTCGCAAGCCAACGGGTGAAATCGACAGCAACCGATCTGGTGGTAGCCATGACCAGAGCGCGCAGCGAGGCAATCATGCGCAATGCCAATGTCAGTCTGGCGGCCAACGCCGGCGGATGGCAAAACGGCTGGACGATATACCCCTCCGCCACGCCGGCCAACATTCTGGAGAATCATGGCGCCGCTCCCAGAACCGTGGCCATCAGCGCCGCCACGACCTCTGGCGGAGGCAACATAATCTACCAGAGTTCCGGGCGCCTTGATCCAACGCAAACGGGAACTGCGTCTTTTGCCATCACATCTTCCGAATCGACCTTGGCTTATCGTTGCGTCACCACCGACCTGACCGGAAGACCCAACACGAAAGCGACCACGCCATGTCCATGATAAAGCGACAATCAGCAGCCCGTGATCAGCGTGGCGTCTCATTGCTGGAAGTGCTGGTCACCATCGTCATTCTGGCCTTCGGCCTGCTCGGCCTGGCTGGCTTGCAGAGCAAGATCCAGACGTCCGAAATAGAATCCTTTCAGCGCGCCCAGGCAACACTGCTGCTGGCCGATATGAGCGAACGAATCAGCGCCAACCGCCCCAATGCGGCAAATTACGTATTGGGCAACCCCGTAGGCACGGGAGACACCACCCAACCGGCCAACTGCACCACCCTTGGCACCATTGCCGCCCGGGATATTTGCGAATGGAGCCATGCCCTGCGGGGCACGAGCGAACAGATCACCACGGCCAGCTCTGTCGCCAACACCGGAGCCATGCAGGGCGGGCGCGGGTGCATCGAGCAAATTCAGGTACCCGACCCGACGCCGGGCGTTTGTATCCCCGGCGTATACAAGATTACGGTGGTGTGGCAGGGCATGAGCCAGACCACCGCACCCGCGCTGCTCTGCGGCAAGGGATCATCCAACTACAACCCGGACAGCACACGCCGCGCCATTGCGACGCAAGTGACGGTCGGACTGCCCGGTTGCGTTTGAAATCTTGGCGCCTCAATATAATTTTCGGATGAACCCATTATGAACGTCAGCAACAGGGCACATCAAACCGGCCTCTCAATCATCGAGATGATGGTATCCATCACCATCGGCCTGATTATTCTGGCCGGCCTTGCTTCCATTCTCGTGGCCAACAGCCGCGCCCGAGCTGAAATCGAACGCTCCAACCGGCAGATCGAAAATGGCCGCTACGCCCTGCAACTGCTGAGCGACGACCTTAAAGTCGCCGGCTACACCGCCGAGTTCGACTCCAGCGCCATGTTGTCGCCCGGCACCGCCGACCCCTTGCCCGACCCGTGCGCAACCAGCCTGACCGCCCTGCAGACCGCCCTGCCCGTGTACGTGCAGGGCTATGACCCCTATGACGATACGACGACCCCCATCCCGAGTTGCATAAGCGACGTCAAGCCAAGGACCGCCATCCTGGTGATCCGCCGCACCAGCACCTGCGCCGCAGGAAGTACCGACTGCGCCGCGGCAACCAACGATGGCACGCCCTATTTCCAGTCGTCGTCGTGCAGCGCCAGCGGCTCGGAGCTGAATTACCCGATTACCAACAACCCCGCCGACTTTGCCAATCACTATTACATGCTGGCCACCAACCCCGTCAACCTGACGCTGCACCACCGCGACTGTGTAACCGTAGCCGACGTCTACCGCTATCGCACCCACATCTACTTCATCGCCAACAACAACAAGCCCGGCGACGGCATCCCCACGCTCAAGCGTGCGGAATTGGCTGGCAACGGCACCTCGTCCGTCTTCACCATTGTTCCGCAGGTGGACGGCATCGAGAACTTGCAGCTCCAGTACGGCATAGACACCACAGCCACATCGGATGGCGCCCCGGACTCCTATACGGCGGCTCCCACTCCCGCCTCCGCCACGCCGACCATCGGCAACTGGAGAAAGGTCGTGTCGGTGAGAATCAACCTGCTCGCGCGCAACACCGAACAAACAACGGGATTTAAAGGCACGACCATCAGCCAGACCAAGACTTACGGGCTCGGATACGACGCCAGTGGCGCGCCGATCACGGTCGGACCATTCAGCGACAACTTCAAGCGCCACGAATTCCAGTCCGAAGTGCGCATCAACAATGCCGCAGGAAGGATGACGCCATGAAACTGATGAGACCCCAGCGCGGCGCCACACTGATCGTGGCCCTGATCTTCCTGATCCTGCTCACCCTGTTTGCCGTGACCAGCTTCAATCTGGGCAAGAGCAGCATGCAGAGCGTCGGCAACATGCAGCATCGCAACGAAGCGATGGGCGCCGCCCAGCAGGCTGTGGAAGAAGCCACCAGCACCACGCGCCTGTTCCAAAGCCCTACAGCCGTCATCCTCAACGGCAACGGTACCTGCAATGGCGGGGCGCCCAATACCAAATGCGTGGACGTCAACGGCGACGGCAAGGCGGATATCACCGTCCGCCTCACGCCGACCCCGACCTGCGTCAAGGCGCAGCCCATCCTCAACAGCCAGCTTGACCCCACCAACCCCCAGGACAAGGGATGCAGCGTCCAGGCGACGCAGGCATTCGGCGTAGCCGGGGCCACCACCGGCAACTCGCTGTGCTCGGACAGTACCTGGGAGGTCACCGCCGTAGCACAGGACAGCCTTACCCAAGCGCAATATTCCGTAACAGAAGGCATCGGGGTGCGTGTGTCGACCGACAACGTTGCAGCATCCTGCCCGTAACCAAGAGGAGTCATCTCCATGAAATGCTTATCTCGATCGACAACGCTCAAACTCGTGTTGTGTGCCTGGGCGGCAGTGACGCCCATGCTGACATCAGCGGAAGACATTGACATCTTCACCGGGGCATCGGCCGGCACCGCCGCCAGCCCCAACGTGCTGATCGTGATCGACAACACCTCCAACTGGGCGCGGCAGAGCCAGCAATGGCCGGGCGGGGCGAATCAAGGCCAATCCGAAGCCAACGCCATCAAGACCGTGCTCAATGCGCTGGGCACAGCGGGCACCAACATCAACATCGGCCTGATGGAATTCGCCACCACGGGCAACGCCAACGTCGACGGCGGATTCATTCGCTATGCGGTCCAGCAGATGACCGCCACCAACGTCAGCAGCTTCAACACCAAGCTGACCACGATCTACAACAACATTAACAGCCCGGATGAAAAACTTGCGTCCGGCATGCCCTACGGCGACCTGATGTACGACGTCTACAACTATTATGCAGGCGCCGCCGTTTCCAACGACGGCAGTAATGCCACGCAGGGCCTGAATCCGCCGAACTATGACACGGACCCGAACGGCTACACGACCAACTACAGCCAGTTCAAATCGCCGGTCAGCGCCGCCAGATCCTGCGCGCGCAATTTCATCATTTTCATCGGCAACCCCAATGCGCAGGGGCCGGTAAGTGACACCGCGGCCAATACCGCCGCGCTGCTCGCCGTGGGGGGCGACAGCAGCTATACCGCCCAGCTGCCCCTGCCCTTGTTCACCACGACGACGATCAACGCCGCGACCGTGACCCTGGGCACGACCACCGGCTGCTACGCCAGCCAGGCCGCCGCACAGAGCGCCTACGGCTGGGGTCTGAATGCAGCCGACAACCTGTGCGAGCTTTACCACGCGATGAGCGGCACGGGAACCGCAGTGACCGACGGCGCCAGCCAGAGCTGCAACAGCTACAGCGGGACCACGCCAACCGCCACCCCCACCGACTGGCAGACGGCTTGCGCCTCATATACCCAGGGGTGCAGCATCGGAACCGCCATGAGTGGGACGTCAACCGTCACAACCGGCGCGTGGACCCCGTACATATACCCGGCCGCCACCAGCAGCACCGGCCACTCGGCGGGCTACACCTACATGGGCATTGCCGCCCTTACCTGCCCCAGCGACGCGATCGCCGGAAGCTGCAATTTCACCGTGGACAACTCGACCGGCACGGCAACCTCGCCCATCACCAGGCCGACCACCCTGAACGGCACGGAAGCCACCAAGACAACGTCCTGCTTCACCCCGGACGGCACGGCTACTGGCAGCATACCGAGCGGCGCCTACGCTTATCCCGCCGGCCAGCCGGTGATCTACACCAATGGCACAAGCAGCGACGTCAGCGTCGGCAGCACCGGGCTGCCCTCCAGCATGGCAAGCTACCTGGTTACCTCACCCGTTTCTCAATGCATTACAACCGGGACGGACGGCCAGTGCGACCTCAAGTGCCCGGCCTATACCTCCTGCAGCTACAGTTGGACGTTGCATAGCTCCAAGGGTAGTTGCAGCAAAAGTAGCGTTGCCAGCGGCTCTATTCAGTCCTACCCCATGGACGTCACGATGGCGCCCACGAAGACGACGTCATACTTTGTGAGCATGAGCTACCTGAGATACGACACGACCAATACCTGCGTCCCCACCAGCCTGAACCACTTCCAGGTCAACGCCAACAACACCCAGCTGGTCACCTCGGCGACGAACTCGATCTTCACCGACACGGGGCCGCACAACGCCGACGAATGGGCAAACCTGCTGTTCAAGAAAGGGGTGCCGGTGTTCAACGCCGACGGCACCCCGGCGAGCAACGCCACGGTCCAGACCTACACCATCGACGTGTACAACAAACAGCCGAACGCCTATCAAACTTCGCTGTTGTTGAACATGGCCGATAAGGGCGGCGGCAAGTATTTTTCCGCCACCAACGAGTCCGCGATCAGGGACGCGCTGACCGCCATTCTGGCGGAGATCCAGTCGACGAACTCCACGTTCGCTTCCGCCAGCTTGCCGGTGAACTCCACCAACCGCGCGCAGAATGCGAACCAGGTATTCATCGGCATGTTCCGCCCCGACCCCGGCGCCGCCCCGCGCTGGTTCGGCAACCTGAAGCAGTACCAGATCGGCGGCACGTCAGGCCATCTGGATCTGTACGATGCCGGCACCCCGTCGAAAGGGGCCATCAACCTGCAGACCGGCTTCCTGGACGATTGCGCGCAAAGCTTCTGGAGCAAGGATTCGCCCACAACGGCCACCACCGCGCTGCCATGGACGGCGTCCTATTACTGGAACAACATCACTGGCCTGGTGGTGTCGCCTGCGAGCAAGTGTTCCAGTCCCACGTATTCCACGTACAACCTGTACTCAGACATTCCCGACGGCGCCTTCGTGGAGAAGGGCGCGGTCGCCGAGGTATTGCGCAAAGGTAACGACCCCGCGGCCAGCACGCCCACGTGGAGCTTCAACCGCACGATGTATACCTTGAGCGGCGGTTCGCTGGTTCCCTACAGCAGCAGCAATTCCGGGCTGACTACCGACGCCTTCAATTACACCCAGGGCAAGGATGTGGAGAAAGACCCGCTGAGCGGCACCCTGAGCGGACAGAGCGGGCTGGCGAACTGGACCAGCGACACCAATGTCATGCGCCCCACGGTGCACGGCGACGTTGTCCACTCGCGGCCCTTGCCCATCAACTACGGCACCTCCGCCGCCCCCAACGCCGGCGTCACCGCATTCTACGGCGCCAACGACGGCACTTTCCGCGCCGTGCTGGCCGCTGGCAGCAATGCGGGCCAGGAACTGTGGGCCTTCGTGGCGCCGGAATTTTCCAGCATCACCGCCAGCCGCAATTTCAACAGCAGCGTCGACCCGCTGACGCGGCTGGAGCAGAACTCGCCCCTGATCAGTTATCCGATTACGCCAGCCGTGGTCGGCGGCATGCCCAAGGATTACTTCTTCGACGGCTCGACCGGCGTTTACCAGAACATCGACAACAGCAAGGTGTGGGTCTATCCCGCGATGCGCCGGGGCGGCAGGATGTTCTACAGCTTCGACGTAACGAACTCCAATCCAAGCGCACTGACCTCGTCGCCGGTGGCGTTCAAATGGCGTGCAGGCTGCCCCAATCTGCTCAACGACACCGATTGCGTGGACGGAGCGGGGGCCAATGCCGCCACCATGTCGGGCATCGGGCAAACCTGGTCCACGCCGGCTCCCGTGCCGATCAAAGGCTACTCGACCACCAATTCCGCTGTGGTGATAGGCGGGGGATACGACGACTGCGAGGATGCCGACACGACCACGCCCTCGTGTTCCGGCGGAAAAGGCCACGCCGTGTACATATTCGACGCAGACACCGGTGCGTTGATCGCGTCCTTCAACACCTTGCGCAGCGTGATCGCCGACGTCGCTTTCCTGGATGTCGATAATGACACTTATGTCGACTACGCCTATGTCGTGGACACCGGCGGCAATGTCTACCGCATCAATTTCGCCGATCCGGGCAATAACAACGCCCCGTTAAGCAGCTCGAGCTGGACGATACAGCGGATTGCCTATACCAGCGGCAGCGGACGGAAATTCGAGTGGGCGCCGGCGCTGCTGCCCAGCTCGGGGAAGGTATACATGGCTTTTGCCTCGGGCGACCGCGAACATCCGTTGATCACCAACTATCCTTACACAACGCCGGTGACCAACCGCTTGTATGTTTTCATAGACAATCCGACCTCGATCGGCATCAACACGAACGATCTGACCCAAGGTGTCGATCTGGACGGCAGCAGCATGAGCAACTTCAGCAGCAGCACGACCTGCACTACGGCCGGCATAGGCACGGCCGCCAACACCAACAATGGCTGGTACATGGACTTCGGCGCGCCGGTACCGGGCGATCCGCTGAACACGCCGGTACTGGGAGAGCAGGCGGTAACCTCTGCGGTGATTGCCGGCGGCATGGTCACGGTCAGTACCAACCGCCCGATTCCGCCGTTGACGGGCACCTGCTCCACCTCGTTGGGCGAGGCGCGCGGCTACTGGGTCAACCTGTATAACGCGTCCGGTGCCATGGGCGTAACAGGAAGCTGCGGCGGCGGCCGGTTCGGCATGTTCGCGGGCGGCGGCCTGCCGCCGTCACCCGTGATCGGCGTCGTACCTGTCAATGGCGAGCCGACCACTGTGCTCATCGGCGCAATCCAGCGCGAGGGCGGAGCGAGCTCTCCGATCGCCCCGCAGATATTGAAGCCGGTCATTCAATCCACGCGCAAGATGCGTTACTGGAAACGCTCAGGAGACAATTGAGGATAACGCCTCTCTGCCACTGAAAGCGATGTAGTGACGGCGGCGCCCAAAGGGCGCCGCCGTTTTTTCATGCGATCGAAAGTATCAGGAAAGTATCAGGCAAGAGCCTTCGGCAGTGGGAACACGACATTCTCCCGAATGCCCTCGGCTTCGCGCACGCTGTCTGCCCCCAGTTCCTTCAGGCGCGCAATGACATCCTGCACCAGCACCTCCGGGGCGGAGGCGCCGGCCGTAATGCCGACCCGCTGCTTGCCCTGCAGCCATTCCGGCTTGAGTTCGCCGGCGTTGTCGATGAGGTAAGCGGGCACATTGAGGTTCCTGGCCACTTCGCGCAGGCGGTTGGAATTGGAGCTGTTCGGCGAGCCGACCACGATGACGAGGTCGCACTGCTGGGCCAGCATCTTCACCGAATCCTGCCGGTTCTGCGTGGCATAGCAGATGTCGTCTTTTTTCGGCCCGGTGATAAAGGGGAAGCGCGTCTTGAGTGCGGCGATGATGGCGCTGGCATCGTCCACCGACAGTGTCGTCTGCGTCACATAGGCCAGTTGCTGCTCGTCCCGCACCTGCAGCGCCTGCACGTCGGCTGGCGTTTCGACCAGGTACATGCCGCCCTCGCTCTGCCCCATCGTGCCTTCCACTTCGGGATGGCCCTTGTGGCCGATCATGATGACCTCTTTGCCCTGCTCGCGCATGCGCGAGACTTCGATGTGCACCTTGGTCACCAGCGGACAGGTCGCATCGAACACCGTGAGATGGCGCGCTTCGGCCTCGCGCCGCACCGATTGCGGCACGCCGTGCGCGCTGAAGATCAGGATGCTGCCGGGCGGCACATCAGCCAGGTCCTCGATGAACACCGCGCCCTTGGCTTTCAGGCTGTCCACCACAAACTTGTTGTGCACCACCTCGTGGCGCACGTAGATCGGTGCGCCGTGCAAAGCCAATGCCCGCTCGACGATCTCGATGGCGCGGTCCACGCCGGCGCAGAAACCGCGCGGATTAGCGAGTAGCAGTTCCATGTTGCTTGCCCTTGACGCTATCCCAGATCAGCAGTGCTGCACCGCAGGTGATGGCCGAATCGGCCAGGTTGAACGCGGCGAAGTGGTAATGCTTCCAGTAGAAATCGAGAAAATCCACCACATAGCCATAAGCGATGCGGTCGATCAGATTGCCCAGCGCACCGCCGAGGATGAACGACAGCGCGAAGCAGAACAATTTTTGCGACGGGTGCTTGCGCAACAGCCAGACTATCCACACCGAAGCGGCGATGGCGATGACGCTGAACAGCCAGCGCTGCATCCCGCCCGCATCATTCAGGAAGCTGAAGGCCGCGCCGGTGTTGTGCGCCAACACCAGGTTAAAAAACGGCGTGACGGCAAAGCTCTCGCCATAAACGAAATGGCTGCTGATCGCCGCCTTGCTCCATTGGTCGAGCACGATGACGACGGCAGCAACCGCCAGCCAGAGCTTAGGCATAACGGCGCACCTCACCATTGCCGAACAGGCTGCTCACGCAGCGCCCGCACAACGTCGGATGGTTGGCATCGCTGCCCACGTCGGCGCGGTAATGCCAGCAACGCTCGCATTTGGCATGCGCGCTCGGCGCAACCTTGATTTCCAGCTCACCTTCGCGCAGATGCACATTGGCGCGCGAGGTGATGAACACCAGCCGCAGGTCATCACCCAGCCGCGCCAGCAATTCAAAGGTGGCCTTCGGTGCATAGACATCCACCTCGGCCTGCAGCGCAGAGCCGATGGCGCTGGTTGCGCGTTGCTCTTCCAGCTTCTTGTTCACCTGTTCGCGCACGTTACGGATATCGGCCCACGCGCTCACCGCTGCGCCATCCATGCAGGCATCCGGCAAGTCATACCAGAGCTGCTCGAACACACTCGCCTCGTCACCACCGTGCAACGTCGCCCACACTTCTTCGCCGGTAAAGCTCAGGATCGGCGAGATCAGCCGCGCCAGCGCGTGGGTGATGTGATACAGCGCGTTCTGTGCCGAACGGCGCGCGGATGAATTCTCGCCCGCGGTGTAAAGGCGGTCCTTGAGGATATCGAGGTAGAAACCGCCCAGTTCTTCCGAGCAGAAGCCCTGCAGCTTCTGCACCGCAAGGTGGAACTCATAACGCTCGTAATCCCCGCGCACCGAATTCTGCAACTGCTGCGTCAGCGCCAACGCATAGCGGTCGATCTCCAGCCATTGCTCCACCGGCATGGTATCGCGCGCAACGTTGAAGTCGGCGATATTGGCCAGCAGGAAACGCAAGGTGTTGCGGATGCGGCGGTAACCGTCGGTGACGCGCTTGAGAATCTCTTCCGACAGCGACATCTCGCCGGAATAATCGGTCGAGGCGATCCACAGGCGCAGGATGTCGGCGCCAAGCTTGTTGCAGATGTCCTGCGGCTCGATGCCGTTGCCGCGCGACTTCGACATCTTGTAGCCCTTCTCGTCCACGGTGAAACCGTGCGTCAGCAACTGGCGGTACGGCGCCCGGCCGTCGATGGCGCAGCCGGTGAGCAGCGAGGACTGGAACCAGCCGCGGTGCTGGTCGGAGCCTTCCAGATACAGGTCGGCGGGATAGGCCAGTTCCGCGCGGTTGCGCAGCACGGTGAAGTGCGTCGCGCCGGAATCAAACCAGACGTCCAGCGTGTCGGATAGCTTGCGGTAATGCGCCGCGTCCTCACCCAGCAGATCGGCGCTGTTCAGCGAGAACCACGCCTCAATGCCGGATTTCTCGACCAGTTTGGCAACCTCTTCCAGCAACTCCGGCGTGCGCGGGTGCAAGGCCATGGTTTCCTTGTGCACGAAGAACGGCATCGGCACGCCCCAGTTGCGTTGGCGCGATACGCACCAGTCGGGGCGATTCCTGATCATCGCCTCGAGGCGCGCGCGTCCCCACGACGGGAAGAATTCGGTCTGATCGACGGCCTTGTTGGCCAGGTCGCGCAACGGCTCCCCGTCGCCCTGCTCCATGCCGATGAACCACTGCGGCGTGGCGCGGAAGATGATTGGCGTCTTGTGGCGCCAGCAATGCGGATAGCTGTGTTTGAGTTTCTCCTGATGCAGCAGATGCCCGCTCGCTTCCATCGTTTGCAGCACGATGTCGTTGGCCTTCCACACGAACACGCCCGCCAGCGGCGTGCCACCGACCGCAGGCGTGGTCGAGATGAACTTGCCGTCGTCGCCCACCGGATTGTCGTTCGGCAGGTTGTATTTCTGGCCCACCACGTAGTCGTCCACGCCGTGCGCCGGCGCGGTATGCACCAGCCCGGTACCCGCTTCCAGCGTGACGTGCTCGCCGCAGATAACCGGCACAATGCGGTCGTAGAACGGATGCTGCAAAGGCAAGCCTTCGAGCGCCGAGCCATAACAGGTGGCGGCGATGCCATCGCCGCGGTCGTTGCTGCCGCCCAACTGGTAGCGCTTGAGGCAATCGCTGGCCAGATCGAACGCCAGGATCAGGTACCCCTTGTCGGTGCGGATCAGGTCGTATTCCAAAGCAGGATGCACGCTCACCGCCTGGTTGGCGGGCAAGGTCCACGGCGTGGTGGTCCAGATCACCGCATACACGCGGGCGCTGCCGGGCAGCGACACGCCGAAGGCTTTTTCCACCGCGTGCTTGTCCTTCACCTCGAAGGCGACATCGATGGCGGTCGATACCTTGTCTTCGTATTCCACCTCGGCTTCGGCCAGTGCCGAACCGCAATCCAGGCACCAGTTCACCGGCTTGCGTCCCTGGTAGACATAACCGCGCTCAAGAATCTTCCCCAGCGCGCGGATGATGTCGGCCTCGGTCTTGAAGTCCATGGTCAGGTAGGGTTTGTCCCAGTCGCCCAGCACACCGAGGCGGATGAAATCTTTCTTCTGTTTGGCCACCTGCTCGGCAGCGTACTGGCGGCACAGTTCGCGGAACTGCGCCGGCGGGATGCCCTTGCCGTGCTTTTTCTCGACATGCAGCTCGATCGGCAAGCCGTGGCAGTCCCAGCCCGGCACGTAAGGCGCATCGAAGCCCGCCAGCGTCTTCGATTTGACGATGATGTCCTTGAGAATCTTGTTCACCGCGTGGCCCAGGTGAATGTCGCCGTTGGCATAGGGCGGGCCGTCATGCAGGATGAATTTCGGCCGTCCGGCGGCGGCCTTGCGGATGCGCTGGTAGCGCTGCTGCGCCTGCCATTGCGCCAGCATCTGCGGCTCGCGGCGGGCGAGGTCGCCGCGCATTGGGAAAGTCGTGTCAGGGAGATTCAGCGGGTACTTCTTCTTGTCATCACTCATGTTCGATAAACCATTTCTTTGCATTCTCCACATCCAACGCGATCTGCCGCGTCAGCACTTCCAGATTCGGAAATTTTTCTTCGTCGCGCAACTTCTGCAGGAACTCCACGCGCAGGTGCTTGCCGTAGATCTGCTGGGCAAACTCGAACAGGTGCACCTCCAGCACCGGCTTCGCGTCCTGTCGCACCGTCGGCCGCACACCCAGGCTCGCCACGCCCTGCAGCACGCCGACGCCGTCGGAATGCACCTGCACCACGTAGATGCCCTTGAGCGGCGGCAGATTGTGCTTCAGCTGGATGTTCGCGGTAGGGAATCCCAGCTTGCGCCCCACACCGTCGCCATGCACCACGCGCCCGCTGATGCTGTAGGGCCGCCCCAGGTATTCGCGCGCAATGCGCATCTTGCCGTCTGCCAGCGCCGCGCGTATCGCCGTGCTGGATATGCGCACGCCGTCGTGCAACACGCTGTGCACGGCCTGCACCGAAAAACCTCGCTGCGCGCCGACCTTTTGCACCAAAGCAAAATCGCCCGCGCGCCCGCTGCCGAAGCGGAAGTCGTCGCCGATCAGCACGAACTTCGCCTGCGCTTGTTCATGCAGCGCCTGAATGAAGTCTGCCGCCGACTTCTGCGCAAACAGCGCATCGAAGCGGCAGATATGCACGCGATCCAGCCCCAAGGACTCGAACAACTCCAATTTCTCGCGCAGACTGGTGAGTCGGGCGGGCGCCTGTTGCGGCGTGAAGAACTCGCGCGGATGCGGCTCGAAAATCACCACCGCCGTTTGCAGCCCGCGCATCTGCGCTGCCGCACGCAACTGGTTGAGCAATGCCTGATGGCCAAGATGTACACCGTCGAAATTGCCGATGGTGACCGCCATGGCTCGTGTACCGGTAGAATGGAGTCCGCGTAGAATTTGCATAGGGCGCGGATTATACCGTGTTAACCCCCGTTCATATCCACCGTACATAAGGAAAACCATGCTGGAGTACCCTCAGGTCGCTCTCGATTTCATGAATCGCGACCATACCGATTTCGTCGCGTTGCGCGAACAATTGCTGGCCCTGCTATCTGCCCAAGCCCACGATGCAAGGGTGGATAATCTGCTCGATGAGCTGCTCGAGCACACCCGGCACCACTTCGCCGAAGAAGAACGGCTGATGCAGGAAGCCCGTTTCCCGCCTTATCCCATGCACAAAGGGGAGCATGACAGCGTGCTGGCCGAGATTGCGGCGAAGACAGATGGCTGGAAAAAAACACGCGACGCGGCCTCATTGCGCGACTGGCTCAATCACCGCATGGGCGACTGGTTCGTCGGTCACGTCGGCAGCATGGATTTCGTGACCGCGCGCTTCGTCGCCTCCCAACTACAAACCCAATAGAAGACCGTTATGAAGAATCAGGAAATTGCACCACAGAACGACCCAGCATTGTTCGATCACAACAAATTCATCCAGCTGCGCGAAAAGGTGCTCGACCTGTTCGACAACCACGCGCCGGAAACCGCCATCGATGCCCAGCTCGACGAATTGCTGCAACATATGCGTACCCAGTTCGACCGCGAAGAACAGGCGATGCAGGCCGTGCAATTCCCGCCCGCCGCCGCCCACAAGGCCGACCATGAGCGCAGCTATAACGATTTCGCGGAACGCATCGCGCGCTGGAAACAACTGCGTGATCGGGAAGCGATGCTGGATTTTATCGAGGCCGGACTGGCCGACTGGTTCGTCAAACACGTCAACACGCGGGATTACATCACCGCGCGCTTCCTGTCGGAAGGGCATGCCTGATCGAGAACGCAGGGTGGGCACGCTTCTGTGCCCACGTATTAACGGTTAACGCACCCTACGCCGTACCGCCTACCGTCAGCCCATCAATCCGTACCGTCGGCTGCCCCACGCCGACCGGCACGCTCTGCCCTTCCTTGCCGCAGGTGCCGACACCCGGATCGAGCGCCAGGTCGTTGCCGATCATGGAAACACGCGTCAGCGCCTCGGGGCCGTTGCCGATCAGCGTCGCCCCCTTGACCGGGTAGGTGATCTTGCCATCCTCGATCATGTAGGCCTCGGTGGTGGAAAACACGAACTTGCCGCTGGTGATGTCCACCTGGCCGCCGCCGAAGTTGGCGGCATACAGGCCGTGCTTGACCGAGGCAATGATCTCCTGCGGCGTCTTGTCGCCGTTCAGCATCATGGTATTGGTCATGCGCGGGATCGGCAGGTGGGCAAACGATTCGCGCCGCGCGTTGCCGGTCACCGGCACGCCCATCAGCCGTGCGTTCATGGTGTCCTGCAGGTAGCCGCGCAGGATGCCGTCCTCGATCAGCACGGTGCGCTGCGTCGGGTTGCCCTCGTCATCGATGTTGAGCGAGCCGCGCCGGTCGGGGATGCTGCCGTCGTCCACGACGGTGACACCCCTGGCCGCCACGCGCTCGCCAACGCGGCCGGAGAAGGCCGAACTGCCCTTACGGTTGAAGTCGCCCTCGAGCCCGTGCCCCACCGCCTCGTGCAGCAGGATGCCAGGCCAGCCGCTGCCCAGCACCACGGTCATGTTGCCGGCCGGCGCGGGGCGCGCATCAAGGTTGATGACCGCCTGGTGCACCGCCTCTTTGGCATAGCGCTGCAGCATCTCGTCGCTGAAATAGTCGTAGCCGAAGCGCCCGCCGCCGCCGGCCGAACCCTGCTCGCGACGCCCGTTGCTTTCGACGATCACTTGCAGCGAGAGGCGCACCAGCGGGCGAATGTCGGCATTCATCATGCCGTCGCCACGCGCCACCAGCACCACTTCGTACTCGCCGGACAAGTTCGCCATTACCTGGGTGACGCGCGGATCAAGCGCGCGTGCCTGGCGTTCCAGCTTCTCCAGTAGCGCCACCTTGGCCTCGGCTTTCAGGGTGGCGATCGGGTCGTGCGGCAGGTACAGCGCATGCGCCTTGCCCGCGTGCAGATGCGCGGCCTTCTGCTTGCCGCCCTGGCGCGCGATGGCGCGGGTCGCCAGCGCGGCGTCTTCCAGTGCGTTCAGCGTGATGTCGTCGGAATAGGCGAAGGCGGTCTTCTCGCCGCTAACGGCGCGCACGCCGACGCCCTGGTCGATGCTGAAGCTGCCGGACTTGACGATGCCCTCTTCCAGCGACCAGCTTTCGGAACGGCCGTATTGAAAATAAAGGTCGGCATAATCGACGCGATGCGCCAGCATCTTGCCGAACACCTGCTCCAGATGGCGCGCTTCCAGACCGTGCGCGGTAAGCAGCGCCTGTTGCGCCAGTTGCAGGGCAGAGGTGCCGCTCATGGCTTGCTGCAGCAAGTGCAAGTGAGCGTGCGGTGCGACAACGCGGGCAGGCTGGTGCGCAGGCTGGCCTGATACGACGGATTCACGTCGGCGATGACCACGCCGGAGCCGCGTTGCAGCTCATCCATGATGCGACCCCAGGGATCGACGATCATGCTGTGGCCGTGCGTCTCGCGGCCGCTGACGTGGTAGCCGCCTTGCGCTGCAGCGATGACGTAAGACAAGTTTTCGATGGCGCGTGCACGCACCAGCGGCTCCCAGTGCACCTTGCCGGTAGTCGCGGTGAACGCGGACGGCAGCACGATGATGTCCACATCCTTCATCGCGCGGAACAGTTCGGGGAAACGCAGGTCGTAGCAGACCGCCAGGCCAATGCGGCCAAACGGGCTGTCGACCACCACGACCTTGTCGCCCGCCTCGATGGTCTGCGCTTCGTTGTAGCTCTCGTTACCCAGTGTCAGGTTGAACAGATGGATCTTGTCGTAACGCGCCACCTGCGCGCCGGTTTCATCAAACACCAGCAGGCTGTTGCGTACCTTGTCCGGCGCGTTCGCCGCCAACGGCAGCGAGCCCATCAGCCAGATCTTGTGCTTGCGCGCCGTCTCGCTCATGAAACTTTGTATCGCCCCCTGGCCCGGCTGTTCGCGCACCTTCACCTTGTCCATTTCGTTCATGCCCATGATGGCAAAGAACTCCGGCAGCACGACCAGTTTTGCCCCTTGTTCCACAGCCTTGGCGACCAAGCGGCGCGCCTCGCTCAGATTGCCTTCGACATTGGGGCCGGACGCCATCTGGATGGCTGCAACCTTGAAGGCATTGAGTTGCGCGGCGATGCGGGACTGGGTGTTATCAAGCGAGGACATATTCGACGGCTTTCAAATTTTCGGTTATTCGGGCACTACAACGATAGCAGCAATCATTCTCCGGAGAGCGGTCCGCTCTGTGCGGCTTTGGGCTGCCCCACTTTTTCGACTTTCGGGTCGGTCCAACTGCCGCTCACATTGTATTCAAACGATACCAGCTTATCGAGCGGATCGCGCAATATCTTGTTGGTTAGCAGCACGCCCAGCCCGACCGCCGGACCGGCGGCAAAGGAAAGCAGCGATACGTTGTCGCCGATGGTCGGCATGATGCGCACTTTCAGGTCCTGCGTCTCATGATTCATGTCGACCTGGCCAGTCATGGTGACCTTCGCCGCCGCACCAGTGATCTTCATATCGTTGGTCTGCAGCAGGCCATTCACGATCTGGGCGTTGCCGGTAATGCTGTCGAACTGGAAGCCGCCGCTGAATACATCGGTAAAGTCGAGCGAAATGCGCCGCGGGATGGATTGCAGACTCAGCACGCCAAGCAGCTTGGCCGCACCCGGATCAACCTTGAGAAAGCGCCCCTTGCCGACATTCAGATGCACCGCGCCGTTCAGCTTGGAGTAACTGAAGCTGTCCGGCGCGCCTGTCCAGTGCAGATCGCTCTCCAGCGAGCCGCTGCCATCCTTGAGGCTGTCCGGATAACCCGAGCGCGACAGTATCTTGCCTGCATCGCTGATATCCACGCGCAGGTTGAGCTGGGTCTGCTCGGGCGCTGCCTGCCACTTCCCGGTCATCTTCAGCACGCCATCCGGGTTGGTAAGCAGCAAGTTGTCCAGTTGCAGGTTGCCGCCGGCCTCGTTCAATTCCATTTCCAGCTTGCCGAGTTCACGCCCCTTGTAGGAAAGTTTATCGACAGCCAGGTCAATGGCCGGAAACGAGCTGAGATCGGGCGCCACGTTCGGGTTTGCAACGGCCTGGGCAGCCGGCTCGCGCACGCGTTGCCCCTCACCCAGCATCGCATTCTTAAAGCGCATCAGCAATTTGCCATTGCCTTGCGGCTGCCAGATCACATCGCCATTCAATTCCCTTGAGGCCAGCCGCACGCTGAGCAAGCCGTTGCGACCGCTGCCCTTGATGCTCAGCGCGTTTACCGTATTGCCGTAGCCGGATAATCTATCCACATTCACGTCGATGCCCGCAATGTTCGGCAGCCCCCCATCGCCACCCGTTGCCAGTCCCAAACCGCTCCATCCTTCGAGCGACAGCCGCGGCAATTTGCCGACGATCCAGATGCCGTCCTTGCCGCTTTTCGCGCCGGCCCCACCGAAGGCAATGCGCCCGCGGCGAACGTCCCGTGTCCCGCCTGCGCCCTGCTCGAAGGCCAGCCTGGCATCGAGCAGCGAGCCGTAGCTCAAGTTCAGCATATCCTGTCGCGGATTGATGCTCTTCTGCTCGAAGTGCAGCGGAATACGCTCGCCGACGCGCTTCGACAAGGGAGCCGGTAACTCCGACTCGACGCCCGCCAAGTCCGAATCCACTTTTACATCGACCAGTTTGTTCTGCACGCTGATATCGGCCGTCCAGTCGGCATTACCATGCACGCGACGCAATATCGGATGCGGCGACAACCTGCCCAGATTGTCCAGATCCAGCCTGCCGCGCGCCTTGGTCAACAGGCTGCCATCCGCGCTCGTCACCGTCAGACTTGCCGGACCGCCAAGGATCTGGGCGCCGATGTTGCCCGCATTCACCGACGATTCGGTGAACAGCAACACCCCGTTGACCTGGCGCAACAACGGAACATTCTTGCCGAAGTCGACCTCGTTGTTCACAAAACGATAGTCGCCGCGCACCTTGACCGGCGCATCGCCGGTCAGCGGTATTTCGAGCTGCAGCCCCAGCTTGCCGTCACCGCGCGCCGTCACCCCTTCGGTAAAACCGCCGAGATAACCATTCACCGGGCTTTTGCCGATATAGTCGAGGCAGCGTTGCGTCGCATCCGCCGCCTCGCCGCGCACCTGCAGGATCAGGTTGTCGGCCAGCAGGTCCGGGATGCCCACTTTGACGTTCTGCAGATGCGCCCCCGCCGTCGTGGCGCTCGCTGCATCGATGTCCAGTTTGTTGCCCTGAATCAGTAGCTGTGTCTGCGCGTCCTCGAGACGCGGCCATCCTTTGGCGAAATCCATCACCACGCCCTTGGCGCGCGCTTCCAGACGGAACTGGCCGCGCGCATTGCCGACAAAAGGAAAGTCCCGCAGATCACCGACCAGCCGCACCTTGAACCGGTCTGCCTCGCCGCCTTGCAGCGCGGCCTGCAGCCAGTCATGCGTTTCCTTGTTCACCGCGGGCAAAGGCGTGTAGCGCCCGGTGCGCCGCACCGCGACACGCCTCATGTCGACGGTGGCATCCACCGAGCCGGGACCGTTGGCCTCGGACTGATAGCTGCCATAGAGGGTGCCGGCGAGATCGGCATTGGCCAGATCGACGTTGCTCAGCTTGAATTCCAGCCCGCGCGAGTTGCGCTGCCAGCCGATCCGCGCGGTGAGCGTATCGAACTGCACTGGTTCGGCGAACAATTTCGGCGCGTCGAGCGCAAATTTCCGGCTGTTGAGGGTGAGTGTGCCGCCGCTGTCCACGCCATCCACTTCCCCGCTCAGACCGGAGAAGCCGGGCAGAGAACCGACACGACGCATCGACAAATCATCAAAGCGCGCCTTCACTTCATAACGAGTAATAGCGTCGACGCCGCCTTGCCATTGCGCATGCAAGTCTGTCAGCTGGCCTCGCGGCTGCGCTTCAATCCAGCGATCCCTGACTTCTCCTTTCAGCGGCAGATACTCCATCATTCTGACAAACCCGCCCAACCTCAAGGCGTTCGCCCTGATCTCGCCGGAAGGCAATTGCGAACCTTGTCCTGCCGACAGGCGCAGGAAGAAATCGGTAGGCTTTAATTCGAAACCATCGCGCATCTGCAGCGCAAGCCGTCGCGTCGACACTTGAAAACCCCGCGCCAGCGATTGCCAGCCGATGCGCCCACGCAACTCTTTCAGGTCGAGTTGCGGCAACTCTTCCGACAGGCGCGCTTTCACCGCCGCCAGCGCGACATCGGCATCCAGACTATGCAGCGTCCCCTGCTCGAAACCCAGCCACATCCGCAACGCGCCCTTGCCATGTTTGAACGCATTCGGTAGCGCCACCCAGGGTTTCCAGGCGAGCACATCAACATAATCGAGTTGGGTAAAAAGTTGCCCGCGCCAGTCCCCCATGTCGGCGAAGCTGTCGCCGTAAAAATTGCCGCGCACATCCAGGCGTGAAGCAAGCCTGTCCGGCGCCGATGCGAGCACGGCGAAGCGATGGTGTCCGTGCTGGTTTTCGATGCGAAGATCGACGTGCTCAAGCACCAGCGCCGGCGCGGCACGCAAGTCGTCCTGCCAGGAAATGCGCCCGTTGCGTATCACCACACTGGACTGATGCAACAACCAGTCCGCGCTACCCTGCCCGCCGGGCGCTTGTGCGTCCAACGTGATCCCGGCCACATACCAATGGCCTTGCGCATCCCGCCGCACCGACAGATCCGGGCTGTCGATCTCCAGCCGCTGAAAACGCAGTTCTGCCGTGAACAGACTGGTCCAGGCAACGGTGTTCTCCAGGCGCGGCAGGCTCAATACGACATGTCCCTGCTGGTCCAGGATCTGCACGTCCGACAGCAACAGGCGCGGACGCAAGCCATCCCAGTCCGCCTCGATCTTCCCGATGGTCAGCGGCTGCCCCAAGGCTACGCTTGCTGCAGCGGTGATCTCGCCGTGATATTGCTCAACTTCAGGCAGGATTCGATAGCGCAAGGTCAGCACCACCACCGCCCCGGCGATCGCCAGCAGCAGAGAGAGTTCGAGCACGACACGAGTCAATTGTCCCGTGCTGCGCCAAGCCAGCAGAAGAGAATCTTTCAGCATCGTGCGCGATCACCGTGTGACAACATGAAGAAATGCGGCAGGCCGGGCATGTAAAACCTATAATGCAGCGGAGAAAAACAGTGTTCACATTCTAACCCGAAGCCCTTGCCATGAATACCGCAACCCCCCGCGCCGCGGACGATTTTGATGAATTGGTGCGGCATGCCAGACGCTGTAGCCGCTACCTGTCCCGCCTGCTGGATGCCGAACCGGAACTGTTGAACTGGCTGCGCGAACATTACCTCACCCCTTGCGACAACAAGGTCATCCAGGGCTGGTCGGACGCGCTTCCCGCCGACGATGATGGGCAGTTATCAAAAGCACTACGCACCTTGCGCAAGCGGGTGATGCTGCATGTGCTGACACGCGACCTGAACGGCCTTGCCGATCTCGACGAAGTGATGCGCAGCATGACTGCACTGGCCGAGACCGCGGTACGCCGTGCGCAAACCGTCACCATGCGCACCATGGTCGAGCAATTTGGCCAACCTGTCGGCAGCGACAGCGGCACATCGCAGGAGCTGCTGGTGATCGGCATGGGCAAGCTCGGCGGCGGCGAGCTGAACGTATCCTCGGACATCGACCTGATCTTCGTCTATCCCGAGGACGGCGAGACCAACGGCCCGCGCACTTTGAGCAACCATGAGTTCTTTATCCGGCTCGGGCGCAAGCTGATCGCGCTGATCAACGACCTCACCGCCGACGGCTATGTGTTCCGCGTGGATATGCGCTTGCGCCCTTACGGCGACAGCGGGCCGCTGGCCATGAGCTTCGCCGCGCTGGAAGAATATCTGGTGTCGCAGGGGCGTGAATGGGAACGTTATGCCTGGATCAAGGCACGCGTGATCGCGCCGGAGAACAGCGCGCACATCGCCGAAATGGAGAAGCTGGCACAGCCGTTTGTATTCCGCAAATACCTGGATTTCGGCGCCTTCGACTCGATGCGCAAGCTGCACGCGCAGATCCGCGCCGAGGTCGCCCGCCGCGACCGTTTCAACAATATCAAGCTCGGCCCCGGCGGCATCCGCGAGATCGAGTTCACCGCCCAGGTGTTCCAGCTGATCCGTGGCGGCCGCGATATCGCGCTGCGCATCCGCCCTACGCGCCAGGTGTTGCAGCAACTGGCGCGCGACGGTGAATTGAGTACCGAAGTGGTAGCGCGCCTGGATGACAGCTATGTCTTCCTGCGCAACCTCGAACATCGCCTGCAATACCTCGACGACCAGCAAACCCAGGACCTGCCCGAAAATGCCGAACAGCAGGCCATCGTCGCCGAGGCGATGGGTTATGCCGACTTTGCTGCGCTGCTCGCCGCGCTGGCACCGCTAAGAGAATTCGTCAACCAGCAGTTCGAGACTGTGTTCGGCGCCAAGCAGGAGAGCGGCGCCAGCGCATGGTGGTGCGATGACGCGACCAGGGACGATGTTTCCGCCGCGCTCGCAAAATCGGGCTTCCGGGACATCGACAGCCTCGCCGGCACCCTGTTGCAGCTGCGTTCCGGCAGCCGCTATCGCCAGCTGCCCGAAAGTAGCCGCCGGCGACTGGACATGTTGCTGCCACGCCTGACCGAGCTATGCGGCGAGACCGATAACCGCGACGATGCACTGCGCCGCACGCTTGCCCTGATCGAGGCGATCGCCCGCCGTTCCTCTTACCTCGCCTTTCTCGCCGAATATCCGCAAGCCTTGCCGCGCTTGGTCCGCCTGCTCGCCGCCAGCGCCTGGGCCGGCGACTACCTGACGCAACATCCCATCCTGCTCGACGAGTTGCTGGACACGCGCGAATTGTATGTCGCGCCGGACTGGCCGACGCTGGATGCGCAGCTCGCCGAGCAGTTGCAGGCGCATGTCGGCGATACCGAACGCGAAATGGATACGCTGCGCCAGTTCCAGCAGGCGCAGACCTTCCATTTGCTGGCGATGGACCTGCAAGGCCTGTTGCCGCTGGAAAAACTGAGCGACCATCTGAGCGATCTTGCCGATCTGATTTTGCGCCATGTGCTGCAACTGTGCTGGCGCGACGCGCGCAAGAAGCACCGCGAACACGCTCAGTTCGCAATCATCGCTTATGGCAAGCTGGGCGGGCGCGAGCTGGGCTACGCCTCCGATCTCGATCTGGTCTTTCTCTACGACGACGAGCATCCCGATGCGGGCGAAATCTACGCCCGCCTGGCGCAGCGCATCAACACCATGCTCTCCAGCCACACCTCATCCGGCCGGCTGTACGAGGTCGATCTGCGTCTGCGCCCGAACGGCGAAAGCGGGCTGCTGGTCAGTTCGATCGCCGCGTTCGAGGAATACCAGCGCGACCACGCGTGGGTATGGGAGCATCAGGCACTGACACGCGCGCGCTTTTGCGCCGGAGACAAATCGGTTGGCGCGCAGTTCGAACGCATCCGCAACGAGGTACTGCGCATGCCGCGCGATATTGCAAAGCTCCGCCAGGAAGTTGTCGAAATGCGCCAGAAGATGCACGACGGCCATCCGAACAAGACCGATCTGTTCGACATCAAACACGACGACGGCGGCATGGTGGATATCGAGTTCATGGTGCAGTTCCTGGTACTCGCCCATTCCGCCGACCACCCCGAGCTGACCGCCAACAGCGGCAATCTCGCATTGCTGGATTCTGCGGCCAAGCTGCAACTGATCGGGAGCCAGAGCAGTGACAAGGTGCGCGAGCTATACCGGGAGCTGCGCCGCATACAGCATCAAATGCGCCTGAATAACCAAATGCAGTGCCGGATCGAGCCGGGCCGGCTCGACACTGCGCCGGTAACGGAGTTGTGGAAAACGCTGCTGGACCAGGCCTAGCCCTGAGTCGCGGCGCCTGAGGTGATCGCATTCCCTTCATGCTGTCCGGCGCGCCCGAGCAGGCGATACGATGTCATTTCCCCTTTACCCTTGACATTGAGTACATTGGGCGGCTCGAACAAATAATCGTGACGCAGGCGGTTGTAGGTCAGTTTGTCGGTCAGGATGTTTCCCTGTTTGGCATCGTCCGTTAGCCGGCTGGCGATATTCACCGTGTCCCCCCACAGGTCGTAGATGAAACGCTTGGTGCCAATCACGCCGGCCACCACCGGGCCGGTAGCGATGCCGATATGTATTCCCAGATCGCGTTTGACCAGCGCCGGATGCCTGGCAACAAAATCCAGCATCTCGATCGCCATGTTCGCCATGTCTTCCACGTAGTCCGGTCGCTCGCGCGACAACCCGCCCACCACCATATAGGCATCGCCAATAGTCTTGATCTTCTCCAGACCGTATTTCTCGGAAAGCTCGTCGAAGCCGGAGAACACGGTATTGAGCAGTCCAACCATCTGCTCCGGCGACATCTGTTCGGTGAGCTGGGTGAAATTCACCAGGTCGGCAAACATCACGGTGACATCGGCGTATCCGTCGGCAATCAGGCCCTGGCTATTCTTCAGCCGCTCCGCAATATTGGATGGCAATACGTTGAACAGCACACGCTCCGATTTCTTCTGCTCTTCCGCCAGCAAGGCATGCTGCTGGTCGAGCTGGCTCTTGATCTTCTCGGTCTCGATAACGAAGTAGCGCACCAGAAAATACAGGATCGAAGACATCGCCGCAAAGTTGAGCGCGAAGAACACGCCGATGGTATTCATCGGGATGCCGGTAGCCGCGCCGGTGCCGAGATAGTAGTCGAAGAACCCGGACACCCCGGTCAGCACAATGTAGGCAAAGAACCAGGGGATGGAATCGCGCCAGCCCGACACCACCAGCGCACCGATTGGTGCCAGCAACGCCCACAGCGCCACACCGCTGGACGTGACCGAACTGCCGATGCTCCACTGCATGATGAAAGGCGCAAACAGGAACAGGGTGAGCTGGATGAAGCGGAGCACGTCGAAGTTACGCGTTCGCATGTAATAGATCAGCGAAGCCACGGAGATGGCTTGATAGCCAAGCGGCACGTTGCTGGAAAAGTTCAGGCCCATCATCCAGTAGATGGCCAGCCACAGCATGACCGCGAAGGTCATGAAGGATGCCGCAAAGATGAGCAGGCTCTTGCGCAGTTTTTCTTCCTGCGTATCCATCACTTCCGGCACGACCCCCTTCGAATCGATGTGCTGCGCCATGCTGCCCCCAGATATCGTCGCTGCCCGACGTTAGGTGATGATTACATGAACCGCCGGCAAATGAAATACGCCCGATACGCGCACCGGGCCTTCTCACAAATTCCGCGCCCTTCATAATCAGTACAGAAACAGCTAGAATCCCGATCCTCGCAACAACCAATACGAATTAAGGAAATCACCATGTCCATGTCCGACCGCGACGGCTTTATCTGGCACGACGGCAAGCTCGTCCCCTGGCGCGAAGCCACCACCCACGTGCTCACCCACACCTTGCATTACGGTATGGGCGTATTCGAGGGGGTGCGGGCATACAAAACCACTCAAGGCACAGCGATATTCCGCCTGCAGGAACACACCGACCGCCTGTTCAATTCGGCTTCCATCTTCAAGATGAAGATGCCATTCGACAAAGCCACGCTGATTGAAGCGCAAAAAGAAGTAGTACGCGCCAACAAGCTGGAATCCTGTTACATCCGTCCTATCGTATTCTTTGGCTCCGAAGCCATGGGCATCGCCGCCACGACATTAAGCGTGCACGTAGCGATCGCCGCGTGGCCATGGGGCGCCTATCTGGGCGAAGAGGGCATGGCCAAAGGCATCCGCGTTAAGACCTCCAGCTTCACCCGTCATCACGTCAACATCAACATGTGCCGCGCCAAATCGGTCGGTTCCTATACCAACTCCATCCTGGCGCATCAGGAAGTGGCGCATGATGGCTACGACGAAGCCCTGCTGCTCGATCCGGAAGGCTACGTAGCCGAGGGTGCCGGCGAGAACCTGTTCATCGTGAAGAAGGGCAAGCTGTATACACCCGACCTGACTTCCTGCCTGGAAGGCATCACGCGCGACTCCATCATCACGCTGGCGAAGGATATCGGACTTGAGCTGATCGAGAAGCGCATCACCCGCGACGAAGTGTATTGCGCCGAAGAAGCCTTCTTCACCGGCACGGCCGCCGAAGTGACTCCGATTCGCGAACTGGACACCCGCACCATCGGTAGCGGCAGCCGCGGGCCGGTCACTACCAAACTGCAGGCGGCATTCTTCGATGTCGTTGCCGGCAAGAACGCCAAGCATGCCGATTGGCTGGCGCACGTATAACGACCTGAACCAAGGGGGAGAACATGTCCAACGAGAATATTGCGCAGCGTTACGTCGAAGTCACTGCGGAAGCTTTGCCGCTGTTCTGCCCTACCCCGACAGTCAGCCTGTGGAGCGCGCATCCGCGCGTCGCCATCCCGGTGGAGAAGCTGGGCGAGGCGCGCTGTCCGTACTGCGGGACTCTCTACAAGTTCAAGGGTGAATTGCCAAAGGGCCATCACTAGCGCTTCCCTACACTTAACCCTTTCCCCATGGGAAAGCGAACAACGCCAGAAGGTTGAATGCAAAAAATCCTCGTCATCGCGCCGAGTTGGGTGGGCGACTGCATGTTGATGCAGCCCATGCTAAGTCGCCTGCAACAGCGTCATCCCGGAACGCACATCGATGTGCTGGCACCACCGTGGACCGAGAAGCTGTTGCTGCAAATGCCCGAAATCCATAATGTCATCGTCAACCCCTTTCCCCATGGCGCTTTCGACTTGATCGCGCGCCGCCGTTTTGGCATGCAATTGCGTGATGCCCAATACGTTCAAGCGATCGTGCTACCCAACTCGTGGAAATCCGCGCTGATTCCATATTTCGCGAACATCCCGGTACGCACCGGCTTTGTTGGCGAATCGCGCTACGGCTTGCTCAACGATGCGCGCAGGCTGAACAAGAAGAAACTGCCGTTGATGGTCGAGCGCTTCGCGCAACTCGCTGAAGCGCCGACCGAGGAAGTCCTGCGCCCGCTGCCGTGGCCGCAGCTGCATGTTGGCAATGCGCAACGCTCGCAAGCACTGGCCAAATTCGGCCTGACCCTGGAACAGCCCGTCGCCGTATTCTGCCCGGGTGCGGAATATGGCCCGGCAAAACGCTGGCCGGCACATTACTACGCCGAACTTGCACAGGATTTGCGCACGCAAGGCTACGCGGTGTGGCTGATCGGCTCCCCCAAGGACAAGGAGGTGGCCGACATCATCGTCGCGCTGGGCAACGAGCCATGCCGCAATCTGTGTGGCATAACGGATCTTGCCGAAGCCATTGCGCTGATGTCGTGCGCCGACCTGGTGGTCAGCAACGATTCCGGATTGATGCACATTGCCGCCGCGCTGGACAGGCCGATGCTGGCAATCTTCGGCTCCAGCAGCCCGCAGTTCACCCCGCCGCTGTCGGACAAGGCACAAGTGCTCAAGCTCGACTTGCCGTGCAGTCCCTGCTTCAAGCGCGAGTGTCCGCTTGGGCATTTCAACTGCATGATCAAACTGACGCCCAAGGAAGTCGCTCGACACATCCCGGTCCGTCCCAAAGATTAATCATGGCGAGCATCCCCAAAGGGATATTCAAGGCTTATGACATCCGCGGCATTGTCGGCAAGACGCTGACCGACGAAATTGTAGAGACCATCGGCCACGCCATCGGCTCGGAAGCGGTCGCCCGCAAACAGCACAGCATCGCCATCGGCCGCGATGGCCGCCTTTCCGGCCCCGTCTTCGCACAAGCGCTGGCGCGCGGCATCCAAAAGAGCGGCATCAACGTCATCGATATCGGCCGCGTCGCCACACCGATGGCTTACTTCGCCGCGTTCCAGCTCAACACCAGCTGCGCGGTGATGATCACCGGCAGCCACAATCCGCCGGATTACAACGGCCTGAAGATGGTGCTCGCGGGCGAAACCCTGTCCGGCGAAACCATCCAGCAACTGCGCCTGCGCATCGAGCAAAATGACTTTGCTCATGGCAATGGCGGCTACTCGCAATACGACATCGCGCCGGAATACCTTGCGCGCGTCATCGGCGACATCAGGCTGGCGCGGCCGCTCAACATCACCGTGGATTGCGGCAACGGCGTGGCGGGCGATTTCGCCGCCAGGCTTTATCGCGGCATCGGTTGCACCGTCACCGAGCTGTTCTGCGAGGTAGATGGCAACTTCCCCAATCACCATCCCGATCCTTCCGTCCCGCACAATCTGCAGGACCTGATCGCCGCCTTGCGCGACAACGACAGTGAACTGGGGCTGGCCTTCGACGGCGATGGCGACCGGCTGGGTGTGGTCACCAAGGACGGCAAGATCATCTTCCCGGATCGCCAGTTGATGCTGTTCGCCGCCGATGTGTTGAGCCGCAATGCGGGTGCCGAGATCATCTTCGACGTGAAGTCCACGCGCAATCTGTTCAGCTGGATACGCAAACACGGCGGCAAGCCCACGCTATGGAAGACCGGCCACTCGCTGATCAAAGCCAAGATGCGCGAGACCGGCGCGTTGTTGGCGGGCGAGATGAGCGGTCATGTGTTCTTCAAGGAACGCTGGTATGGCTTCGACGACGGACTGTATGCCGGTGCCCGTCTGCTGGAGATATTGAGCAAACTCGTCAACCCGAGCGCCACGCTGAATGACTTGCCGGATGCCGTGTGCACACCGGAACTGCACATCCATACCGCAGAAGGCGCGAACCATGCGTTGATCGCGAAGCTGCAAAAGGATGCCAGCTTCACCGATGCCAAGGACATCATCACTCTCGACGGACTGCGCGTTGAATATGCCGACGGTTTCGGCTTGATGCGTCCGTCCAACACTACACCAGTGATCGTGCTGCGTTTTGAAGCCGATGACGAGGCGGCTTTAAAGCGTATCAAGGATGACTTCCGCCGCGTGCTGTTGCAGGCGAACCCGGCACTGCAGCTACCGTTCTGACTGCAGGACGGGTAATACCCATCACCCCACGGAATCAAAGTGGATGCGCTGCGCTCCACGAACCCACGAGGCCGCTGGCGCTACCGCCTATGGTGTAACTGCCATCAGCGGAGAGGTGTTTGCAGGCGCAGCTCCGCCACCACCACCGCATGCCGAGAGCAATATCGAAACCAGAAACAGCTCGCTAAAGATAATCTTAGTTTAGCTGAACTTCATTTTGCCTGGCTCCTTGAAAGTTATGGTTCAATGATAAGTGACCGTCAGGATTGGGCTTACGCTCCCCCCCGCTTCGCTGCTATAGAAGGCGAAATAATCCACAGAAGTTGCATAGGGAAACGAGTAGTCAGTCGTCTCCAGTATTAGGCCGTTATTTAGCGTCGTGCCGTCCGCCCAAGCCTGCACGATGCTGGAAACGTTGACGTTGTATATCTGCCCCGCATTGGTGGGCGGCGCAAATATCTGCTTCGTGGTTATGTCATAGGTGAAAGTACTGGCAATATTCCACGTAACAGTCGAGGTCCATGAGGATATCAGCGCTGCGATATACCAATTTCTCGGGTAGTACCCGACGCCAGCATAATCGGTTGTCAATTTGAGCGTGGCGCTGTCGATCGTCTTGCCGGCAAGTGCGGCAACATTGAATTTCATTAAGCTCTGACCGCAGAGGACATCCTGAATGTACATGCTTGCCAGTGAGTCATACCAATAATTCCAGCCGCATCCGACCGCCAGCTCATTTCCCGATGGATAGGACGTATTCGCTGTCGCGGTGTTGGTGCTATTCATCATCAGCAGGTTATCATTAACCGGATAAAGATTGACAGTCGCAGATGCGGCCGAGGTCGTAGCGGAGGCAACGGAACTGTAACTTGAATCCCCGGCGCTGTTGGTTGCCCGGAGCCGGTAGTAGTATGTGGTCAAAGCGGTGAGCCCGGAATCGTCGAAGCTTGCAGCATTAGCCGATGTCGTCGTGATCTGCACGAACGGCCCTGAGGTGCTTGCCCCGCGCTCGATCTTGAAGGCGGTTTCGTTATTCGAGTTATCCGTCCATGACAGCGAAATGCTGGTCGCCGATGCGGTCGTAGCGGTGAGGCCGGAAGGCGCCAACGGAATAATCACGGTTGCAGGGGTCGTCGCCGAGGCGACTGGGGTGTAGGCTGAATCACCCGTGCTATTCGTCGCCCGAACCTGGTAATAGTATGTGGTCGAAGCGTTGAGTCCGGTGTCGCTGTAGCTTGTCGAGCCTGCGCCAACCAGGATGATCTGGGCGAACGGCCCTGAGGCGCTTGTACCGCGCTCAATCTTGAAACCAGTTTCGTTGTTCGAATTGTCCGCCCACGACAGCGAGATACTGGTCGGCGAAGCGGCGGTCGCGGCGAGTCCGGAAGGCGTGGCAGGCGGAGTTGCGGCCGCCGGCGTTGTCGCCGAAACCACCGTGGTATTAGCTGAATCACCGGCGCCGTTAGTTGCCCTTATCCGGTAATAGTATGCGGTCGAGGCGGTGAGCCCCGTGTGGCTGTAACTTGTGACATTGGCCGCAGTGGTTGTGATCAGGGTGAACGGTCCCGTGGCGCTGGGTCCGTATTCGATCTGGAAACCTGTCTCGTCGGTAGAGTTGTCTGTCCACGACAGCGATATGCTGGTCGTCGAAGCGGGCGTGGCGGTGAGCCCGGAAGGTGCAACAGGCACGGTTGCTGTCGCCGGAGTCGTTGCCGAGGCGACCGAGGTATAGGCTGAATCGCCAGTGCTGTTGGTTGCCCGAACCTGGTAATAGTACGTGGTCGAAGCGGTGAGGCCGGCGTCGGTATAACTTGTCGCGCCAGCGTCAGCCTGAAAGATCTGTGCGAACGGTCCGGCGGCGCTTGTCGCGCGCTCAATCTTGAAACCGGTTTCGTTGTCAGAGTTGTCTGCCCAGAATAGGGAAATGCTCGTTGTCGATGCGGCCGTGGCAGAGAGCCCGGAAGGCGCAGCCGGTGCCGTGGCGGCGGGTGCGCTGGTCATTGTGCTCACAGTTCCGACGTACGGCGAGATCCCGTTGGCGTTGTAAGCGGCGACCCGATAGTAGTACAAGGTTGACGGGGTCAGACCACTATCGGTGTAGGTAGCCGTATTCGCCGACACTGGTACCTGCATGAACGGACCGGACGCCGAGGTGCTGCGTTCCACATAGAACCCGGTCTCGTCGAGCGAGTTATCGACCCAGGTGACGCGGACTGAAGCTTCTGAAAGGGTTGTCGCTGCCAGCGTCGAGGGCTGTGCGGGTGGGCTGCCGGTAATGTTCCGGCAACTTACCGCGACGTTGGTTACGTTAGCCGCAGAAATCACACCGGAGCCGTTCGTGACGATACAGAACTGGCCAACAGGCTGGGTGGCTACCGTAACGTTGTAAGCAGCGCTGTTATTGACCTTGGTGGTGAATGTAAAAGTACCGTTCGTATTTGCCGTCGTGTTGTCGCCACTATTGTTTTGCAGTACCACCGAGCCAGTCAGCCCTGAGATCGAGCCACCTACTGTGTAACCGGTTGTTCCGCTGCCACCTGCGGGCGCCCCTCCGCCGCCCCCTCCGCCGCACGCGGACAGCAACAAAACAACCGGAAGCAGTACTCCCTGCATGATTCTTGTTTGACCCAATCTCATTTGGATTACCTCATGGTTACGTGGTAAATAAACTTCCTGAAATTCTATTTTTTTACACTGAGCCCAATGGCGTTTGATGCTCGAATCCCGCCATCCAACGGGCTGCGCTTTCCCTATTCGCGCCAATCTTTCAGATTTCGTTGCTTTTCCCGCCTTTGAGAACGAGCTTCTTCGCAAGCCGAGAGGAAATTTTGCGTCTCTGTCTGATCCCTGCGTTCGACACCACACCCAAACAGCAGGCGCGGCATACAGAAAGGCGTGTGCTATCCCTATCTCATTACATGTTGTAGTGATGCGGCGGCGCGATATCCATCGCGCACCGCATTACCTCCGCGCATTCGAGCAGACGTTGGGCCGAACTCGGCGCGCGGTTTCAGGTCCGTAGCCGGACATCAATCTGCAGTCATCAGGAAAGTGCCGCCCACATTCGAACTACTGTAATTTATGACCAGTATGTAATACGTGCCGCTCGGGAGGCTACATTCCTCGGGCAATATGCCCGTTAGCGCCGAGTAACCGCAAGACTGGTACCCGCTACTGAAATTCGGGTTGGAGTAAACACGTATATCGAGGTTTTCCGCTCCGTACATGCCGGTCATATTGATGCTGGTATTTTGGGTCCCGGTTGTCGTCACGGTGTAGTAGCTATACGAAGAATATGGCGCGGCAATCGAACCCGCATAGGATGTGCCGGGAGTGAGCACAATCGGCGCCGCCAGCGTTCCCTGGTTAACCGACGCCCCGGTCGGCTGCGCCGCCACGCGGATACTGTAGGCGTTCGACCCTGCCCCGAATCCGTACGCACCGAGATACAGCGTATTGTCCGTTGGGGTGACGACGCAGTCTTCCGGACGATTGTCGGTGCCATTGACGTGAGCACAAGAAGCCAAGGTCGTGTAGGTGCTGTCGGTGTAGACACGCAGGTCGGCGTCGCCGGTGATGCCGTAGAGGCTCGCGACGTAAGGCGTGCCCGCGGTGACCGGCACGCTGTATTTGTTCAGCACGCCAGCGTTAGCCGTCGTCTTGTTCGATACATTCATGGCGAGCGTCGACGTGGTACCTGCCGTGATGCCATTCGCCTGGTCATTCGGTGAATCCACCATCAGGGTATAAGGGCCGCCGACGCCAGAGCCGTAATTTATCACTAGGATATAGTAAGGCGTTCCACCTGACAGCATGCAATCTTCCGGCAAGACGCCCGCTTGCGACGTGTAGCTGCAAGACGCTATACCGGACGAAAAATTCGAGCTGCTGTAAACCCGAAAATCGATGTCCTGCGTCCCCTGCATACCCGTCATGTTGATACTGATCGTAGATCCGGCGGCGGGCGTAACCTTGTAATAGCTGTAGGCAGAGTAAGTGGGGCCAACAGTTCCCTGATAGGGCACGTTCGGGCTAAGCGTAATTGGGTAAGCGCTCGTACCCTCGCTCACCGCCGTGGCATTGTTCTTTGGCGAAACGCGAATACGATAACTACTGCTCCCCGTGCCCGCGCCATATGCTGCCAGATAGAGCGTGCTGCCTGTCGCTGTGACGGTACAATCCTCCGGCGCAGCGCCAGACTGCGCGGTGTTCGCGGCGGCGCAGGTGGCCAGGGTAGAAAACGTATTGTCGGTGTAGACGCGCAGATCGGCATCGCCGACGATCCCCGTCAGGCTGGCCACATATTGAGTTGACGGCGTCACTGCCACGCTGTACTTATTGAGCGCGCCGGCGGCAGCCGCGCCATCGGAAGAGACGTTGAGCGTGAGAGGCACAGTGTTGGTGTTCGCCGCCGGACTCGCTGGCGAGGTCGACGAGGTGCCGCCACCGCCGCCGCAGGCGGAGAGCAATATCGAAACCAGAAACAGCTCGCTAAAGATAATTTGAGTTTTGTTGAACTTCATTTTGCTTGACTCCCTGAATGTTTGGTACTGGTTGAAAAAATGGTTGTGCCGGTTAACTTCATGCAGTTGTCCCGCTCGCAGACGCCCCCCCCGCACGCGGACAGCAATAAAACAATCAGGAATAACGTGCTGTGAAATATCCTTGTATTGACTAAATTCATTTTCCCCATCCCCTTTAACGTTCGTCAGTCTGCACGACCGAGTTATTCCCTTAGCTGTTTCCGCAATAAATGTCTGATCCTGTGCAGGGCGGCAAGCATGATGCAGGAGCTGGCAAGTTGAAAAAATGGTGCATTTGCATCATTTTTGACTTGCGTTCTTGGTTGATTTATTTACTGCACCGTCAGATCCCCCGCATAGTTCAACATCATTTTCCCGATGTTTGCTTTTTGCGTGCTCGCTCCAACCCGGCACCCATGCCCAATGAACATGCCATTTGCAGTTCTTGCGCAACGTACACGACTCGTTAAATTCTTCATATAGTCCATTTGGACTGATCGAGCATAGTTGCTTGCGTTAAGAGTGCCTTGCGGGTTAGATTTAAAACATGACTGCTACACGTATTTTGTTGATCGATGACCATGCCATGTTCCGCTCCGGGCTACGCATGGTGCTGAATGCGAGCATGCCGGATGCGGAGGTGCTCGAGGCGGGTTCGCTGAACGAAGCGATGCGGGGTGCGCCAAAAAAGCCTGAAACCTTGCCTGACGTAATCCTGCTGGACATCAAGCTACCCGGTCTAAATGGTATGGATGGCATTTCCCTTCTCAAACGCAAATGGCCGATGGTTCCCGTGTTGATGCTATCTTCCGAGGATGATCCGAAAACCGTGAGACTGGCACTCGCGCACGGTGCAACGGGGTTTATCTCGAAGGCGGACACGGTAGACAAGATTGTCGCGTTGCTCACACGTACCTTGCGGGGAGAACTCGCTGCACCTATGGCACAAGCGGTTGATGACTGTAATGTGGCGAACGCGCATCTGCACTTGTCGATGCGCCAGTGCGAGGTGCTCGATCTGCTGTGTCAAGGGTTGTCAAATAAGGCAATCGGGCGGCAGTTAATGATCTCGGAACATACCGTGCGAGGGCATGTTCAGGCGTTACTTGCGTTATTGCAGGTATCGAGTCGCTCTGAAGCGGCGTTTGCGGCGCGCCGACGGGGTTTGGTTGGCTGAGATGCTAGTTATGCGGGGTAACTTGCTTCGGTTGGATGAGGATCGCATCCTGGTGGAACAGTTGCGGCTATTGCTGCGCAATGTAGCCAGTGCATTGATTCCGACTTTTGTTCTTAGCATTCTGCTGGTTTTGGCTTTATCCAACGACAGCAACGCAGAGGCCCTCAGGATATGGGGCGTAACATTGATGTCGTACAAACTGTACGCCGCCTTTCATGCACGCCGCCATCTCGCTTCAGACATTTCATTTGACATGGCGCAGCGCATGGTCTGGTCGCTAATTATTATGAATATGCTCGACGGCATGATCTGGGGCGCGCTGGCTTGGGTCACGTTGGATACAAGTTCTATGGCAGGCAGCATACTGGTCATCTCCACTATCGCGGCCATGGTAGGCAGTTCCATGTCCAGACTCTCGCCGGTGTTGCCGGTATTCATTGCATTTGTTGCTTCCATGCTGATCCTGGTGGCCACAAAAGCATGGCTGCTGAACGACCCAGCTTATAACGCGCTCGGTATCGCCAGCGTCATCTATTTGGCCAGCATCACGTTGATGGCGCGCAACAGCTCACGTGAAATATGCGCGGCGATCAATCTGCGCTTTGAAAATATTTCATTGCTGCAACGGCTGCAGGAGAAGACCGCAATTGCTGAGGCGGCCCAATGCGAAGCGGAACAGGCAAATGCTGCCAAAACAAAATTCCTCGCCGCCGCCAGCCACGATTTGCGCCAACCCGTACATGCCCAAGGCTTATTTCTGGAAGTGCTTTCGCGCACTGAACTGACCGCGCACCAGCGTAAATTGCTTGAAAGCTCGCGCGCCGCCGCTGAAGCTTCCGGCGAAATGCTCAATACGCTACTCGATTTTTCACGTATTGAAGCAGGCGTGATCGAACCGCAGTTGCAGCCATTCCCGTTACAACCATTACTTCACAAGATAGAAAACGAGCTCGCGCCACAAGCAGATGCTAAGAACATTGTGTACCGCTTGCGTGAGTCCCATATGGCAGTGAAATCTGACCCAGCGCTGCTGGAATTGATTCTGCGCAATCTGGTGTCCAACGCGATTCGTTACACCGAGCGAGGTGGCGTGCTAGTCGCGTGCCGCCGGCGTGGTACCCAAGCAGTGTTGGAAATTTGGGATACCGGCATCGGTATTGCTCCATCCCATCAGCAAAGCGTTTTCCGCGAATTTCACCAACTGGGCAATCCAGAACGTGATCGCCAAAAAGGATTGGGGCTGGGGCTGGCAATTGCACAGGGGCTGGCGCGCGCGCTGAACCATAAGTTGTCATTAGCGTCCACCCCGCATCGCGGTAGCGTGTTCCGGCTGACCTTGCCCATCGCCACCACCGCCTTGCCAATCGAGCGGACTGCCATGACGCCAGACAAAACATGGCGGCTTAAAGTGCGCGTGCTGGTGATCGACGATGATGAATTCGTGCGCGCTGGCATGCTGCATTTGCTGCGCGATTGGGGCTGTGAATGCGAAGCGGCTGATTCCATCGAAGAGGCGCTTGCGCTGGCGCGCATACAGGCACCTGACATAGTCATCAGCGACTACCGCCTGCGCGAGC
>Ga0316624_10000013_pt1 | contig 50537 bp, 49 predicted proteins | sample OWC_Aug_N3_C1_D5_FD_207657 | JGI IMG/M metagenome (GOLD analysis project Ga0316624, IMG submission 207657) | Wetland soil microbial communities from Old Woman Creek delta, Ohio, United States - OWC_Aug_N3_C1_D5_A | ecosystem: Environmental > Terrestrial > Soil > Wetlands | place: USA: Ohio... | reverse complement strand
TCAGACGATCATTGAAATTATGTCGAGCTTGCCGTTACATCAATCGTAGTAGAGCCACGCTGCACATGGCGTCCGATACATGCCACCTCCGATAGTCCACATAATCGAGCGGTCTACATAATCGGCCTTATGTAGCGCTCCACATAAGGCCGAGAAGTATGCCTTCATTGAAATTTTCTCGGTGGTCGGCTTTGGGTCAATTGCGCTGTTTGACGAATGGCCGGTTTGCGGCAGCGAATTCGTGTAGGGCTATGACCGGAGAGGGTTAGCAAGGGACCTTTAGTCGTCATCCAAACACCGCCTAGCAACGTCCGCTTCGGTTCAGACAACGGACATCACTCCGATCTACGCAAACTGCTTTTGAACTGACCGCCCATGTCTCTAATGGCCGATGACGGGACCTCGGCCAAAGTAGTCACCAGACTTGGCTCAGGTGAATGACGGGTGTCGAGCCGTTTGCTGTCGTTGAAACAGTACTCACTGAACTCTGTGGCGAAGGAAGGCTCGCGACCATGCTGCCCCCCAACCACTAGCTAGGCAAAGGTAAAGCGTACATTGGTCATGCCTGAAGCATTGGGTTATAGTTTCGAAAACAACATCAGGGAGAATAGGATGCAACTACTCAAGCGTCTGGTTTCGGTCGCTGCGCAGCCGACCATTCAGGCGCTTTTGTCTCAAGCATTCAGTGGCAGCCTCGCTTCCGTCGCTCTGGCAGAGAGGGCCGCGGTCGCATGAGCACCGAGTGGGACGAAATCAATGAGCCGCCAGCTCCCGGTAATGCGCTCATGGCAGCGCTTGCGGCGACCGGCCCCACGATTCCTCCGCAGCAGCGCCTTCTAATCTACTCGGCGGACGATTGGGAAGAGTTCGTGCAGGAGTGGGCGCACTACTGTCTCAAGCAGATCTACAAGCAGGTACAGCGCTTTACTGGCGCTGGTGACATGGGCATTGACATTGCCGGGTTTGTGGATGACAAACGCCTTACCGGCCTGTGGGACAACTATCAGTGCAAGCACTATGACAAAGCCTTGACGCCGAGTGACGTGTGGCCTGAATTCGGGAAGATCATATGGTACTCATACATGAAGCAGTACGTTCCACCGCGTCACTACTACTTCGTAGCGCCTCGGGGCGCCGGCCCCAAACTTACCCACCTACTGGCGAACGCGACCAGATTGCGTGAGGAGTTGATAGTCAACTGGGACAGCAGCGTGAAGAGCAAGATCACTGCCACGCAGGAGGTGCCGCTCGACGACGAGCTGCGTATCTACGTCGATGCCTTCGACTTCTCCATCTTCAGCACCAAGACCTCGCTTGCACTCATTGAAGACCACCGGTCTACACCTGCACACGCGCAGCGCTTCGGTGGTGGGCTTGGGAAGCGGCCTGTTGCCCAGAAACCGCCAGCGACGGTTGCCCCTGCCGAGAGCCCATACGTGATGCAGTTGCTTGGCGCATACGGCGAGCACACCGGCGCGATCATCGCTGATCCTGCTGCCTTGTCACCGCCGAAGCTCAAGGAGCATTTCCGTCGCCAGCGTGAAGCTTTCTATGAGGCAGAGTCACTCCGCGTTTTCGCCCGCGACACAGTACCGCCGGGCACATTTGAGTCGCTGCAGGATGACATCTTCACCGGTGTTATCGACACACACGATGGCGATCACGCGGACGGCTACCAGAAGGTTTGTGCTGTCACCAAGGCGGCGAAAGAGGTTCAGATCACGGCGAATGCCCTAATTGCTTGCACGAACCCTAAGGACAGGGATGGGATCTGCCACCAACTCGTAAACGAGGAGCGCCTCTGGTGGACAACAAAGTGAATGAGCACCGCGGCCCCATCACCTTCAACGGCCCACTAGAGGCCGGTATTCGCGCCGTGTCGATCCTCGGCGCAGCCTATCCGCAGACCTACGACCTGCAAAGGCTTGTCGCGATGGACTATCTTCTGGTGCATACTGCCGACGTGGGCGGCCCGGACAACCTGCATCCGCCTACGCCCATTCACTCCGCCGAATTGCTGGTGCGCCGCAGGCTGGTCGAGGATGCGCTACTGTTAATGATGACCCGCGATCTGATTGAGCGTCAGGTCAGCCCCGATGGCATCACTTACGGCGCTGGTGAGAACGCCACGACATTCCTCGCATCAGTTTCTTCGACTTACTTACTGGCACTTAAAGACAGGGCAGCTTGGCTTGTCGAGGCGCTAGGCAAGCTATCCGATCAACAGTTTAGGAGCGTCATGCACCGATTCTTCGACAAGTGGGTCGAGGAGTTTCAGCATGTCGAGCAGAGTCTGGGGGGGGAGAAATGACAACAGTGACGCCTGGCTTCCGCCTCCGCCTTCTCGGCTTCTTCGGGCCACAGAAGCCGCCCGCGACCGTGACCTTCGGCCCCGGTTTGAATGTCCTGTATGGCGCATCGAACGCAGGCAAGTCCTTCATCGTCGAGGCCATCGACTTCATGCTCGGTGGCGGGCTGGCGCTGCGCGACATTCCTGAGCGCGTGGGCTACGACCGCATTTTGCTCGGCATTGAGACGCTTGCCGGAGAGGAGTTCACCGTATTGCGTAGCATCGATGGTGGTGGCTTCCGCCTCTACGTGGGCCTCCACCAGACGCCGCCCGCGGACGAAGTCGAATCGAAGGTCCTGGACGAAAGGCACAGTGACAGGAACGACGCAAACCTGTCTGCCTTTCTCTTGGGGCTTTGCGGGTTGGCGGGGAAGCGCCTTCGCAAGAACAGTCGTGGTGAGCTTCAGAGTCTGAGTTTTCGCAACATCGCGCGATTGGCAATCGTGAACGAGACGGAGATAACCCAGCAGTCCTCACCTCTCTTTGACGGCAATTACGTCGCCAACACACCGAACCTAGCAACTTTCAAGCTGCTTCTGACCGGAACCGATGACTCCGCGTTGGTTGCTAGTGCGAAGCGCGAACCGGAGGAGCTTTCGCGTGAAGCGCAGATGCAGCTTCTCGACCAGCTCCTTGATGATCACCGCGAGCGACTCAAGGAGTTGACTAAGAGCCCCAAGGAGTTGCAGGAACAGTTTGAGAAGATCGATGCCTCATTGGCCCACCACAAAGCGCAAGTAGACACCACGGAGGCAGAGTTCCAACAGGCCGCCGGGATGCGCCGAGATCTGCGCAAGAAGCTCGAAGACAGTCGTGATCGTCGGGCCGAAGTCGGAGCCATGCTGGAGCGCTTTAGTCTGCTTGAGCGCCACTACGAGTCCGACATCGAACGGCTCAGTGCCATCGAAGAGGGCGGCACACTTTTCAATGTTCTCGGCTCCGGGAATTGCCCTCTGTGCGGCGCGACACCGGATCACCATCGACCCGATGCCGAATGCAGCGGCAATATCGACGCGGTCGTTGAAGCCGCCCGCAAGGAGATCTCCAAGATCAAGGTGCTGCGGGATGAGCTGACCGCGACGGTCCGCGAGCTTGAACGTGAGGGAGCGAGTTTCGATAGAAAAATTCCCACGGCGCTTAAAGAGTTGGAGGCAATTTCGGTCGCCGTAGATGGCTTAATTTCGCCGAAGCTCTCCAAACTCCGTGCAACTTATGCCGAGTTCGCAGACAAGCGCGGTGAGCTACGCGAGGCGCTGGCACTCTATGCTACCGTGCAAGATATGGAGCGACGCCGCACCGAGTTGGAGGCCAGCGCAGATGCCGAGAAAGCCGGATCGCTCGTCAGCGTCGACATCCAGACCACCGTTGCGGACAACTTCGCGCAGACGGTGGAGCTCATGCTCAAGGCTTGGCACTTTCCCGAAGTCGGCCGTGTCTTCTTCGATCCGAAGGCTCGCGATCTGGTGATTTCGGGGAAGTCCCGCAGCGCGTTCGGCAAGGGCCTACGCGCGATTACCTACGCGGCATTTACGCTCGGATTGCTCGCTTTCTGTCGCGCCCGGCAGACGCCTCACACAGGCTTTGTCGTACTCGACTCACCGTTGCTCGCATACCGCGAGCCAGACGGCGACGAGGACGACCTACAAGGCACCGACCTTCAAGACCAATTCTACAATTATCTGCAGGCGATTCCCGATGACACGCAGGTCATCATCGTTGAGAACACTGACCCGCCCGTATCGATTCAGAACCGAGATCAGTCGCTGATGTTCAGCAAGAACCCGCATCACGGCCGATACGGATTGTTCCCGTTTCAGCCGAACCCGGACCAGTAGACCGCACGAGAAGAGCCGGCATTGCCATGAAGAGCATTACCAAGTTCCTCGCCCGTCTGGGCTTCCCGCTCCGCAACACGCGTTGGTCATGGGGTGCTCGTTCCGACCTTGGGGTGCTGCTGACGACGTGGACGGATGACCTCGATGAAAGCGGTCGCTTCGTGCGTGTGATCGGATGGCGGTCGCAGACACGATCGTCCGATGGGCTGAACGAGCGCCTGGACCACCTACGCACGCTGTGGTCGGGTGGGCTTGCCGGGTATGCCGTCCTTGCCACCGCCAGGGACACCAAGGCCCAGCCTCGAAAGATTCAGGCTTACGACAGCGAGAACGTGCGCGCAATCGTCTCGCTCACCGCACTACCCGATGGGTCGATTTGGGCAGAGCTTGGCGAGGACGTTTCTGTCAAACGGTTGAAGAAGCACGCTTCAAGTCATCGTCTCGTCCCCGGCGAAGGAGCTTTCCCCATTGACCGCGTGCCTAGCAAAGCGTTCAAGGTTTCGTCTGCCTCCTACGTCGCCAAGCTACCCGCCATGCGTCAGTGGCTGATTGACGTTGCCGGGCGGCGCGGGACCGTCACATATGCCGAAGCCCGCGTACCCTTCGGGCTGCGCACACTAGAGCATCGACACGCGATGGATCGCATTGGCCACGAGTGCCTAGACGCGGGCGAGCCTATCCTTACATCCCTTATCGTCGATGAGACGACTGGCCGTTGCTCGGAGGGCTTCGTCAAGGAGTTTCGGCGGGACGATGTCGAGGAGCGTCAGGACTGCTATGCCTTCTGGTCGCCGCACGGCGATTCGTTCGCAGAGCCGTCACCGGAAGGCAGCATGTTCGCTAAGCCCACATCAGGCGTGGGCACAGCGCCTGGCGGCGATCTACGGGAACGTGCCGCACGCTTTGCCAAGGTGGCTGCGAGACCGGAGCAAGCAGCATTTCGTCGGCGTGTCTTTCTAGCGCATAACGGCGCTTGCGTCGTCACCGGATGCACGATTCCGGAGGCTCTGGACGCCGCACACCGTGAAGGGCGCAATTGGCGGCTCGGGCACAACTGCGGGGCGGATGGCCTGCTATTGCGAAAGGACATTCACGCGCTCTACGACGCCCAGCTCGTCAGCATCGATGAGCACGGCACGGTGATATTCCACCCCGACGTTGAACCTCACTACCGCGACCACCTACGGAGGTCCTAACGGGCCAGACAGGCTGCCCCAGCCACAGTGTTGCGACAAACGACTGGTCGTTGCCAAGTTCGACCGGGCATCTCGGATTGGCACCACTATTTTGAGAGGCAAGTACGAACGTGTGCTACCTCTGCTATGCGGTTGTTCTCCGGACTTCAAATTTGAATCCACGAACAAATGAAAAGCCCCGAAATCGGGGCTTTCTTTACCGCTTGAATCGTATTGTTCGGTGGGAATACAGCCAACGACCGTTTTTAAGCACCATCGCGATTCCATCCGGGGACGCATGCACGAGTATGCGCATATTACTCAATGAGAAGAACAAAATTTCCATAGACCACCTCCTTTTTAGGACTTATGGCCAGAAATAGATTGCAGCAAAAAAGAAGCCCCGCCGAAGCGGGGCAAAGACTTCACAAAAAGGAAATTGCTATGAATCAACTCCACCGGTAACCAGCCGGCTAGGAGACATAAAACTGCATCGAAATGTAATGTATCCACCCTTGCGGGTGGATACACTTTCAAGCATCGGCGTTCGGGTTCCTTAAACCACCCCTGCGAGTGGAAAACCTAAAAAGGATTGAGCCGCCCGAGGGCGGCTCTTTGTCGCGATGCTGTTCTCCGTATAGCCATCCCAACCAACTTGCTGCATTGGAAAGCCACCCCGGATATACCGGAGTGGCTTGTGTTGCATCCACCTGACTGCGGTGGACACGAGGCTGATGAGACCCCGTAGTCGTTGTGGCATCAACCACACGACACCATCGAACCTGGGAGGCTTTCGCCAACTAGAACGACTTGTGCAGAGATAGTTTTGCACGAATAAAGAAGATTCAAGCCGACATTTGTTCCATTGCAATGATGTTCACAGCTTCGTTGCTGCCGGCAAAATAAGCATCAAATTCGGCTGTTCCTGGTTGGTATGGGACATCCATCGGCTTCTTTTCAAGCCGGTGCTGCAAGGTCGCAAAAACCCCGTTTTTGTATGCTGCGCTTCGCTTTGTGCGGGTTGTGTTGTGCGTGAAATTCCTGTCGAATAATTCCTGTGCGGTACTCATAAGTTTTCCTTTTCTTGATTATGCCGATAGAAATGAAAATCATTGAAAATGTATCAATCGTCAGCTTTGAATCCCGATATAAAGGGCAATGGGAGTCCTGGATCTCGCGCCGGCCATTTTTTACCCGGATGTATTTTGCAAAAAGATTGATGAGCACGGCGCAGCAGGCGGCTGATGTAGTGCCGCACCCCATGATGGAGCGGGCGCTTAATCTGCATATCGAAAAATGGACCCAGCTCTCCTGAAGCTTGTTTTAAGCAATACGAGATATAGTGCTCAAGTTCCTTTTGCACTTTCGGAACGATGTACCACGACCACCGCAATCCGCCACCTTGTAAACGATGGCGTGAAGCAAGGTGAAGGACGTAATCACCAAAAACCAACCGCTGTTGAGGGTTCCAAGCGTCTTTGACAACACGGGCAGGCGAATGACCTTCCCAGTTGATTCCAGTCATCAACAAAAACCAAATATACCCACCATCGATTTCCCCTTTCGATAAAGGAGCGGATACCCAACTTGCCGTAGGTAGCCCGCATTTTTTCCTGTAATGTTTTTTTGATGGACTAAGGTCAGTCCCGAAGAGTTCTTTGTATTTTCCGTGCAAAGCATCAAGTTCGGATTTAGATATCACCTTGCCTGATAAGTAAAACCGGTGGCCTTTTGCGACAAAACGCTGAATGGCACTCTGAGCACGAATTTGAGTCGAGAAATCTGCCATGACTTTCTCCTTTTATGCAGAAACAAGGATGTTAGCTTCGATCAGGGCGCTTCGAAGTTCGCGTGCGCGTGTCTGAGAGCAACTCAAAAATTCACGAATACCCGACACGGTACCTCTGCAACTACCGGTCTTGATGGCGTTGATAAGGGTCGCTACTTCAGGCTCGATTTTGTCCTCGTGACTCACCTGAGTCACGCCGGTCACATCTTGAGTCACGGGGGCAGTCACGGGTTGAGTCACGTTACTTTCGGCGTGACTAACCCCAGTCACGGGTTCAGTCACAGGTTTGCTAACCCATTCATTCGAAAGGTGACTTTTAATAGTCACGTCCTGAGTCACGCCAGTCACGGGAGCGGTCACGGCGTGACTATTTTGAGTCACGGCAGCAGCCAAAGATGGGGCGGGAGCGACCGCGTGACTCTCCTGAGTCACAGCTTCAGTTACGGGAGTAACCAAGGGAGTCACGGCTGGACGAAGCGCTTCGACCCATAGGAACGCGCCCACAAGTTCAACCAGGAGGGCGTAGAACATCCCGACACCAACCATAACCTTCTCGCTCGACCAACCGGTCAGGGATGAAATCGCGCCAGTCACCGGGTCTGATGATGTCGATACCAGCGCATTAGTTCTGGAAGCCTCCAAACGCGCCAAATCATCGCGCAATATCTCAGCGCGTTTCCCTTCTGCAATTTCAGTGCGGAGCGCAGAGCGCACGCGCAGGTTGTTCTCTTTAGAGAGTTGCGCGGTAACAACAGCAAGCGGACGTGCATGGATTTCAGATAGTGCATCCCGAATCACTTCAATCTGTCGTCCGGCTCCAAGCGTCTGTGCTGATTGCGCAGCACGGACTTCACCAGCGCGTAAAGTCGAATGAGTAAAGAAGGTGACGTGCCCATAAATCGCGCCGAGCAGACATCCGACCCAAATCACCCACGCGACAACACGACGGCGAGCGAGAGCCGGAATGAGATGTACACCAAGGACTGCGATGACGCTGATGGACACGAGCAATACTTTATCCATGAGCGTGCCGCCCCTGTCAAAAGAAGCATCAGCAGCCATGGTGGCGGCAATCAAAGTTACGAAAGTTGCTAGAACAATAAGCATCTTTTTCATAATTCACCTCGATGAAATCGGTTCAGTTGCATCGACAATACAGGGACCTTAAAAGTTCCGCAAGTGTTTGATTGCAAGATGAAGTGAGATTATTCAAGAAACAAGGAAAAAGTTGTTTAGTTCATTGATGAAGGTGAATATAAAAACGCGAAATTACATTTTCGTGCACATCATCTCTGCGTACATGGTGCGGGAAACAGGGTGGCGAAACATCGAGGGGGTGCTCCTTCGTTCTTCTTTTTTGAAAAAGAAGAAGAAGGGAGGAGCGCCAACTCCCCAGTTCCAACATCTCAAGAGGCGAATGCCTCGGGTCTGCCAAGACCCAGTTTCAGCCGGTCGCCATCCGGTTGGAACAGTGCAGCTTTGCGCCCATTGCGGAGAAATTCGCACGATGGGTGCAAGAGCGAGGATATGGGGTAATCCTGTCGATTTGACAGAGTAAACCCACATTTTCAGCTCATAAAAACATGCCATTTTTCATGGCATTTTTAAGGTGTGCGTGCAGGGAAGGGATATCCGTAGGAAATGACGAAATATCCTGATAATCAAGAAAGTCGGTGGAAGCCCGACTGCTGGGATGCAGGAAATCTGCATAACGGTTACCGATTGGGGAGGTTGGCTAAGCGTGAGAAAGACGCGCATCGCAACCATGACAAAGTGTCAGAGGTTGCGGAGTAGGTAATAGTGACCTGGGTCGCGCCAGGATGCTTGAGCCACTGCTTGATAGCTTAACCCGTCAAAGCGCCGTACAGGTGCAATTATCGGAAACACTAAAAAGCTCAATGATCTTTTGTTGAGCGTGGCTCTAGGGGTGAAACGCCCCGCTGATACCCGAAATGGAAAAAGATTTGTACCTTCACGGCTTTATTCGCCTTCGCGGGAGGGAAAGTTCATGGATGCGTTGAACGATAAAGGTCTTTGAATCCAGGGTAGGTCTAGGTGTTGCAGAAGTATTGATTATCGAACTGTAGAACCATCGATTGTCCCGCCCGGTTTGGCAACCAGGCGGCATCCGAAGTCACGAGCGGAGGTCAACAATAGGTGGGAGAGCGAGGTCCGATGAGAGGGTAAATCCGTTGCCCGAAAGGCGCGGAGATGTCGAATAGACATGCATGTTTGGCGACATGCATCCTGCTGGCGCAGGGAAACTCTTAAGGCTGAGGCTGCATAAAAGATGTTGGATAAACGGGGGGAACCCCGGCTGGTGTAGTACCAGTGTGTGCCTTGGCGGGCATGTGCTGGAGTTTTGCCGTCTGACCAACCTTGGCGGGTTGGTCAGCTTTCACTGGTAAGCTGTTTTTACCTGGTATGCCCTCACGGGCAGGACTTTTTACGTCCAATTCTTTTACGACACGTCGCTTAGTCGTGTTGAAAACTCAATCAATAACGAGCCTTTTTTCATCACGTTTAACACAGCGTGAGGATTTGGCTCAACCATTTAAAGGAGAATCAAAATCGATGTTGTATTTCAAAATATTGACTTGCTGCATGTGTTGACATTGTTTGTCATCCCGAAGCTCGTTGACCAATTGCAAGGCCAGATTGCGCAAGCTTTTATCGCTCGCGCCACCGAGGTCTTCACCGAAGTAGTTCCAGTTTTAATCCGCCGCATTACCGGCATTTTCTTGAAGCCATGATTGGTTTCAGAGGTCTGCTCGACCTAAGAGTACTCACGACTTCCCTGATACTCAGGGAGGTCGTTTCACGTCCACAAATCATAATGTTTTAACCATTGTTGTGGGGCAGGGGCGTGCTTCCGCCCCTCCCGCAGCGTTCCGCCTCCGGCTCCACGCATAACCCACATACCTGTCCCACCCGAAGTGCTCCAGTAAAACGGGTAAACCCGCTTTTACTGTTCGCATCGCGAAAACACAGAATCAGCTTCCCACGCAGACCCCGCAAAGTGAACCCCAGCAATCGCTTCGCGATTCCGACATCCCAATCCCGACAATCCACCCCACCCCATCCCGGCATCGCTCCGCTCTTGCTTTAAAAAGCCCAACTCAAATCAACCCTTGAAAATTTACTCTCCAGTCGCAACCTCTGCACTGTAAGCAAATCATGTTGCTTGCTTTATCTACAAAAAAGAAACCCGATACAAATGTGAAGCTTGTTACAAAGCTGAGAAGGAAATAGTGATGAAGACTTTGAGCAAAGAATTGCTTGTCCAGGTTGTAAGGCATCATCCTGATGAAAAGGTGAGAAAAGAGGCGTCGCAATTAATTTATGAGATGACTAAACGCCATCAGAAAAAATATTTATATCGATGCGAAATGTGTTGTGAGTACGAAATTCTTTCGGCTAAGCAGCATTCGGTTCAACAAGGGTTTAAAGCGGCCAGACACAACCACCGGGAAACTAGATACATTCACGCAGCATGTGGAGACCGTGGCGTGTATATGTTAATCGCGGAAATCGGTGCGGTTAGCTGGGCAGATGCAAAAGAATTGTCGATTGACATGATAGAAAGAGATAGGCTGATGAATCCGCCATTACCTTACAAAACGCCAGTTAATTTAATGCCAGGCGAAGTGTCGTTTTAATCTGGGAAATAACAATGAACTCTTTAAAAGATATGGCTGAGAAACTTGTAAACTCGAACGATGAGTTCGTAATGTCAGATGAATTTACTGAGTTATGCGCAAGGTATATTGCTGGTGGCGGCGACATTAACATCAAGAACTTGAACAATGAAACAATACTGATGAAAGCTGTGAAGTTTGCTACCGGCGCGGCGGTTCGATTGATAATCGATGCCGGTGTAGATATCGATGCGAAAGACTTGAAGGGGAATTCAGCTCTGATGTTGTTATCAGATATCCCGGCGGATTTAGCAGTGTATATGCGATTGCTTATCGACGCTGGAGCTAATATTGATGCTAAAAATAATCAAGGCGAAACGGCCTTAATGCTTGCGTCGGCCAATGGAAATAGAAATGCTGTTGTCGAATTAATCAAAGCCGAGGCAGATGTGAACGCAAGGGATGATAAAGGGAAAACGGTATTAGAGCATGCGTTCAGTGGACAACAAAAACGGGTAATTAAAGCATTGATTAAGGCCGGTGCTGATGTAAACGCTACCAACAATCAAGGCGAGACCGTGTTATTGAGAGGCCCTTGGTGGGAATGGTGGGAATGGTGGGACGATGCAGTAAAAGTGTTCATCAAAGCTGGCGCAGACGTGAACGCTAAGAACAAAGATGGAAAGACTGCGTTTGACCTTGCTAATGAAGGTGGGTATGAAAAAATTGCGGACGTGCTGTGGGCAAAAATGCACGGGCATGTAGTCAAAAGAAAATGCGCCTTAGTTGAAATCGCTCAGGACGAATATTCGTTCTAAAAACACCTCCTTGTTTCTTCTAAAAACAAGCAACCAAACCTCTCTGCAACCTAATAATAGCGCGGTTTCCAAGGCCGCGTGGTTTCTCCATAAATCAATCAAAAATATATCTGCAAAAACACCCCTGAAAATTTGAATTGCACGGGGTGGACCATGTATAGTGATCCGTATGGAAATGCTAATAGCCATAACGGTTTTTATCGGTTTGCTGCTACTAATTTTGCGCGCGTACTGCCCGAACGTGTGGGGATTTCTTGAATCGCTAGGTGAATTTATGGCGAGTTCGGTGCGCGCGACCAATTCAAGGAATGACAGCGATATTTTTGAAGATTCGCAAACCCAGGGCTTGTGGGATAACACAAGCACGTACTACTCAAGCCTGCACGACGACTAACCATGAGCACGAATGCCATATGGATTGTATATATTAGCGTGTGCGTCATTGCGGGTGTCTGGATTGGAAAACATCGCATCACCGATTCAAATGCAATTGATTCAAATGAAGTAGATGATGATATACAGGATGCATGGATGCAGGAAGATTTTCCGAGCCGGGGGCTGTGGGATACGTCTAGCGAGTACTACCCAATGATGCACTCCGATACCAACTCAACATCAATCGATACATCGTTGTTTGACGATTAACAGACCAGGAATTTAAATGATTCAACTCACAATTCGCGAAGCATCGCCAACACCTTGCCGCTCCTGGACGGAGGCGCACGCCAATATTCTTGATTCGTTCGACCAAGAAGGTCATACGTCATTCAGCCTTGCTGACAAGGGGTTTGAATGGATGGAAGAGGGTATTCATTGGCGTACTTTTAACGCTGTCGCAGCTACGACTGAATCGATACGCGGATACTTCGTCAGCGTCGGGAGGATGTGAGTGAACCGCGATACAGCAAAACATTTGTCAGAGCTTTTCGCGTTTTTGGTTGTTCTCGGTCTGTTCGTCGCGATGTCGGTTTTTGTACAGCCGATTGTATTGATTTTGGTCATTGCCAACCTAGTGGCCGGCAGCATCATTACCGACCGAAATCAGGTTTACGTGCCCCTAACGAACGAGATCCAGGCGAACCGTGTTAGCCTGGTGTGGGGCTTCCGGAAGTTGTGGCGGAATAATTTCTGGTGGATGCACTAGCCAGCAAGCCAGCAACGGCGAGGCTTCCAGTGATGCCTCTCAATTCCGGCAAGAATGAGCGTGAAAAATAGAAGTCATGATAATAACAGTTATCAACACTGACACGAGAAACCGAAACGTTTTTTTGAAAGGAAAATATGAACAACCAAAATAAAAAGCCAGCAGGCAAAGAACCCAAGCCCGCAAAGATGAAGAAGGCCAAGCCCATCCCGGACATATCCGTACCGCACATTAATAAGGTTCCACCTGTTCGCTTAATACCCGGCGAGATCAGCTTTTAAATCGCCTGTTAAATCGATTTATTTTTATCGAGCAGGGCAACAGCACCGCTGAATCGAAAAAACGGCCTGTGCGATGTATGGCGAATCTGCGAGGCTTTAATCAACTAACCTGGAGATAAGAATTATGAGTGGAGGCATGTCGCACGCTTTGGAATTATCACTGAAAGAATTTTCAAAACATCTTGTGTCTTTGCACGACAAAACAGCAAGTGAGCTTGAGGTTGCGGAGAAAGAAATGCATCGACTCATCAATGACCAAAGTCGGGATGTGCGAAAAAGCGAGCAGCCAACGGTGCAACTTTTGCAGTTCCTGTGCGAAATGCATACGAAGTCAGCTATCGTCAGTTTGGGGATTGACCCATTCTCTATGATTCCCATCGTCCGCGAGGATGGTGATGAGATGATGTTTTGATGAGCCGGACTTAAATTCCCGCTAGGGTTACATGCTGGCGATACGCGGCATGAACTTGCTGCACCAGCGCTTCAGCTTCATTCACCACCTCGACGTACTTGATGACTAAAGGATGATTTTCATCAGGTTGGTCAAGCAAGCCAGCCTTGTGCATTTCAATCAGGATGGACTTTTGCTTATCGGCAAGCTTCACCACTTCCATATCGAAATCCACAACAGCTTTAACCGGCATGAAGTAGCCCAACGCCATCAGCTCGAATTCCAGCAGAGACAAGTCGCCGCGAGTTGGCCTATGGAACAGGCCGGCAACCGCCATAGCGACGTTCACCACCTTCGAGAAGCCCCAGGTCATCAGACGAAGCTGAGTAGGAGCGCGATGGGCTTCCATCGCTTTGTCGAAGTCTGTGCCACCTATATGGGATTGCATCTGATGGAATTGAGTGAGACGGGTGCGGCTGAGTGATGTTTTGGTCATGTCAGAATCCGGAAATTCCAACCGCGTCGGCTTCATCAACCAGCCAGTCAAATTGTGCAGCAGTATGAAGGGAAGAGTCTCGGCTGATTCGCTCGGCAGTTGCCAGCCAAGTCACCAGTCTCTTGCGGCAGACGAGAATCACATTGCTTAAATCGATTCCCAGCAACTGCGTCAGCGCTTTTCTGTCTTGAACTTCAAGCTGAATCCAATCATCGCTTAATTTAATCATTGGCGTTTACACCCATGAATTCCAAATCAGCTATCAAAAATTGAATCGAACTGTTGACGATTGAACGTGTTGCAGTTGAATGCTTTATATCGTTTGCGATTTCATGACCGGCTTGAATGATTTCAGCGAGTCGCCTTGTGGTAACAATGTGCTCATCAAATTCATCAGTGAGCAGTATGGTTTGTATTGCTGAGATATCTACATTTTCCAGGCCGACTACATCGCCCATAAGGAACATGCGAACTCCGTTTCTAAAATGTGTGTATTGACGGTTGAGAAACCCGCTCGTGGCGGGCTTCCTTACTGCCGGGTTGCTTCAGGACGATTATTGACCCAGTCGATGACGGTGTCTTCGTAGAAGCCTCGAAGGCGGTCACTTCTTTCAATCTTGGGCGGAAACGTGTTCTTGCGGATTTTCCTGTTGAGAGTTGACTCACTTAATTTAGTCATCTCACAGGCTTGCTGAATTGTGATGATTTTGCGGATTTGCCTCACCTATCTAAGTTGTTTCGACAGGTTTCACATTATACACACATCACCCATCAAATTTCAAATACACTTGCGCAACATATTGATATATAGTAAATAAATCGTATTTTAGCTTTTTTGTGGTTCGAGGAAATCTGACCATTTTTGCATCGCTTCCCGACGAGCCGACATGTAGTATTTGTGAGGATTTGTTTCGTAGCGATCCTGGACATCCGGCGCAACTAGGATGGATAACTTGTGTGCCAACTGAGTTTCAACGATATACGGTGCTACACCATGCGTTTTAAGCCATTCGTTAGCGATATCGCGGCATTCATGTGGTGTGTAGGGAATGCCAGCCTGACGGAAGTTATCTGACAGCCAATCGCGGCAGCGAGATTTGTTCGTATCGTTATCGGATTTATATGGCGTTGGAAAAATGTATTCCGAGTCACCAGCCAGTTCCTTAATTTCAGTCAGGATGGCGAATACCTGATTCGACATCGGAACGATATGAGGCCGAGGTTCTTTCATGCGTTCGGGCGGAATGTTCCATTGCCGATTATCGAAATCAACTTCAGTCCATTTGCCACCTTCAACAGTCTCTCCGGAGCGAAGAAAGGTGTGGTGCTGAAGCCGAATCCCCAGTTGGGCAATTCGCATCTTTCGGTTTTCAAACTTCAGGAATTCAGCACGAATATCAGACGGCATCTTGAATGGCGCAGGCTTCTCCTCGCCGATGATTCGTTTAAACGATGGAGCAGGGATGGCGCGGTATTTTTCTTCAACGGAATAATCCATAACCATCGAAAATACCTGCTTGCACTTCCAAGCCACACTGTTGCTTCGTGCATTGATTTTGAACAGCACATCCTTGACCATATCCCGGTCGATATCGTCGATATTGGTTGAGGCAAGAGGTTCTTTAAGTAAATCGAAATCGAGGCACTGCCGGTGTTTTTTAAGCGTTGCTGGTTCAGGTAGCTTGCCGTTCACTACGAACAGAGACTTCCAAGCATACCAAGCTTCAGCGACCTCCCTGAACGTTTCAGGCTTCTTTGCACGCTCAACTCCCTTGGTTTTAGCAACAGCCACATCAGGCTTTTGTAATACAATGCGAGCCGCATCACGGGCTTGTGTAAGTTCAAGGTGTCCAGGCGGTTTAGCCACGAGGTCAAAGACACCGATTTTAAGTGTCGCTTCGATTTTCCCATCAGCACCATAGATGCGAACTCTCCAGGTCTTCCGGCCAGTCAGCTTCGCAACGTGCAGATGTAGTCCTGGACAAGCGCCATCGAACAACATTGATTCAATCGGTTTGCCTTCCTTGTTAGTTTTCGGACGAGCATTCCGAATGACCATGTCAGTGAGCGGCTTTGCAATTCTGGGCATGATAAGTAATAAAAGCGTTGGTAATAAACAAGGTTCAGGAGTTTATTATCTACGTTATTACTTAAAGTGTGTGACCTCTAGTGGTGTTTGTGACTGGTAATGACTGACTATGACTGCTACTGACGCGACAAAAACACGGCACATTTGCCGTGTAACTGCCGGAATTACTGAAGCTTTTTGGGTAGCAACGGAGAAAACCGTTGATGGATATGATGTTGCTAAAATGATACGTGGTGCCCAGAAGAGGACTCGAACCTCCACAGTCTTGCAACCGCTAGGACCTGAACCTAGTGCGTCTACCAATTCCGCCATCTGGGCATTGCTTCGAGGGTGCGCACTTTAATTGCTTAAGGATTTTGTGTCAATGATGAAAAAGAAAAAAAATATCCGCGAACTCGACCCGTACCTGGAACGCGAGCGCGAACAATACGATAACCCATTGCCGAGCCGCGAATTTATCCTGCAGATCCTGGCCGAGAAGGGCGTTCCAGTCGAGCAGGACGAGCTATGCGCCCTGCTGCAGATCGAACTGGATGAGGAAGAGTTGTTCGGGCGCCGCCTGCGCGCGATGGAGCGCGATGGCCAGATCATGCGTAACCGCAAGCGCGCCATCTGTGTGGTGGACAAGCTCGATCTCATCAAGGGCAAGGTGCAGGGCCACCCCGACGGCTTCGGTTTCCTGATCCCTGACGACGGCAGCCCCGACCTGGTGCTGAGCGCCAAGGAGATGCACAAAGCGCTGCATGGCGATACGGTGATGGCGCGCATCGGCGGCGAGGACAGGCGTGGCCGGCGCGAGGCCAGCATTGTCGAGGTATTGGAATATGCCAATACCCGCGTGGTCGGGCGTCTGTACGAGGAGCATGGCATCCAGTTCGTGGTTGCCGAGAACCGCCGCATTAGCCAGGACATTCTGGTCGCGCCGGGCGAGTCTGGCGGGGCCAAGACGGGTCAGGTGGTGATTCTGGAAATCCTGCAGCAGCCTTCCAAGCACGCACAGCCGATCGGACGTATCGTCGAGGTGCTGGGCAACTACGCCGATCCCGGCATGGAGATCGAGATCGCCTTGCGCAAGCACGATCTGCCCAACGAATTTCCCCATGAGGCCAAACGCCAGGCCGAAGCATTCTCTCCGGAAGTAAAAGCGGACGATTATGCCGGGCGCGAAAGTGTGACCAAGTTGCCATTGGTCACCATCGACAGCGAGACTGCGCGCGATTTTGACGACGCGGTGTATTGTGAACCGAATGGCAGTGGCTACCGTCTGGTGGTGGCGATTGCCGACGTGAGCACGTACGTGAAGTCCGGCGACGCGCTGGACAAGGAGGCAATCAGCCGCGGTAACTCGGTGTATTTCCCGCGCCGCGTCATTCCGATGCTGCCGGAAGAGTTGTCCAATGGCCTGTGCTCGCTCAATCCCAACGTAGAGCGGCTGTGCATGGTCTGCGACATGCAGGTCAGCGCCGAGGGCGACATTCTGAGCCACCGCTTCTATCCATCGGTGATGTTCTCGCATGCGCGGCTGACCTATACCCAGGTCGCCGACATGCTGGTGAATCCGCAGGGCGAGAATGCGCAGAACTTTGCGGAAATACTGTCGCACATCAACAACCTGTATAAACTGTTCCAGACCCTGCTGCAGGCGCGCGAGAAGCGCGGGGCCATCGACTTCGAGACGGTCGAGACGCAGATGATCTTCAACGACCAGGGCAAGATCGAGAGGATCGTGCCGGTGATACGCAACGATGCGCACAAGCTGATCGAGGAGTGCATGCTGGCGGCCAACGTATGCGCGGCGGCATTTTTGAAAGAGCATAACCATCCAGTGCTGTACCGCATCCATGAAGGCCCTACGCCGGAGAAGCTGGAAGCGGTGCGCGAGTTCCTCAAGGAATTCGGCCTGCAACTGGGCGGCGGCGATGACCCGCAAGCCAGCGATTATTCCAAGCTGCTCAAGCAGATCAAGTCGCGTCCCGATGCCGGTCTGCTGCAGACCGTGATGCTGCGCTCGTTGCGCCAGGCCGTGTACGCGCCGGAGAACACGGGCCATTTCGGGCTGGGTTACGAGGCTTACACCCACTTCACCTCGCCGATCCGCCGCTATCCCGATCTGCTGGTGCACCGCGCCATCAAGGCGGTGCTGCAAGGCAAACAGTACAAGCCGCAGCTGAAATGGGCGGAGCTGGGCGTGCATTGCTCGATGACCGAGCGCCGTGCTGACGACGCTACCCGCGACGTGGAGGCCTGGCTCAAGTGTTTCTACATGCGCGACCACCTGGGCAGTGTGTTCGAGGGCTCCATCTCTTCCGTCACCGGTTTCGGCCTGTTCGTGGCGCTGGACGACCTGTATGTCGAAGGTTTGGTGCACGTGTCCGAACTTGGCGCCGACTATTTCCACTTCGATCCGGCCAAGCACATGATGCTGGGCGAGCGCACCGGCAAGCGTTACCGTCTTGGCGATCGCGTGCGAGTGAAGGTGGTGCGCGTAGATATGGAAAGCACCAAGATCGATTTCGTGCTGGAAGGAGAAACAACAACTGCAGTCGTTGAAGGCGCGGGTGCGATCGATGTTGGCGCCTGGGGAGCGGCACCACCGCCCAAGAAGGTGCATCAATCGGAGAAAGCCGGAAAGACTGCCGGCAAGAGCAGCGGAAGGGCAGGCAAGCATCATGGCTGAGTCCCGCATCATTCACGGCTTCCACGCCGTCACTGCGCGCATTCGCCAGAACGCCGACAGCGTGCTGGAAGTTTATGTCGACACGCAACGCAAGGACCCGCGCGCGCGTGATTTGCTCAAGCTGGCCGAAAGCAACGGCCTGCGCATCATCCAGGTGGACGGCAAGCGCCTCGACGGCATGGCCGGCAGCGCGCGTCATCAGGGCGTCGCGGCACGGGTGAATGCGGCGCAGAAAGTGCAGCATCTGGACGATGTGCTGGATACGCTGACCGAACCGGCGTTACTGCTGGTGCTGGATGGCGTGCAGGATCCGCACAATCTGGGGGCCTGTCTGCGCAGTGCCGATGCTTTCGGCGTACACGCAGTGATCGCTCCCAAAGACCGTGCCGTGGGCATCAACGCTACGGTGGAGAAGGTCGCCTGCGGCGCGGCGCAGACGGTGCCCTACATCACCGTCACCAATCTGGCGCGCACCCTGCGCGAACTGCAGGAACGTGACGTCTGGGTCATCGGCATGGATGGCGAAGCGGAAACGAGTCTGTACGACGTGCAGCACAAAGGTGCGGTGGCATGGGTGCTTGGGGCGGAAGGCGAGGGGATGCGCCGTTTGACGCGCGAGACCTGCGACCAGCTGGTGCGCATCCCGATGCAGGGCAGCGTGGAAAGTCTGAACGTGTCGGTGAGCACCGGCGTGTGCTTATATGAGGCAAGAAGGCAGAGAGCGGTCAAATAAAGCGCGACCGAATAATAAAAAATAATTGGGGAGCATAAATGCAGAAGTTCGATTTTTCGATTCTGACGCGCGACGGCCAGAAGGTGGAGAGCGTGGTGATTGCCGGGCGAGACGAGGCCGAAGCGGAACGCAAACTGCGGCAGATGTATCGTTACTGCGAAATAGTGAGCTGCAACGCCAAGGATAAAACGGAAGGAGCGCAAGTCATGTCGCTCGAGGACATCCTGTCACTGATCTCCAAATGATCCGGGCGAACTTCACTCGATAAAGTTGTCCGCCAATAACTCTTTTAGCAGATCGTTGTAGTCTTGCGCGCCGCGGCTTTCGGGCGCGTGCTCAAATACGGTTTTATTCAATGCCGGGCTTTCGGCCAGGCTCACATTCTCCGAAATGCGTGTGCTACAGACATCCGCTCCGAAGTGCTCTTCGACCTGTTTTAAGACGTCCCAGGCCATGCGCCGGCGACCGTCGAAGCGGGTGAGCAGGTAGCGGCGACTGACGCGGCGCTTGAGCACCTGCTCCAGCGCGTTCAATGTTTTCTCGATCTGCAGCGCTCCCTTGATGGAGAGATGATCGGCAGAGATTGGGACAACCAGCCCGCTGCAGGCAAAAATGGCGTTCAGCGACAGGACGCCGACCATCGGATTGCAGTCGATGACGACCGGATTGTCCTTTCCTCCGAAGCGATCGACTTGCAGCGCGCCGTTGAGCTTGTTGACGATATTGAAACTTTTGCCAAAGAGCGCATCCACTTTTGAAAGCTCGGCGTGCGCGGGGATGACTTTGATGCTGCTGGCCGATTCCTGCACGAGTTGGCGCAGGGGGCGATTGTTCTGGAACAGGCTCAACACAGTCTCGGCGCCGGACTTGGCCGTGATGTCCGCGATTGAGCTGAGTTGCGCCTGGGGATCGAGGTCGATACCGTAGGTGGTGCGTCCGCTGCGCGCCAAAGCAGCAGCGAGATTGACGGCAGTAGTTGTCTTGCCTACTCCGCCTTTTTGATTGAAGACAGCGATGATGCTCATACGGCCCGGATTTTAGCCGAAATCGATCGCATGTATGGGAATAAAGACGGAAGAGACGGCTCAGTCCGCTAAGGGCTGAGCCGGGACAGCGGATCAGTTGCGCTTATAAACGATCTGCTTGGTATCGCCTTCGCAAGAACCAACCACTTTTCCTTCAGCCGCTTTGGCAGGAGCGGCGGCTGCGCCGGATGCAGCTACAGGGGCAGCGGCAGCTTCTGCGACGGGGACGATGTCCAGCGTATAGGACTTGACGCCTTTGGCCTGCAACTTTGCGTCGATCTCCGACTTGAGGCTGTCGCACGAGGCCATTGCGGAAACAGAGAAACTAAACAGACAAGCTGCGAGTAGCAATTTATTCATATACAACTCCCTTTCAGATTGAAAAAAATAACATCTGCCACAACAAGCGCCGTTGGACCAATGGCTGGCCTTTCAGCGCAACAACTCTTCGATCTTGCGGTTTGCACCCTCCAGTTTCCTGAAAAGTGCCAGCAACAGTGCTTTATCCAGATAAGCTTTGGCATCGCCGTGCAAACGGTCGATACCTGTCTTTCTGACTTCGGCTGCGATCACCTGGCCATCGGCAATTACGGTCGCAGAGCGCGAGAGAGTCTCGTTGGCGAAGAACATGCCTTCGCCGATGCATTCACCGCTCCGGATCGAGCCAACAACCTTGCGGTTGTAATAGACCGTCGCAGTGCCGAACAGGACGACATAGAAGACGTCCATGTCGTCGCCTTCCGCAGTCAGGCGATCACCTGCTGAAAACGTTCTGATCTCGGTCTGTTCCGAGATGGGGCGCAGCAATTCACTGGGAATGGGGTCGAAGAAAGAACACTTGCGCAGCTCATTAAGACGGTCGGTGGAGACCTCGTCGAGGCGCGTGGTAAAACTGGCGAGACTGGCATGGACGGCATCTAACTCGTTCATTTTTCCTCCTGTAACGGTCAATTTGATGACGCTATCCGGCGAACAGTGCGCAAGTTACCACAAGCTGTGAAGAATGTGTTGTGCGGCGCGATTCAGCTAAACTCCGTACCCATGAACACGACACCCGAATGGAACAAGCAGACTCTGCTGCGCACTCCCTGTTTTGCACCTCTGTACCAGGGCATTTCAAGTCTTAACACGGATGAATTCCCGACTTTGCAGGACTGCAACGCGATGCTGGCATCGCATCAGCCGATCATCACCGTGCATAGCGGGAAGACACTCCGATTCGTGCCGCAGGAATACGGAAAATTGCCTTTCGAGGCGCAATATGAACCGCGCTGCTACCTGAAAGGTGAGGTGCCGACGCGCGAAAATAACTGGCACGACCTGTTGAATGCGCTGGTGTGGATAGCATTCCCCAAGGCCAAGGCGGCCATCAACTTGCGCCATTACCAGGCCTTGACCGAGGGCGACAATAGCGGAATGCAAAGCCAGCGAGGCGCTGTTCGCGATACCAACACGCTGCTGGACGAATCGGGCGTTATCGTTGCCTGCGCCGATCCCGAATTGGCCACGCTGCTGCGAAACTTTCAATGGAAAGAACTGTTCTGGCGCCGGCGCGGAAATGTACAAGCTAGCATGGGGTTTTACCTGTTTGGTCATGGGCTGTACGAGAAAGCGCTGCGCCCCTACACCGGCATGACGGGACAAGGCCTGCTGTTGGCGGTGGAACAGGAATTCTTCAGCTGGCCGCAGGAGCAGCAGTCGGCGCACCTGGATGCACTGCTGGCAAATTACCTGTCTGCGCCGCAGCATTGCCGCAGCACCCGCGAGCTTACGCCGGTGCCGCTGCTCGGCGTGCCCGGCTGGACCGCTGAAAATGAAGATGCAGCGTATTACGACAACGTTGATTATTTCCGGCCGGGTCGCCATGGTCATGCCGGAACGTAGCCGCCGCCTGCTGGGCCATTTGTTGGCGGGCTTGGCCAGCGTGCTGCTGGCCGGGGTGGCGCAGGCTGGCGAAGAATTTCCGTCGGCGCTGACTGGGGATATCGGTCTCGGCGCGTACTACACACGCAGCATCATTCGCGACGGCAACGACGCGCTCAGCGTGTTGCCCTATGCCGATTTCGACTATGGCAGGATGTTTGCGAGGGTCGACACGCTGGGCGTCAAGATGTTGAAGCTGGGCTATGGACATCTGGAACTGATAGGTCGTATCAGCATGGACGGCTTCAGCACGGATGCGCCGGGCCTGCGGGGTCTTGGGAGCAGGGAAAATTCCCTGCCGCTGGGCATCGGGACATTGCAGGTGACGCCAATGGGCGGATTCTGGATCAACGCTTTTCACGATGTCCATCGTTCGCACGGCGATTGGTTCGAGGCGATCTACGGCGGCGAATTCGCGTCGCAGCGGGTGACGTTCTATCCCTTGCTCGGCGCGGAATACCAGTCCAGGGAGTATGTACGCTATTACTATGGCATATCGCCGCAGGAGGCGTTGAACAGCCAATACACAGCCTACCAGCCTGGCGGATCATTCAATGACTTTATCGGATTGATCGCTGATATCGAACTGACTGAGGGATACCATCTGAATTGTTATGTGCGCCACAAGTGGCTGGGCGGCGCGATCCGGTCCAGTCCGATCGTCAGCAGGGGCTACCTCGATACCGGCTATCTTGCGTTGAGTTACCGGTTCAAGTGAGCGAGGTTGCCAGCAACAGGTCGGCGCAGCGCAACCCGCTGAGCACCGCGCCTTCCAGCGTGGCGGGATAGTCTCCCGCGGTATAGTCGCCGGCCAGCAGCAGATTGGGCAGCGCGGTCTGCTGCGCTGGCCGCTGCAAGTTCGGCGCGCAGCAGAAGGTGGCGCGTTTCTCGGCGATGACCTTGAACCATTCCGGGGAGTCGGCGAGGCCGAATTCTTCGCGCAGTTCGGCAATCACCTTGCCGGCCAATTCCTCTTGAGGCAATTCCTGATGGACGCCTTCCGCGCTGATAACCGCCGCGAGCAGGCCATGCTGGCCGGCGATCTGCCCTTTGTCGAACAGCCATTGGCTGTAGCGCTGATGCAGGCCGATCATCGGGTGCGGCAAGCGCACATGCGCTGGATATTGCAGATACAGCGTGTAGATCGGCTGCTGTTCCAGGCTGTCGATCTGCGCAACTGTCACCGCGAGTGCAGCGATGGGGCGCAGCAGTCTGGCGGCGGCAGCCGGGGGCGCGGCGCAGATGACATGGCTGAACGTCTCGGCGCCCTGTGCCGTGACGATCTCGATGGCGTCGTCCTTAGGCAGGATGGCCGCCGCGCCGCTGGAGAGCCGGATCTTGCCGCCACGCTGTTCAATGAAACTCGCCGCGCGTTGCGGAAACAGCATGGTGAAATCGATACGCGGCAACAGCATGTCGCTGTCGGCGCGGGCGCGGTTCAGGGCATCGCGCAGCACGTTCAGCAGCACCTGCGCGGAAGCCTTGTGTACAGGCGTGTTCAGCGCGGCGATGCACAGCGGCTCCCACAGTTTGAGTGTCAGGTCGGCGTCTTGCCCGTATTGGCTTAGCAGTTCGCTGACCGTGACGTCATGCGGCAGGTGGAAATCCATGCGCCGCAGCGTGAGCATGAAACGCGCGGCCTTGATGCGCTCGCCCCAAGTCAGACCGTGCGCCTTGAGCAGCGCAATCAGCAGGTGCAGCGGGGCGGGCAGGCGCGGTGCCTGGAGCGAAAACTGGCCGTGCAGGTCCAGTTGCAGCGGCAAACGCAGGAAGTCCTTTTCGATATCGCCGCCGACCTGTTCGATCAGGCCCAGGGTGTTGCGGTAGCAGCCGAGCAGCAGATGCTGGCCGTTGTCCAGAGTTAAATAATCCTCCGTCAGGGGACGGCTGCTCTTTCCCCCTCCGGGGGAAAGTTGGATAGAGGGAGGAGCTTGTCGTTTTTCCCGCTGTACCGGGTTGGGGATGCGCACGCCGCGAGCCCGTCCGCCGAGCTGTTTGGCGCTTTCGAAAACGTTGACCCGGACGCCGTGCGCGGCGAGCTTTACGGCGGCTGCCATGCCGGCGTAGCCACCGCCGGCGATACCAATGTTCAGTTTTTGAGCCATGCCCGCAATGCCAGCCACAGTTTGTAACGCGTGGTGAGCGAGACACGCTCTTTCAGTACGTGGCAGCCGCTGGCAACGACTTCATCCAGAACTGCACGGTAAATCGCGGCCATGATGATCCCGGTGCGCTGCGATTTGCGATCCGCGGCCGGAAGGTGCTCGAAGGCTTGCTGATAATAGCGTTGCGCACGCTCGATCTGGAACGCCATCAGCTTGCGGAAGTTTTCGGTCTCGCGGGCATTGAGGATATCCGCCGCGGTCACGCCGAACTGCTGCATTTCGTCCATCGGCAGGTAGATGCGGTTGCGTCGTGCATCCTCGCCCACATCGCGGATGATGTTGGTGAGCTGGAAGGCGATGCCGAGATCGTGCGCGTATTTCAGCGTCTGGCGGTCGGTATAGCCGAAGATTGCGACCGACAGCAGGCCGACCACTGAAGCGACGCGGTAGCAATACAGTTGCAGCGACTTGAAATCGGCATAGCGCGGCTGGTCGAGGTCCATCTCCATGCCGTCGATGATCTCCAGCAGAAGTTCCTGCGCCATGTTGAATTGTTTGACGATGGGAACCAGCGCTAGTGCGACTGGATGCTGCGGCGTGCCGCCGTAAATCGCTGCGACCTCGCTGCGCCACCAGTTGAGCGTAGTGCGCGCCACATCGGCATCCGAACATTCGTCTACCACATCGTCCACCTCGCGGCAGAACGCGTACAGCGCGGTAATGGCACGGCGTTTATCCCTAGGCAGGAAGAAGAAGCTGTAGTAGAAGCTGGAACCGCTGGCTGCGGTTTTTTCCTGGCAGTATTGATCGGGCGTCATATCAGAAACGTAGCGGGGCGCTTTTCGCCAGCATGATAACCCAGTCGAACGGGCGCAATACCGGGCGGTGGCGGAACATGTCGTAGTCGGCGGCTTCCAGCTTGTCGAGGATGCGCAGGCCGCCGGCGATGATCATGCGCATCTCCAGGCCGATGCGGCCGGTCAGGATCGAGCCGAGCGGCGCGCCTTGCAGCATGAGCGCGCGCGCCCGATCCACCTGGAACTTCATCAGCGCGCGCCAGGCGTCATTGCAGCCGGCTTGGGCGATTTGTTCTGCGCTGACGCCGAAGCGTGCCATCTCGTCCTGCGGCAGATAGATGCGGGCGATGGCGTAATCCTTGGCCACGTCCTGCCAGAAGTTGATAAGTTGCAAAGAGGTGCAGATGGCGTCGGAATAAGCGAGGTTGACCGGCGTGGCTTCCCCGTACAGATGCAGCAGCAGATTGCCGACCGGATTCGCCGAGCGACGGCAATAGTCGAGCAGTTCGTCATAGTTGGCATAACGCTTTTTGGTGACGTCCTGCGAGAAGGCATCGAGCAAGTCGTGAAACGGCTGCAGCGGCAGGGCGTGCGCCTTGATCTCGGCGGCCAGATGTTCAAACAGTGGCTGCTGTGGCGTTTCACCTGCTGTGATATGGCTCAACTCGTTGCGGAATTCATTGAGCTGCTGCAGGCGCTCGGTGTCGGGCAAATCCCCCTCGTCGGCGATGTCGTCCGCCGCGCGGGCAAAGTGGTAGATTGCCGCCACCGGCTTGCGCAACCGGCGGGGCAATAAAATCGAGGCAACGGGAAAGTTCTCGTAATGATCAACAGACATTAGGGAAGATCATTTTTGTGCAACAAGAACACGAACTCGTCGCCGGCGCTGACATTCAGCCAGGTGAAGGGCAGTTCGGGGAAAGCTGCTTCGAGCGCATCCCGGTTGTGGCCGATCTCGACAACCAGGATGCCATTGTTGGTTAGATGCTCGGCAGCGTGTTCGAGGATGATGCGAGTGGCATCCAGACCGTCGCTGCCACTGCCCAGCGCCATCTCGGGTTCGTGTTTGTATTCCTGCGGCAGCGCGGCGACCGAGGGGGCATCCACATAGGGCGGGTTGCTGATGATGAGGTCGTAACGCTTGCCGTTGAGCTTGTCGAACATGTCCGACTCGATCAGCGAAATGCGATCTTCCAGCCCGTAATCGCTTACGTTGTACTGGGCTACATCCAGCGCATCCGGGGACAGGTCGACACCATCGACGTGAGCATTGGGGAAAGCGTGTGCCGCCAGGATGGCGAGGCAGCCGCTGCCGGTGCACAAATCCAGCACGCTGCCGATGCGTTCGGCATCGCTGATCCACGGTGCCAGTTGTTCACGCAGCAATTCGGCGATGAACGAACGCGGCACGAGCACGCGTTCATCCACATAAAACGACAAGTCGCCAAGCCATGCCTGATTGGTCAGGTAGGCAGCGGGAATGCGTTGTTCGACGCGCTTTTCAATGATGTCCAGCACATCGTAGAGCTCGGACTGGGTCAGTCTGGCATCCAGGAAAGGCTCCAACCGATCCAGCGGCAGATTCAGCGTGTGCAGGATGAGGTAGGCGGCTTCGTCATAGGCGTTCTCGCTGCCATGACCGAAAAACAACTCGGCCTCGTTAAAGCGGCTGACCGCGAAGCGCAAACAATCGCGTACTGTCTTGAGCGAGGCGCCTGCCTCGGAATAGTGATTGGTTTCCATAGAGTCTTCCCTGTTTACGCCGGTGGGCTCATTACTCGGCCAGCAATTTGACCAGTGTCTGATAATAAATCGCGGATAGCGCATCCAGATCATCCACCGCTACGCATTCGTTGATCTTGTGTATGGTCGCATTCAATGGCCCCACTTCCAGCACCTGCGGACAGATGTCGGCGATGAAGCGGCCATCCGAGGTGCCGCCGCTGGTGGAAAGCTCGGTGGCTATCCCCTGCACCTGCTTGATTGCAGCCGCGACCGCATCGACCAGATCGCCGCGCGGCGTGAGATAGGGCTTGCCGGAAGATTTTTCCCATTCCAGGTCGTATTCCAGCTTGTGCTTGTCGAGGATGGCATGCACCCTCTGTTTCAGGCTGTCCACGGTGCTGGCGGTGGAGTGGCGGAAGTTGAACTGGATCTCCACCGTGCCCGGCACCACATTGGTTGCGCCGGTGCCGCCATGAATATTGGAAATCTGCCACGAGGTCGGCGGGAAATATTCGTTGCCCTGGTCCCATTCCGTTGCAGCCAGTTCGGCGATGGCGGGCGCGGCCATGTGGATAGGGTTCTTCACCAGATGCGGGTAGGCGATGTGGCCCTGTACGCCCTTGACGGTGAGGGTGGCTGAGAGCGAACCGCGCCGTCCGTTCTTGATGGTGTCGCCGGTCTTGTGGACCGAAGTCGGTTCGCCGACGATGCAGTAATCGATCAGCTCGTTGCGCTGCTGCAGCGTCTCGACCACGCGCACCGTGCCATCGACGGCGATGCCTTCCTCATCCGACGTGAGCAGCAGGGCAATGGAGCCGCGGTGCTGCGGGTGGTGGGCGACAAATTTCTCGATGGCGGTGACGAAAGCGGCGAGCGAGCCTTTCATATCGGACGCGCCGCGTCCGTAGAGCATGCCATCCTTGACGGTCGGGGTGAACGGATCGCAGACCCATTTATCCACCGGGCCGGTCGGTACCACATCGGTGTGCCCTGCAAAGCAAACTACTGGCGATGCCTTGCCGCGCCGTGCCCACAGGTTGTCCACTTCACCGTGCCGCATCTTTTCAAGTTTGAAACCGAGCGGGCTCACGCGCGCGCCAATGATGTCGATGCAGCCCTCATCTTTCGGGGTGAGCGATGGGCGCGAGATGATTTGTTTGGCGAGGTTGAGTGTGTCGCTCATAGTTTCAGTTCCTCGTATTCTTTTTCAAGGGTCAACAATCGATTTTATTCGTTTGCCCCCTCGCCCGCTTGCGGGAGAGGGTTGGGGTGAGGGGGGCGGGTAAACAGTTCGTCATATTGCCCGCTGAATCCGGTGGCCAGCACTTTGCCATTGCGTTCCAGTACCGGGCGTTTGATGACGTTGGGCTTCTCCAGCATCAGCGCCAGGGCCGAGGCATCATCCTTGATGGAGATCTTTACTGCATCTGGCAACTGTCCCCAGGTCGGGCCGGTCTTCTTCAGCAGTTTTTGCCAGCCGACCTGCTTCAACCAGGCAGAAAGCAGCGTTTCGCTTACGCCCTGTTTCTTGAAGTCGTGGAAGTCATAGCTCACGCCATGCTCGTCCAGCCAGCTGCGGGCCTTCTTTACTGTGCCGCAGTTGGGGCCATACAACTTCACTTTTCCGAGTCCGGTACTTCGATGTTGAGCTTGATGCCGTCGAAATTGGCACCGGACGGAGCTGTATTACCGGGCGGGGCCGCGTTCGGGTCGTAGGCCTTGACCTTGCTGGTCTGCGAGTAGTCGATCAGCGAAGACAGGTTGCTGGCCGAGTCGGCATTGCGCAGCGCCTCATCTTTGGTGATATGTCCGGCCTTGAACAGCTTGTACAGCGCTTGTTCAAAGGTTTGCGAACCGGGTGACACGCTTTGCTCGATGGCATCGCGAATCTGATCGATCTGATCGCCCTTGATCAGATCGGCGATCAGTGCGGAGTTCAGCAATACTTCCACAGCCGGTATCAGCTTGCCTTTCGAATTGCGAATCAGCCGCTGCGAGATCACTGCGCGCACACAGAGCGCCAAATCCGACAGAATGCTGTTGCGGGCATCGTAGGGGAAGAAGTTCACCATACGATTGAGTGCGTGATAGCTGTTGTTGGCGTGCAGGGTGGACAGGCACAAGTGACCGGTCTGGGCAAAAATCAGCGCGTGTTTCAGCGTCTCGCGGTCACGGATTTCACCGACCATCAGCACGTCCGGTGCTTCGCGCATGGCACTGATCAGCGCGGCTTCATAGGTCGCAGTGTCGGTTCCGACCTCACGCTGGTTTACGATCGACTTGTTGTGCCGGAACATGTATTCGAGCGGGTCCTCGATGGTCAGGATATGGCCGCTTTGGGTTTCGTTGCGGTGCTGGATCATCGCTGCCAGCGTGGTCGATTTTCCGGAGCCGGTGGCGCCCACCATCAGCACCAGACCACGTTTTTCCATGACCAGATCCTTTAGAACCAGCGGCAGGTTCAACTCCTCCACATTGAGCACATCGCCGCGCACATAGCGGATGACCACGGCGATGCTGCTGCGCTGGCGGAATACGTTGACGCGGAAGTTGCCGATGCTGTGAACGCGGAAAGAGAAGTTCATTTCCATATGCAGCTCGAACTCGGCGATCTGCTGTTCGGTCATCATTTCGTAAGCGATACGCTTGACCGTGTCCTCGTCGAGTATCTGCGCATTCACCGGCATCACCACGCCATCAATCTTGATGTTGATGGGCGCACCGACCGAAATGAACAAGTCGGAGGCATGCCTGTCGGCGGCGAGTTGCAGCAATGGCGTAATGATCATGGAGTTCTCCTAACGGAAGGATGGAGGAGCGAGGATTGTGATCGAGGCAAACTTGCAGCGCGGTATTTCAATCCCCGATCCTGAATTAAATGCCCCGCAACAACTCGTTAATGCCGGTCTTGCCCAAAGTCTTGGCATCCACCTTCTTGACGATCACCGCGCAGTACAGACTGTACTTGCCGTCCTTGGAGGGCATGCTGCCGCTGACCACGACCGAGCCGGCCGGCACGCGGCCGTAGATGATCTCGCCGGTCTCGCGGTCGAGGATCTTGGTACTCTGGCCGATGAACACGCCCATCGAGATCACCGAACCTTCCTCCACGATCACGCCTTCGACCACCTCCGAGCGCGCGCCGATGAAGCAGTTGTCCTCGATGATGGTGGGGTTGGCCTGCACCGGTTCCAGCACGCCGCCGATGCCGACGCCGCCGGAGAGGTGTACGTTCTTGCCGATCTGCGCGCAGGAACCGACGGTGGCCCAGGTGTCGACCATGGTGCCTTCATCGACATAGCCGCCGATGTTCACATAGGAGGGCATCAGCACCACGTTCTTGGCGATGTAGGCGCCGCGGCGTGCGGCGGCAGGCGGCACCACGCGGAAGCCGCCTTCGCGGAATTCCTTGGAGTTGTAGTCGGCGAACTTGGACGGCACTTTGTCGAAGTAGTTGGTGAAGCCGCCCTTGATGAAGGCGTTGTCCTCGATGCGGAAGGACAGTAGCACGGCCTTCTTCAGCCACTGGTGGGTGACCCATACGCCATTGATCTTCTCAGCCACGCGCAGCTTGCCCTGGTCGAGATACTCGATGACGGTGTTGATGGTCTCTTTCAGCTGGGCATCGACGTTGCGCGGAGTGATCTCGGCACGGCGTTCAAAGGCTTCTTCGATGATGGCTTGCAATTGCGGCATGGTTTTTCCTAACTTAGTTTTTGAGTTTTTGGGTGAATTCGGCGATGCGTCGTGCGGCTTCCAGCGTCTCGTCCAGATTGGCGACCAGCGCCAGGCGGATGAAGTTTGCGCCGGGGTTGATCCCGTGCGCTTCGCGGGCCAGAAAGCTGCCGGGCAACACGGACACATTATAGTCGCGGTGGAGCTGTTGCGCGAAGGCTGTGTCGGCAATGGGGGTGCGCAGCCACAGGTAGAAGCTCGCATCCGGCTTGGTTACCGGCAATACCGGCGCGAGCAGGGCGATGACCTTGGCGAATTTTTCCGCGTACAGGTGGCGGTTTTCGGCGACATGCGCCTCGTCGTTCCAGGCGGCGATGGTCGCGGTCTGGATGGCCGGATTCATCGCGCAGCCGTGATAGGTGCGATAGAGCGCGAATTTCTCCAGTATCCTGGCATCGCCGGCGACGAAGCCTGAGCGCATGCCGGGCACGTTGGAGCGTTTGGACAGGCTGGAGAACACCACCAGGTTCCGGTAGTCGCCGCGCCCCAGTTGCTGTGCAGCCTGCAGCGCGCCCCACGGTTTATCGTTGCCGAAATAAATCTCGGAATAACACTCGTCCGAGGCGATGACGAAACCGTAGCGGTCACTCATCTCGAACAAGATCTTCCACTCCTGCAGCGGCATCACGCGGCCGTTCGGGTTGCCGGGCGAGCAGACGAAGATGAGCTGCGTGCGTTGCCAGACAGCTTCCGGCAGTTGGGCGAAATTCAGCGCAAAGTTGTCTTCCGGCAGGGTGTTGAGAAAATAGGGCGTGGCACCGGCAAGGAATGCGGCGCCTTCATAGATTTGGTAGAACGGATTGGGGCAGACTACGGCTGGCTCGGCTTTGCTGCGGTCGATTACCGCCTGCGCAAAGGCGAACAGCGCTTCGCGGCTGCCGTTCACCGGCAGGATTTGCGTCTTTGCATCCGGCGCGGGAATGCCATAACGCCGGGCGAGCCAGCCAGCAATGGCAGAGCGCAACGCGTCGCTGCCGATGGTTGTGGGATAATTCGCCAGGCCATCGAGACCCGCCACCAGCGCATCCTTGATAAATTGGGGGGTGGCATGCTTGGGTTCGCCGATATGCAGGCTGATCGGCTTCAAGGCGCTGTTCGGTATTACCTCGCCGAATAGTTTGGCGAGTTTCTGGAATGGGTACGGCTGAAGGAGTTGCAGATCCGGATTCATTTTGCGATTTGATCGGTGGCGAAAACGTTGCGCATTATAAGGGTCGGACTAGTGCCATCAAAACAAAATGTGATGCCTGTTGCGGGGGTGTTGAGCGGGGCGCTGGTATGGGGATTGATCTGGTATCCCTACCGCGCGTTGCAGGACGTCGGGGTATCAGGTGCGATGGCGACGCTCATTACCTATCTGATGGCAATGCTGTGCGGCGCGTTCATGTTGCCGCGCATTTGGCGCGAACGGGCTACATTCGGCGGATGGGCCCTACTGCTGGTGCTGAGTGCAGGCTGGGCGAACCTGGGCTACGTGCTGGCGATGCTGCATGGCGAAGTGATGCGCGTGCTGCTGCTGTTCTATCTGGCGCCGGTGTGGACCATCCTGTTCTCATTCTGGTTGCTGGGCGAGCGGCTCAATCGTTATGGCTTTCTCGTCATTGCGCTGTCTTTGGGCGGCGCAATGATCATGCTATGGAAACCGGGCTCGGGTTTGCCATTGCCGCAAAATTTTTCCGAGTGGCTCGGACTCTCTGCGGGCATGGGCTTTGCGTTTTCCAATGTGGTTTCGCGCCGCGCACGGCATCTTTGCGTTGAAGTGAAGTCGTTCAGTTTGTGGGTGGGTACGGCTTCGCTGACGTTGCCGTTCCTGCTGTGGCAGGGTGGTGTCGTTGAACATGTTTTCGCCATTTCCCGGGAGGCCTGGCTGATGCTCGCACTGATAGGGCTGGTGCTTTGTGCCGTCAGTTTTGCGGTGCAATATGGGGTGACCCATCTGCCGGCCAATCGCGCGGTGGTATTGTTCCTGTCCGAACTGGTTGTTGCCGCCATTTCATCTTTTTTCCTGGCAAACGAACATATGGGCCTGGGCGAATGGGTAGGCGCCACGTTCATCGTCTCGGCCAGTCTGATGTCGGGGCGGCTTCATGTGCCGGAAAGGCCGTCTTGACGCGGTATCCTCACAAGAGGCTGGGCGAAGCGATGCCCGAAGCGTGCGCTTTGATTTGATCACGCCTCGTCCCTCATTCACCTTTTCCGGATTTTTCGCAAACATATTTGCGACAACACTGGAGCTTGTAGTAATGTGCGCCCGCACATTTATCCAGTTCGTATTTCAAAGCCTCAGACAATGCAATGGCAAGTTCGGCAGTGAGTCCACAACCCCAGGTTGAACGGCGCAAGCCGCAACCCAGAAAACCTCCCAAGGATTATGGCTGGACGCTATACCTGATCATCATCACGGCGTTGATGGCCGCGGGTTTCCTCATTTCCATGGACCGGCTTTACAAGCCTGGCGACAGCATCGGCTACAACCTGGGGCTCGCCGGCGGATTGATGATGCTGACCCTGCTGATCTATCCGCTGCGCAAGCGGATTGATCTCATGAAGGGCTGGGGACTCCTGCCGCACTGGTTCAAGTGGCACATGGTTTTTGGGATATTGGGGCCGGCGCTGATCGTTTTTCATTCCACCTTCTATATCGGCTCGATCAACGCCGGCGTGGCAATGGTCTGCATGCTGCTGGTATCAGGGAGCGGCATATTCGGGCGTTTCTTCTATACCAAGATACACAACGGACTGTATGGCAGGCAGACTTCCTACAAGCAACTACAGGATGAACTGGATGGTTCGGACGATGCGCAATCCATCCTGAATTTTGCGCCCGGCATACAGCAGAAGCTCGGCGAGTTTCACGATCTCGCGCTTGCCCCCGGCCGGACGAGAAGGACCTTGGGCTGGAACTTTCTCTGGGTGGGCGTGCGTGCCAACGTGTTATCAAGGTCGTTGATCCGCGAACTGCAGGACGTGATGTATGCCGATGCCGATGAGAAGCAATGGAGTGATGCGCAGATGAAGCGTCTTGACGCGTTGTTCCAGCAGAATGCCAAATTCATCCGCTCTTATATTATGACCATACGGGATGTAGCGCAGTTTTCAAGCTATGAAAAACTGTTCTCCCTATGGCATATCTTCCATGTCCCGCTGGTGTATATGCTGGTGTTCAGCGCGATATGGCATGTGATTGCCGTACACCAATATTGATTCTGCAATCTCACATGCTGATTATCAGAGCGCTCATCTTGGCCGTCTTCCTTGTGTGTCCGATGGGGGCGCATGCCGATTCGAATACCTTGTTGATGCCGGGCGAGGTGATCCAGGGGCATGTCAAATATGAAGGCGAATGCAAGAACTGCCATAAATCTTTCGACAAGGCAGCCCAATCCGGGCTGTGCAAAGACTGCCACAAGGATGTCGCGAAGGACATAGCCGAGAGTCAGGGATATCACGGTCTGATGAAAGAACAGAAAGAGTGCAAAGAGTGTCACACCGAACACAAAGGGCGGGATGCACGCATTGCCAAGCTGAATACCATTGACTTCGATCACTCAAGCACCGGTTTTGAGTTGAAGGGCGCCCACCTGAATGGCAAGGTGCTGTGCAAAGACTGCCATTCCCCGCAGAAGAAATACCGGCAAGCGCCGACCAAATGTATCGGCTGCCATGAAAAGGCCGACAAACACAAGGGCGGCCTGGGGCCCGATTGCGAGAATTGCCACGAAGAGAAAGACTGGAAGACCACGCATTTCGATCACAGCAAGACGCACTTCGATCTGCTGGGCAAGCACAAGGAGGTGAAGTGCAACGCCTGTCACATCAACAACAAGTTCAAGGACACCACCAAGGTTTGCAGCGAGTGTCACAAAAAGGATGACAAGCATAAGGGCAGTTTCGGCCTCAAATGCGAGACCTGTCATAACGAGACCAGCTGGAAAGAGATTCTGTTCGATCACGACAAGCAGACCAAATATCCGTTGCTGGGCAAGCATCATGACGCCAAATGCGTCAGCTGCCACGCGGGCGATCTATATAAGATCAAGCTTAAAACCAATTGTTCGTCGTGCCACCTCAAGGACGACAAGCACAAAGGGAAATTTGGGGCCAAGTGCGAGTCCTGCCACGTCGAGCGCAGCTGGAAGGAGATTCCGTTCGATCATGACCGGAAGACCAAGTACCCGCTGCTGGGCAAGCACAAAGACACGAAGTGCGTCAGTTGCCACAAGGGCGATCTGTACAAGGACAAGCTGAAGACTGATTGTTATTCATGTCACCAGAAAGACGACAAGCACAAGGGCGGTTTTGGCCCGAAATGCGAGTCCTGTCACGTCGAGCGCGGCTGGAAAGAAATCCTTTTTGATCATGACAAGAAGACCAAATACCCGCTGCTGGGCAAGCACCATGATGTGAAATGCGTCAGCTGCCATAAAGGCGACTTGTATAAGGATAAGCTCAAGACGGACTGTTACTCATGCCACCAGAAAGATGACAAGCATGACGGACAGGAAGGGAAGAAATGTGAATCGTGTCACCATGAGCAGTCTTGGAACAAAACCGACTTCATCCATTTGATGAGCCGCTTCCCGCTTACCGGGAAGCATTTGCTGGCCGAGTGTAAGAAATGCCATTCAACGGTGAAGTACAAGGATGCAAAGTCGGACTGCTGGTCATGCCATGAAAAACAGGATGTGCATAAACGCACTCTGGGAACGTTATGCACTTCCTGTCACAACACGCGCGACTGGAAAGGCTGGGATTTCGACCATGACAAAACCAGTTTCAGCTTGCAGGGCAAGCACAGGGATATCCGCTGTGCCGAATGCCACAAAACCCCGGTCAGCGGAAAACTGAATCTCGCCGCCAGTTGCGTAAGTTGCCATGATAAAGACGACAAGCACGATGGGGCCTTTGGAACCCGCTGCGAGCACTGCCACGTAGGAGAGGCCTGGAAGACCATCAAGGTGGGAAGCCAACGCTGGATCAAGAAATAATCTCCCGTTCATCGGATTGTCTTGCCGTTCGTCTAGGCATCAGGCAGCAGACGGGCGGTGCTTTCACATCTCCTTGACATTAACTAGACTGCCGCACGATTACTTTAAATTAGCCATTGGCCCGGCATGCGGGCGGCAAACACTGATGACGGGGATAGAGAGGCCAAGATGAACATAGCCAGGATGAACATGACTCGGGGCAGACTAGGGCAAATAACGGCAGCGCTGCTTGCCTGCCTGGTACTCGGATTGGCATTCGCCGCCCCATCGCAGCCAGTGCCACAAGCCGCATCCGGCGCCGCTCCATTCGATCACACAAAGACCGGGTTCCTGCTCAGGGATGTCCATACCACCCTGAGGTGCGAGCAATGCCATGTGGATAGCATATTCAAGAACACGCCGAAAGATTGTGCAGGTTGCCACTCCCTTGGCAGCCGCGTTGGGGCAACGCCGAAGCCGGTCAATCACGTTCAAACAACCAGCGCATGCGATACCTGCCATACCAGCCCGACCAGTTTCCTCGTCAAGAGTTTCAAGCATGCCGGCATAACGGGGGGATGTTCGTCCTGTCACAACGGACAGTCATTGGGCGTGACGAGCAAACCGGCAAACCATTTTCCGACCTTGCTGCCTTGCGAATCCTGTCACACCAATACCAACACATTCCTGAGCTGGAGAATGGATCACACCGGCCTGACCGGCAATTGCGCATCCTGCCATAACGGCCAGTTCGCCGGGGTCGTCAGCAAGCCTGTGGCGCATATCCCTACGACCGGCGATTGCGGTGCCTGTCATAACACCACCTCATTCCAGGGGTCGCCCTACAATCACTCTGCGGTTGCCGCGGGAACGTGCAGCAGCTGTCATTTGGGCCAATATAACGGCGTGGTGTCGCAATCGGCGAGCCACATGTATACCGGTGGTGCGCAGTGCGATACCTGCCATACCGCAGCCAACACCGGCGGCTACACATCGTTCCGCGGCGGGAATTACAACCACGTTACTGCCGCGGTTCCTTTGGCCGCAGGCAATTGCGTGCGCTGCCATACCGGGCAATACCCCAGCGCACCGGGAAAACCATCGAATCACATGCCGACAACGGCGGCATGCGATACCTGCCATACGCAAACCAACACAGCCAACTACACAACATTCCTCGGCGCCACCTACTCGCATACCGCCCCGGTAGGCGTTTGCTCGACCTGCCATAACGGCGTTTCAGCAAAGGGAAAACCGGCAACGCATATATTCACGACGGCAACATGTGACACGTGCCACACACAGACCAATACCTCCAATTACACGTCATTCCTGGGAGCGGTATATACACACGCCGCCCCGATCGGCGTTTGTTCGACTTGCCATAATGGCGTCTCTGCAACGGGAAAACCGTCATTCCATATTGCAACGACGGCGACCTGCGATACCTGCCACACCCAGACGAACACCTCCAATTACACGACATTTTTGGGCGCCACATTCGTTCATGTTACGCCTCCCGGCGTTTGCTCGACCTGCCATAACGGGGTTACCGCAAAGGGCAAATCGGCATCGCATGTACCGACAACGGCGGCATGCGATACGTGCCACACGCAAACGAACACCTCCAATTACACGACCTTCCTGGGCGCCATATTTGTTCACACCGCGCCCGTCGGTGTCTGTTCAACCTGCCATAACGGCACGATTGCGTTGGGCAAGCCGCCAACTCATGTGGCAACCACGGCAGCATGCAGCCTATGCCACACCCAGGCCAATACGTCCAATTACACGACTTTCCTGGGTGCCACATATACTCATAACACTCCCCCGGGAGTTTGTTCGACCTGCCACAACGGGGCGACAGCATTGGGTAAGCCGGCATGGCATATGGTGACGACATCTGCATGCGATTCGTGTCACACCCAAACCAATACGGCTAATTACACCACCTTCCTCGGCGCGTCGGGGGCGGTGGACCACTCGACAATACCGGCAGGCAACTGCCAATCCTGCCACAACGGCAGCACGGCAAAGGGGTTGTCGACAGGACATATTCCGGTCGCCGGACTTTCTTGCGACAGCGGTGGGTGCCATGCCAAATACAACGGTACGTCGGTCACAACCTTTGCCCCCGGAGTCATGCAACACGGGCAGGTTACCGGCACGCGCTGCGATGTTTGCCACGGTGGCGCCTATACGACGCAAGGGTTGCAGTACGGCGGTGCCCAAGCCAAGGTACCCAACCACATTCCGACCACGATCACCGCGGGACTGGACTGCACCACTTGCCACACCACTCCGGTTTACACCAGTTCGACCGGCTGGTCGCAGGAGAGGATGAATCACAATAATGCCCAGGGCGGTGGGGCGGGCGGGGTGTATTGCGTGACTTGCCACCTTACCGGAGTGACCTATCTGGGAACCATGGATAAGATGAGCCACAATGGGTCGAGCACCGCTAGGGATTGCTCAAGATCGAGTTGCCATCGGCCGCTCGGCAGTATCGGGACTGTTTACCGGAATTGGAACTGACCCGCCGGGAATTGTTGGAGTTCGCTCCAACAAGCAGGCGGCTTTGTCCCGGGTCGATTATGCATTTGAAAATGGGTAGAGCTGTGTTGAAGAAATTTGTACTGATGTTTCAGCTCTTTCTTTTGCTTGCCTTGTCGGGCTATGCATCGGCGGAGATTATTGACGACATCTCCCTTAAAGATTCTGCAAACGGCGAGGTGGATGCGGTCATCAGATTCTCGGTGCCGATCCAGTATTCGCGCCACTTTCCGCTGCGCAAATCGCCGGATATGGCGATCTATTTCAATATTCTGGGCAGTGTTCCCCGCGATGAATGGCAAAACTACGAATCGCACCGTTCCCCCGCATCGGAAGTCATTCGCGGTTTTACGATAACGACGCGCGATTTGAGTACTGGACCCAAGATCGAGGTTTATTTCGCCCGTCCGGTAGAGTTCAGTGTCTCCGCCGGCCGGGATGACCGCAGCATATTGCTCCACATCAAGCCGGATGCGGCGCAGCAAAATAAAGAGCAAAGGCTGCAGCCCAGTGGTGGTGCGGCGCCCATTGTTCCGCCAGCCAGCGCAGCCGCGCCCTCAATACCAGCCGTGCCGCCTGTCGCAGTGCAGCAATCCGGATTGTCTCAGGCCGCTGCTGCAACTGCACAGCCTGCTGCCGTTCCGCAGGCAGTTCCCGCAGCCCAGCCCAAGCCGGCTGCTCAGCAATCGCCTGGCCCGCAGTTGGGCGGCAATGACGGACTGCCTGTTTTTCCGCCAATCGAACAGGCCGCTCCAGAAAGTGCGAGCAGCCAGCCTGCCGAAACGCCGACGCTGGCAGAGCAGATCGAGAAAGCCAATAAGCAAGCCGCTATCCCGATGGCAAAAGGGCGCGACGCGATACTGGCCGGGCAAATGTTTGCCGCGATCGAGGCATTCAATAATGTTCTCAATCTTCCACCCAACAAATATTCGCCTGCCGCGCAGGTGTGGATCGGGATCGCGCGGGAAAAATCCGGCCAGCAGGCCAAAGCCAAACTTGAATACGAGTTGTATCTGAAGCTCTACCCGGCAGGAGCGGATGCTGGCTGGGTAAGAACGCGGCTTGGCAAACTGAATGCCATCCCATCCGCAGCTACGCCTGCCGTGCCGGCAACGGCGCCAGTCAGGGCACAGCCTACCGAGTTTCAGACTTCGCAATACGGCAGCATCTCCACATATTACTATCATGGCGCAAGCCAGACCAGCACAGTTGCGACTATCGGAACAGTCCAAACCCCGACCACTCTTTCGCTGACCGACCAGTCGTCGTTGATCAGCAACGTGAGCTTGACTGCCCGTTCGTACAACAATGAGTTCGACAACCGATTCGTCTTCCAGGATTTCAATTCGAAAAGCTTCTTGAAGAATCAGTCGAACCAGAACCGGTTGAATGCCGCTTATTTCGATGTGAAGAACCGGATCGACAATTATTCGGCGCGCATCGGACGCCAGTCCGCAATGGGCGGTGGCGTGCTGGGAAGGTTTGACGGAATTGCCGCGGGTTACGGTTTCATGCCGAACTGGCGTGCCAACATTGCGACAGGTCAGCTGTCTGACAAAGCACTGGATGCAAAACCCACTTTTGTAAGCCTTGGTTTGGATTTTGGCGTGACCAGTCCGCTGGGCGGTTCGGTTTATTTCATCAATCAAAGAGCAGGCGGATTGACTGACAGGCAGGCAGTGGGGGGCAACCTGAGATATTTCGAGCAGGGAATGACCGCGATGGCCATGCTTGACTACGATACGCAGATCAAGGCGCTGAACATATTCACTTTGCAGGGGACATTAAATAGCGAGAGCGGCACAGACTATAATTTTTACCTGGATCGCCGCAGAACACCTTCCCTAAGCATCAGGAGCGCTGTCAACGGAGCCACTTATACGCAGGCAATCCAGAATGTCGATTCAACGGGAACTCCTATTCCGGGTTCTTTCACTTACGTTTCAGCCCCGTCGACAGTTAGCGATCTGCTGCAGAATGGATTTACGATGGACCAATTGGCGGTATTGGCGAAACAGCGAACGGCGATAGCCAATTCGGCATTGCTCGGAATAACACGGCGTCTAAAAGACAGATGGCAGGTGGGCACCGACATCGGGGTTTCAAATACCTCATCCATGCCGGAAAGCGGAACCGATCTGGGTAATGGCATAACCGGAAGGGAGGGGTATCTTGCGGCAACACCTTCATCCGGAAATATCTGGACAATATCCGGAAGGCTGTCGGGGAGCGACGTTTTGTCTCAGCGCGACATGACCTTGTTCAGTCTGGGTTATTCAAAGAGTCAGCAATCCAGAACGGAAACGTTGCTGTTCTATAACCACGCTTATCCGCGCGATCTTTGGATTTTTGACAGCACCCTGAGACTGACATGGCAGTCCGACAATACGGGCGGGAAGTCCAACACAATCGGCCCGGTTTTTAGAGCGGGTTATCTCTTGCGAAGCAGTCTTACGGTGGAGGCAGAGGGCGGTCTGGATTGGACCAAGGCCACCCCTGCGGCAATGCCGGAATCGAAAACAACGCGAAAATACTTTTCTTTCGGCTTCCGCTGGGATCTGTGACGGAGTTGGGCTGCGGGCAAATTTGCCTGCAGCCCGATTGCATTTATGCCACCGTCACCACCTTATCCAGATACACATCCTGCACCGCATTGAGCAATGCAATCCCGTCCTTCAACGGTTTCTGGAAGGCCTTGCGCCCCAGGATCAGCCCCATGCCGCCGGCGCGCTTGTTGATCACGGCAGTGCGTACTGCTTGTTGCAGGTCGTCTTTGCCTGATTCGCCGCCGGAGTTGATCAATCCTGCACGTCCCATGTAACAGTTGGCGACCTGGTAACGCACCAGATCGATGGGGTGGTCGGTGGTCAATTCGCTGTAAACCTTGGGATGGGTTTTGCCGAACTTGATGGCGTTGTAGCCGCCGTTGTTCTCGGCCATCTTCTGCTTGACGATGTCGGCATTGATGGTGACAGCGAGGTGGTTGGCCTGGCCGGTGAGGTCGGCCGCGACGTGATAGTCCTTCTCCGGGGTCTTGAATGCGGAATTGCGCAGGTAGGCCCACAGGATTGTGGCCATGCCGAGATCATGCGCATGCTCGAACGCCTCGGAGATTTCCTGGATTTGGCGGCGCGAATGCTCGGAACCGTAGAACACGGTTGCGCCCACGGCGACTGCTCCCATGTCGAAGGCCTGATCCACGCTGGCGAACAGCGTCTGATTGTAGATATTGGGGTAAGTCAGGATCTCGTTATGGTTGATCTTCACGACGAACGGGATCTTGTGCGCGTAACGGCGTGCCACCGAGCCCAGCACACCCAGCGTGGAGGCCACACCGTTGCAGCCACCTTCGATGGCGAGCTTGACGATGTTCTCCGGATCGAAATACATCGGATTGGGCGCGAACGATGCGCCGCCGGAATGCTCCACGCCCTGATCCACCGGCAGCAGCGAGAGGTAGCCGGTGTTGGCTAATCGGCCGTGTCCATAAAGCGCCTGGAGGCTGCGCAACACGCCGGTCTTGCGATCTTTCATGGCGACCACGCGGTCCACATAATCCGGCCCAGGTAAGTGCAATGATTCCTTCGGGATACCCGCGCAACGATGTTTCAACAGATGGTCTGCTTCTTCGCCCAGCAATTGCACGATGTTCGTCATGATTTCGCTCCTTGGATGGTGAGAATGGCGGTGGTCATCTTACTCCTCTGTGTATAATTTTGCGCATTTCAACTCCATCATCTATATCCCATGAAACAGCTCACCATCGGTACTCCGCTTTCACCTTCCGCCACCAAAGTCATGCTGCTCGGCAGCGGCGAGTTGGGCAAGGAGGTCATCATTGCACTGCAACGTTTAGGCGTGGAGGTCATCGCGGTAGATCGTTATGCGAATGCGCCGGGGCAGCAGGTGGCGCATCGTGCGCATGTCATCAACATGGCAGACGGTGCGGCACTGCGCGCTTTGATCGAACAGGAAAAGCCGCACATCATCGTGCCGGAAATCGAAGCGATCGCCACCGACATGCTGGTGCAAATCGAGAAAGAGGGCCTGGCGCGCGTCATTCCGACCGCCCGTGCCGCACAGCTCACCATGAACCGCGAAGGCATACGCCGTTTGGCTGCCGAAACCCTGGGGTTGCCGACCTCGCCGTATAAATTCGCCGACAGTCTGGAAGAGATGCGTGCCGCCATCGACGGCGGCATCGGTTACCCCTGTATCGTCAAGCCGGTGATGTCCTCTTCCGGCAAGGGACAGTCGAAAGTCGACAGCGCCGCCGAAGTGCAGGCGGCATGGGATTACGCCGCCAGCGGTTCGCGCGTGAATCAGGGCCGGGTGATTGTCGAGGGCTTCATCGATTTCGATTACGAGATCACCCAACTCACCGTGCGCGCCGTCGGCGCGGATGGCAGGATCGAAACGCATTTCTGCGAACCCATCGGACATGTGCAGGTACATGGCGATTACGTCGAGAGCTGGCAGCCGATGGCGATGACGCAGGCTGCCCTGCAGCGTTCGCGCGACATTGCGAAGAAGGTGACGGATGACCTCGGCGGGCAGGGCATTTTCGGTGTCGAGCTGTTCGTGAAAGGCGACATGGTCTGGTTCTCGGAAGTCAGCCCGCGCCCGCACGACACCGGCATGGTGACGATGTGCACCCAACGCTTCAACGAATTCGAGCTTCACGCCCGCGCCATCCTCGGCTTGCCGGTGGATGCCAGCCTGCGTGCGACCGGCGCGAGCGCCGTGATCTACGGCCAGATGGACGAGAAGGGCATCGCCTTCACCGGCGTGGAAGAGGCCCTGCGCGTGCCGGAATCGGATATCCGCCTGTTTGGCAAGCCGGAAGCCTTCAAGAAACGCCGCATGGGTGTCGCGCTCGCCAATGGCAAAGATACCGATGAAGCGCGCCAGCGCGCCAAGCTGGCGGCAAGCAAGGTGATTCCGGTCAAGGCATGATCCTCGGCATTCACCACGCGACCCTGCTGACCGGAGACCTGAGCCAGGCGCGCGCCTTCTACGAAGAGGTGTTGGGCTTGCGCGCCGATCCCGGCCGTCCCAAGATGAGCTACGACGGTGTCTGGTACGACATCGCAGCGAAGCAGCAGCTGCACCTGATGTTGTTGCCCAATCCGGAAGCGGGTTTGCAGCGTCCGGCACATGGCGGACGTGATCGGCATGTCGCCCTGGCAGTGAACGATCTGCCAGGACTGGCAAAGCGCCTGGAAGCAGCTGGCATTCCCTATACGGTAAGCCAATCCGGCCGCAAGGCGCTGTTTTGCCGCGATCCCGATCAGAATGCGCTGGAGTTTATCGAGGTCGTTGAGTGAGGCAGCAAACCGCATCAGACGCAGGCATCAGCCCGAAGGCCTGGTATCAGGCTGCGTGCGAGAAATCCGGCTTTGTTTGCGATGCACGGCAGATTGCGGCCATCGAAGAGCTGGAAACGCTCTGGCAGCAGCTGGTCGAATTCAAGGCCAAACGCAACCAGTTCCTCGGCCGCAGCCTGCTCAGTCCGGATGTGCCTAAAGGCCTGTACATCTGGGGCGGCGTGGGGCGCGGCAAAACGTTCCTGATGGATGGCTTTTATCATTGCCTGCCGTATCGCCGCAAACGTCGCATCCACTTCCATCATTTCATGGTCGAAGTACACCACGAAATGAAGTTGCTGGCTGGCCAGCGCGATCCTCTGATGGCGCTGGCCGACAATATCGAGCGCGCTACCCGATTACTGTGCCTCGACGAATTTCACGTGGACGACATCGCCGATGCGATGATACTGGGGCGTTTGCTGGCAGCGCTGCTTGAGCGCGGTGTGGTGCTGCTGATCACGTCCAATTATCCGCCGGAAGGCCTGTATCCGAATGGATTGCAGCGGCAGAATTTCTTGCCGGCCATCGCCTTGCTCAAACGCGAACTGAAAGTGCTGCATCTCGACAGCGAGGTTGATTACCGCATGCTGCAGATGGCTCGCGATCCGCTATTCATGGTAACCAGCGATGCCGCGACCGATCAGCGCATGATGTCATTGTTTCAACGCCTGACGGCGGGCATGCATGCCGAAGCGGATGCGATCCGGGTGAGAAAGATCAGTATTCCGGTCCGGCGTGTTGCGCGCGAAGTGGTCTGGTTCGACTTCAAGGAGTTGTGCGGGGGCTACCACGACCAGTCCGATTATCTGGAGATCGCCCATCGCTACCCGACGGTCTTTGTCTCCGATATTCCGAAAATGTCCGCCGAAAATGGCGCGGAGGCGAGGCGGTTCACCTGGCTAATCGACGTGCTATACGACAACCGCGTCAAACTGGTGGCCTCGTTCGAAGTTGCGGCCGAGGCATTGTACGGGGACAAGCCACTGGATAGCGAAGCGCAGCGCATTGCCAGCCGCCTGACCGAGATGCAGACCCGCCGTTATCTGGAGTTGCCACACCAAAGCCGCGGCGAAATTCTGGCCGGGCAAAGTTCAACATCAGGAGCAGGTGCGGCAACTTGATTGCATAAGCTGGCGCGGCCTACGACCTGGAGCTCATTTGGGCTTTACGGCGCCGGGTTCGGATACAGCCGGTGTACCGCTTCGATCTTCTCCAACACATCGCTGCTGAGCGTGACCTCTGCGCTGTCCAGATTTTCTTTGAGCTGTTCCAGCGTCGTGGCGCCGAGGATGACGCTGCCGGTGAACCAGCGCGTCCTGGCGAAGGCGAGTGCCATCGTTGCAGGAGTGATGCCGATTTCCCGAGCGATGCGCACGTATTCCCTGGCCGCGGGCGGCACGTTGGGTTTGTTGTAGCGCTGACCGAAGCCCGGGAAGAGGGTGATGCGACCGTGCGCATTCGGATCGGCAAGATATTTTCCGCTGAGCCAGCCGAAAGCCAGCGGGCTGTAGGCGAGCAGGCCGACGTCGGCGTGATGGCAGATTTCGGCGAGGCCGCTTTCGAAGGTGCGGTTCATCAAGTGGTAGGCGTTCTGGATGCTGGCAATCTTCGGCAAACCAAGCTGCTCCGCGCAGCGCACGAATTCGGCAACACCCCATGGTGTTTCGTTGCTCAAGCCGATGTGGCGCACCTTGCCGGCTTTGACTAATTCCGCCAGTGCCTGCAGCTGCTCGGCGACAGGGGTACTGTCGCGCTCCTGCGCCACGTCGTAACTGGTTGCGCCGAACATCGGCACATAGCGATCCGGCCAGTGGATCTGGTACAGGTCGACGTAGTCGGTCTGCAAACGGCGCAGGCTGCCGTCGATGGCGGCGCCGAGGTGCGCGCGATCGATGCGCGGGCCGTTGCGTATCCAGCCGAAGCCCCGGCCCGGCCCGGCGATCTTGGTGGCGACGATGAGTTTGTCGCGCGGCTGCTTCTTGAGCCAAGTGCCGATGTAACTCTCGGTGCGATGCACGGTTTCGGCGCGCGGCGCGACCGGGTACATCTCGGCAGTGTCGATGAAGTTGACCCCGCGCGACACGGCGAGGTCGAGTTGCGCATGGGCATCGGCTTCGCTGTTCTGCTCGCCAAAAGTCATCGTGCCGAGCGCCAATGCCGACACGTTCAAATCGCTGCTGCCCAGTCGTCTGTAGTCCATAATCATCCCGGCGGATTAGATCGGGTTATTTTAATCCCTTCCTCGTGCTAGCATTTAACCATGTTGATGCCCGTCCTATTCCTTTCGCATGGTGCCCCCTCTTTGCCGCTCGAAGCCGGAGAAACCGGCGCGGCCTGGCGCCAGCTTGGCGCGCAGCTGCCCAAACCATCCGCCATTTTGGTGATCTCCGCGCATTGGGAGACGCATGTCCCGACGCTCAGTCGCGCCGTGCAGCCCGAGACCATTCATGATTTCAGCGGTTTTCCGGAAGAGCTTTACCGCCTGCAATATCCTGCCCCCGGCGCGCCGCAGATGGCCGAACGGGCGGCGCAGGCATTGCGGCAGGCCGGCATTCCCGTGCAGCTGGATGACACGCACGGCCTCGACCACGGCGCCTGGGTGCCGCTGAGCATCATGTTTCCGCAGGCCGATATTCCTGTCGCGCAACTTTCATTGCAGCCGGAGCGGGATCCGGCATGGCACCTCGCGCTGGGGCGCGCGTTGCAGCCGCTACGTGAACAAAATGTCCTGATCGTGGGCAGCGGCGCGATTACCCATAATCTGCGGGCCGTCTTCACGCACCCACAGGGGAAGCCGGCGCCGGAGTGGGTGACTGAATTCCGCGACTGGATCGCGGCAAAAATCGAGCAAGGCGATCTCGACGCGCTCACCGCCTACCGGACGCTGGCGCCACACGCCGAACAGAACCATCCCAGCGACGAACATTTGTTGCCGTTGTTCGTGGCGCTGGGTGCAGCATCGAAGGTGGACGACGCCAAACATCTGAATCGCGTGATGACCTTCGGTCTGTTGGCGATGGATGCATGGTTGTTCGATGGCGCAGTCTGACCAAACTGCGGCGCCTGCCGCAAACACGAAGCGAAGTGGGGTATGTCAGTGCAAGATGGAATAAGCAAGACAAGCATGATGCATTATCTGCCGCAGATCGAGGCCGGTGCAGTCGAGCAGCTGCTGGCGGAATTGCAGGCACTTTATCCCGGGCTGGGCGTCTGTGCGTTGCTGCCCGAGGCGGAGAAAGACAAGGTCAATGTGTTGCAGGCAGCGGCTGCCAGATACCGGATCCCGCTGGTTGGCGCGATCTTCCCGGCGCTGGTCAAGGAAGGGCATTTCCTGACCAGCGGCGTGTGGTTGCTGTGCTTCAAAGAGATGCCCCATTTTGCGCTGTACGATAACCTCCCGACCGGTGCCGCAGACGCGGAGCTGGTGGCGGAAAAAATCGCCAATGATTTGCGCGTTCATATCGATCATATTCCGGACATGACGCTGTTCCTGCTGTTTGATGCCATGGTGCCGAACATCGGCACGCTGCTCGACAACCTGTACCTGCATCTGGCGAATCGCGTTCACTATGCCGGAGCGAATGCGGGCAGCGAGACTTTCCAGCCGATGCCGTGCTTGTTCGATGGCGAACGCCTGGTGCATAACGGCGTGCTGGTGATGTTGCTGACGCATCACAAGGGCGCAATCCTGGAGCATGGCTACCACACCAATCCGCACACTTCCTATGCGACTTCGACCAGCGGCAACCGCATTTCCCAAATTGACTGGCGACCGGCCTTTGAGGTGTACCAGGAACTCGTGCGCGAGCATTACGGCGAGGAAGTCACGGCGGAAAATTTCTATCAATATGGCGTGCATTTTCCTTTCGGTATCGTGCGCGCCAATCATCATGTGGTGGTGCGCATCCCGGTCATGCTGGCCGAGGATGGTTCGCTGTATTGCGTTGGCGAGGTGCCGCCCAACTCGGTGTTGACCCTGCTCAAGGCGCCGACCGTGCGTACCGTGGAGACGTTGCATAACCTGAGCGAGGGCTTGAAGATGCTGAACGGAGATGTTGCTGACACGGAGCTGCTGCTGTTCTATTGCGCCGGGCGGCGATTGCATCTCGGCATGGAGATGGCGACCACCGAGCTGGAGGCGTTTGCGGGCCTGACGCAAGCTGCGCAGATTGCCGGCGCACTTTCGCTTGGCGAGATTGGCGGTTCGACGGTGCATGGCTATCCGCTGTTCCATAACGCCACGTTGGTGGCTTCGCGCTGGTAGCATGGAACGCGACAACATTCTTCCGGTGTTGTATGACCTCGTTGTCACCATCGGCAGCGAGACCAGTCTCAAACCACTCCTTACGCGCACTCTGCAGCGCCTGCTTTACCATACCTCGTTTTCGGCGGGTTTCATTTGCCTGGACGTTCCGCCGTGCGATCAGCCGGATGGGCAGGTTGAGGTGCGTATCGATGCAGTGGTCGGCGATTTCGATCTGATTGGCGCGATCGGCACAACCATCGCGCTGCCCTACGCGCTGCTATGCCAGGCGGCGGAGCGCGAGGTCGATCAATCGGCGCTGCTGTCGGCGTTAAGCAGTACGCAAACCCGATATAGAACCTATCTCAGGTTGCCCGTCAACCACAGTGCCGTAATCGTGCTGCTTGCCATCGAGCCGCCGGAAACGACGCTGCCGCTGACGACGATGTTGCAGCCCGTGCTGGCGCATTTGGCCAAGGCCATCGTGCTGTGCCGCAGCAACGATGCGCAGGTGGAAAAGCAGGCGCAAACGGAGCAATCCCTCCGCCAAAGCAAAGCGTTCTTCAATGCGCTGATCGAGTTGAGCCCGATAGGGGTGGGGTTTTCCAACGATGGCGTAATTTTCAATGCGAACCAGGTCGTTCTCAAGATGTTCGGTTATGACGAACTGGAGGAGATCTGCAACCAGTCGCTGTTGAAGCTGATTGCCCCGCATTGCCGGGACGCCGTAATGGATCGCATCAGAAGGCGCGCCCAGGGCCTTGCCGTGGAAAATATCTATGAAACGACGGGGCTGCGCAAGGATGGCACGGAGTTTCCGGTGCTGGTGTCGGCAAGGCGCGTAGAGACGCCGGAGGGTGTACGCACGCTCTCTTTCTTTGTCGATCTCACCGAACAGAAGCGTAACGAGTATGCGTTGAAGGAGAGCAACGAGATGCTGCACGCCGTGATCGAGAATGCCCCGATACGGGTGTTCTGGAAAGACCGGGAGTTGCGTTATCTGGGCTGCAATACCGCGTTTGCGCTCGATGCCGGGAAGGGCAGCCCGGCCGAGGTGATCGGCAAGGATGACTTCCAGATGGGCTGGCGCGACCAGGCCGAGGGCTACCAGCTGGATGACAGAAAGGTGATCGAGTCCGATAAACCGAAGCTGGCGTTCGACGAATCCCAGACCGCTCCCGGCGGGCAGCAGAAATGGTTACGCACATCCAAGGTGCCATTGCATAGCGCGGAGGGCAAGGTGATAGGCGTGCTTGGAATCTACGATGACATCACCGAGCAGAAGAGGAATGAGGCGCAGATACATCAACTGGCGTTCTATGATTCGTTGACCAAGCTGCCCAACCGGCGCCTGTTGATGGATCGCCTGCAACAGGCTTTTGCCGCGGGAACACGTAACGGTCATTATGGCGCGGTGCTGTTTCTCGATCTGGATAATTTCAAGACGCTCAACGACACCAGGGGGCATGAAGTCGGCGACCAACTGTTGACCGAGGTCGCGCAACGGCTCAATACCTGCGTGCGTGACGGCGACACCGTGGCGCGTCTGGGCGGCGACGAGTTTGTGGTGGTGCTGGAATCCTTGCATCCGATTTTGGATGAGGCGGCTACGCAAGCCGATCAGGTTGCCGAGAAGATACGGGACGTTCTGAGCCAGCCTTACCAGTTGGCAGACTACACTTACTACACCACGCCGAGCATCGGCATTGTGCTGTTCCGGGGGCATCAAGACACCCTGGATGATGTCCTGAAATATGCCGACACCGCGATGTACCAGGCCAAGACGGCCGGCCGTAACACCATTCGCTTTTACGACCCGGTGATGCAGGCGGCCATCGAGGCGCGTGCCGACCTCGAAGAGGAGTTGCGGCATGCGCTCGAACGGCAACAGCTCAGTCTGCATTACCAGATCCAGATGGATAGCCGGAATCGCCCCTTGGGAGCCGAGGTGCTGTTGCGATGGCAACATCCCGAGCGCGGACAGATATCACCGGCACAATTCATCCCGTTGGCCGAGGAGACCGGCCTGATTGTGCTCATCGGCCTGTGGGTGCTGCAGACTGCGTGCGCGCAACTCAAGGCGTGGCAACGCGACGCCTTGACGCGTGACCTGACGCTCGCCGTCAACGTCAGCGCCAAGCAGTTCCGCAGTGCGGATTTTGTCGCACAGGTGCAGCGCACTCTGGTCGAAACAGGCGCAAAACCCGGCTTGCTGAAACTCGAATTGACCGAAAGCATCGTGCTGGAAAACGTCGCAGACACCATCACCAAGATGCGCGAGCTGAAGCTGCTGGGCGTAAGCTTCTCGCTGGACGATTTCGGCACAGGGTATTCCTCTCTTCAATACCTGAAACGTTTGCCGCTGGATCAGATCAAGATCGACCAGTCGTTTGTGCAAGACATCGTCAGCGATCCCAACGATGCTGCGATCGTCCAGACCATCATTGCGATGAGCGAAGTGCTGGGGCTGAACGTCATCGCCGAAGGGGTGGGGACCGAAGCCCAGCGGGATTTTCTGGACATGCGCGGTTGCCATGCATTTCAGGGTTACCTGTTCGGCAAACCGATGCCGCTGCAGGATTTCCAGGCGCGGCTGAAAGAACTGTCGCCCTGACTGGCGGCATTCCCGCCAGGCGGCGTGCACAGTGTGCAGCCATAAGCCGGGGTATGAGCCGCAGC
>Ga0316624_10000012_pt1 | contig 51424 bp, 76 predicted proteins | sample OWC_Aug_N3_C1_D5_FD_207657 | JGI IMG/M metagenome (GOLD analysis project Ga0316624, IMG submission 207657) | Wetland soil microbial communities from Old Woman Creek delta, Ohio, United States - OWC_Aug_N3_C1_D5_A | ecosystem: Environmental > Terrestrial > Soil > Wetlands | place: USA: Ohio... | reverse complement strand
GAGAACCGCAGAAGATCGACTCATGTTTGGCCGCTCCGGGACCACCTTCGGGATACTTTACCGGAATAATTCGACCGATGAATTTGTGGCCCAGTCGGCATGGAACGTTGACAAGTGCGATGGCACAGGTATTTCAAAATTCACACTCGATCCGACAAAACTGAATCAATACCGTTTCATGTTCGGCTGGCTGGGGGTTGCTCCGATCATCTGTCAGGTATATTCAGGTTATAGGGACGGATGGATCACATGCCATGTATTCGATGGGACCAACACAACCGACGCTGTTTCATTCTCAAATCCCTCATTCAACATCGCAATCGAGGCTGGGAGAACCGCTGGCGCTGGGGCTGTGACGGTTGGATCTGGATCATGGAACGCTGGATACACGGCAGGCGTTCACTCTCACGCGGGACATCGAATATTCGCGGGAGAATTGCCGACAAAGACGCTAGTCGCCGGAGTAGAGACATATCTCGGCACGTTTGAAAATGTCTCAATATTCCAAGGCAAGCCCAACACCGTTCAGGCCGAGGCTGTATTTTTATCGTTCGTGACCGATGGGGTAAAAAGTGTGACGTTTCGGGGATACTCAAATGCGACACTTTCAACATCGTATAACGCCGTCCCCGTTAGTACCGCGAATTCGATCATCGCCGCAGATACCTCGTCAACGTCGTTCAGCGGCGGGAAGTTGGAATTCCCAATAAGTCTAGCAAAGGTAGACAGCCGTGCTATCGACGTGGGGGCAGGGCATTTTCACCTCGAATTGCAGCCTGGCGAGAAATTTACTATTACCGCCCAATCAGCAAATGCCAGCGACGTTTCAATGTCGGCGCGCTGGGAAGAATACTTCAGTTAGGAGACAATCATGAGCTTTTCAGACAAGGCGTTCCACGCAAGCGGCGACACGATCAAGATTGCCGCATCGACCGCAAGTACGAACATGGCTCTCGGCATCACTGGAGCGACCCCTCAAGTCAGCATAAGCAATGCTAGCGCGTCTTGGGCGAGTGTTGTTTTTGGAGACGTGACAGCCACGTCAACATTCCCAACAACCGCAGCCGCAGCGCCTGGCTACATGATAGCCCCTGGAGTTGAACGCGTCGTAACTCCAGGGGGGGCCACCTACATGGCAGTTTCATTGTCATCTGGAACAGGTTCGATCTATGCGACTCCTGGAGAGGGTCGATAATCATGGCGAAAAACTGGATCAAAGGTGCGATTAAACACCCTGGAGCATTGCGCGAGACCGCAAAGCGAGAAAAGCTCATAAAAGGCAACGCTCCATTATCTGAAACAGTGCTAGGTAAACTTGCTTCACATGGGAATGCCACAACAAAGAAACGTGTGAACCTAGCCAGAACGCTGAGCAAAATGCATAAATAGGAGCGAGGCCGATCCGGAGGCACCGGAAACCCGAAGCAACAGCAACTATAAAGGGGAATATCATGTCATACAAATGGCTGTACATGACCACAAGCGTCCACGGTCGAAGACTAGGATTGCAGGTGGCCAGCACAAAGCAAACAGGCGGGAAAGGGACGATGGATTTTATTGTCGGACCGAAGGACATCAGATTGGAAACGTCAACTGATGATTCCACATCTGCAAATGTCGATCCGTATGGGTATAGCTATTTGCCCGGCACTAGCGCGGCATCGAGTGCGGTATATACTCTCGATCCTCCAGTACCAGGCGTTAGCAAAGTCATTTGCGGCCCGATTGATAACGGTCCTGTTTATGTAAAAACGGCGAACAGTGAGACAATCGTCAGCACAGTCGGATCATCATTTACGACTGTAAAAATTTCCAGTCTTGGCGGTGCCATTTCACTGGTAGGGATGACCACATCAATGTGGCTGGCCATTGGCCTGACGAGTGGTACATCGTCACAAGCCAGCGGTTTTACACTTTCAACATCAACATAGTAATTCCTGGAGGAGGGATTTTATGAAAATAGCACTTATTGGAAGCGCCCCAAGTTCGGTACGATTGGCTCCCTACGGTGATCCAGAATGGCAGATTTGGGGGTGCTCTCCTGGAGCGTATGCTTACGCAGGCCCTCATGCTCATGCATGGTTTGAGGCTCATCGGTGGGAACCACAGATTCCAGGACATCTCGGTACTGGACAGGCATGGTTCACCCCCGAGTACGTCGAGTTCCTGACTCGATTCAAAGGTCCGGTATTTATGGCTGGCGAAACGCCTCACATGGACCTAAATCTTCCTATTGAGATTCCGAATGCGCGGGCTATCCCGATTAATGAACTGATGGAAAAATACGGTCCATATTTTTTCACCTCATCTCTCTCATGGATGTGGGCTATGGCTCTCGAAACCCCAGGAGTTACTGAGATCGGTATGTGGGGTGTCGATATGTCCGCTCATGAGGAGTACGGCTATCAGCGTGCTGGATGTCAGTATTTCATCACATTGGCAGTACAGCGCGGCATCAAGGTCACGGTTCCGCCTGAGTCTGATATTCTCCAGCCTGCCTATATGTATGGAGTTTCGGAAAACTCCCCGATGATGGTCAAACTAACCGCCCGGCGCAACGAGTTGCTGGCGCGAAAGAGCGCCGCAGATCAGCGGGCGCAACAGGCTAATAACGAATCCGCTTTCTTGGCAGGCGCATTGGATGATTTGAAGTACATGATTGATACATGGATCACAACCCAGACCTGGATCATGCCGACGATGGGCAAGACCGGGAATGAGGTAAGGGCCGAATAGTGTCCAACGTTCTCGACGAAATGATAAGCCGACTCGGCGCACTGCCTGAAAAGCAGCGTGCTGAATTGGCTCATCAGGCCGTCGAGGCCACCAAGAAAATGAAGTGGCTTCCTAACCCCGGACCTCAGACCGATGCGTATATGTCACGGGCCGATGTGCTTCTGTACGGAGGTCAGGCAGGCGGCGGCAAAACTCATCTTGAATTAGGGTGGGCCGTTAATGAATCAGATAGCGGCATCATCTTTCGCCGCGAAAGAACCCAAACCGACGGCCTTGAGAAAGAAGGAAAAAAGATTATTGGATCGGTAGCCAGCTTCAATGGTCAGGATTTGGAATGGACCTGGCCAAATGGTAAAACCATCAAACTCGCAGGGATGAAAGACCCGGATAGTTGGATAGATCACGCCGGCCGTGAACGCGACTACATGGGATTTGACGAGGCTGGCGAGTTCCTTGAAATGCAGATTGCGCAGATCATTGCGTGGTTACGCGCCCCACCTGGCAAACGAACTCGCGTTGTGTTGGGTTCAAATCCTCCTCGCACCACGGATGGGTTGTGGCTGCTTAAATGGTTCGCCCCTTGGCTTGATGATAAATTTCCCAATCCAGCCAGCCCCGGTGAATTGCGCTGGGCAGTCTATGTGACGCGAGACGGCGAAGGGCAGATGGTGTGGGTTGAAGGGCCTGGCGAATACGAGGTAGATGGCGAATTCTATACAGCCAAGTCCTACACTTTTATACCCGCCAGCCTTGAAGATAATCCATATCGAAATACGCCAGAATACCGCGCCCAATTGCAGTCATTGCCAGAGCCGCTGCGGTCCCAGTTGCTGTATGGAAAATTTACGGCAGGCATGAAGGACGCCGCAAATCAATGTATCCCAACAGAATGGGTACGCGCCGCCATGGCTCGTTGGACTGACACTCCGCCACAAAATGTACCTATGTGCGCAATCGGCGTTGATTGTTCTGGCGGTGGTGATGACCCCATGGTTCAGGCTCCTCGCTATGATGGTTGGTACGCTCCGTTCATCAAAACGCCAGGGAAAGATATTCCGCAAGACAAGGCCGGAGCGTATGCAGCGGGCTTGGTGCTGGCCACGCGACGGGATCAGGCGCTGATCGTGGTTGACCTTGGCGGCGGGTATGGCGGCCCTCTATATGAGCATCTGAAAGACAATGAAATAGAGACGATTGGATATAAGGGAAGTGAAGGTACTACGCGCCGATCCAGAGATGGAAGCCTACCATTTCCGAACGTGCGTAGCGCGGCGTACTGGCTGTTTCGTGAGGCGCTAGACCCAAACCAATCGGGAGGTTCGCCGATTTCATTGCCACCTGATAATCGCCTATTGGCGGGGTTGACAGCACCGACATTTGAGGCATCTCATCAGGGGATAAAAGTTGAGCCAAAAGTTAAATATGACACGGTCGGGAAAGTGCGCGGCGGGGTAAAGGCAAAGTTAGGATTCTCGCCAGACGAAGCCGACGCCGTGGTAATGGCCTGGTGGGCAGGCCCCAAGGAAACAACTCACGCGCTGGAATGGATGCACTCAAACGACCGCAAAAAGCGCGGCATAACAAACAACGTACAAACGGGCCGCGAGCCTCTCACCGCAAGGAGATATAAATGAGCGATGATCTTGGAAAAGTTGTTAGCGGTGTTTTCGGGGAAACGGTTGTTGGTTCTGTAATGGGAATCGGAAAAGAAAATCCGTCTACGGCGGTCGTTCCAGAAAAACCTCTTGAGATGCCGATGTTAAATGATGCCGCATCAAAACTTGCAAAGCGAAAATCAATCGCTGCTCAGATGGCTAGAAAAGGTAGAGCATCGACCATCCTTACTCAAAACGAGACACTCGGATGAACGCCAAAGACCTGGCCGGGCTGGCGGCCACACTGTTCCAGAAGAAGGGCCCGCTCAACAGCCTCCATCAAGAGATTGCCGAGAACTTCTATCCTGAACGGGCGGACTTTACCGTTTCTCGATCCATCGGGGCGGACTTCGCTTCTAACCTGATGTCGTCCTTTCCCGTGATTTGTCGTCGAGACCTTGGAAACCAGATAGGCTCCATGTTGAGGCCGAAGGCCCGCCCGTGGTTCCATCTCAAGCGCAAATTCTCTGAGAAGGACGCGGACGACACAGAGGTACGCGCACACCTGGAGTGGTTCGAGCAAGTGCAGCGCCGTGCCATGTACGATCCAGCGGCTATGTTTACCCGCGCCACAAAAGAAGGGGATCATGACTTCGCTGCGTTTGGACAGGCCTGCATCAGCGTCGAACCGAACAAGAATGCCGATGGCCTGCTGTTCAGGGCATGGCATCTTCGGGATTTGGCTTGGCAGGAGAACTCGGAAGGCCAGATAGGCTTTGTTTGCCGTAAATGGAAAACCACTCTTCAAGTGCTGGCCGGTACTTTCGGCAAAGACAAGCTACACCCGGAATTGCAAAAAGATGTTGATAATAAACCGTTTGATGAACACGAAGTCATGCACATGGTTATGGATGCGGAGATGTACGACGAAAACCCAAAAGGTCGACCACGATGGTCGATCTGGTGGGACCAGAAATACAGCGTGGTCATTGAAGCAACGCCTATTTGGGGAAAGCATTACATCATCCCAAGGTGGAGCCTCATTGGATCGCAGTACGCATATTCACCTGCCGTAGTCGCCGCTTTGCCAGATGCCCGCCTGATACAGGCCATGGCATTCACCATGCTGGAAGTCGGGGAGAAGGCCGCTAGACCACCGTTGATAGCAACCGCCGACGCCATCCGCTCAGATGTTGCCGCTTATGCTGGTGGCATTACATGGGTTGATCAGGAGTATGACGAACGTCTTGGCGAAGTTCTGCGCCCAATTTCCCAAGATTTCCGTGGGATCAACTACGGAATGCAAATGCTCCAAGATACCCGTATGATGATCAAGGAAGCATTTTTCCTCAATAAGCTCACTCCGTTTAATCCTACATCCGATCCGCAAATGACAGCGTTCCAAGCTGGGCAAATTGTTCAAGAGTACATCCGCAACGCTCTACCCATCTTCGAGCCGATGGAGCAGGAGTACAATGCCGCGCTCTGCGAGGAGACCTTTAACCTGATGATGCGTCACGGGGCCTTTGGTTCTCCGCTAGATTGGCCTTCAGCAATGCGTGGAATGGAGATCGAGTTCCAGTTTGAAAGCCCGCTCAACGACGTAATTGATCAGCAGAAGGGCCAGAAGTGGCTGGAGGCCAAGGCGTTGCTTGCTGATGCCATAGCCCTTGATCCTTCGACTCGTCATGTTGTTAAGGCGGGGACGGCATTGAGAGATGCACTGTCAGGTGTCGGGGTTCCGGCTGGCTGGTTAAATACCGAAGCGGAAGTTTCCAAGATGATAGAGCAGGACCAGCAGCAGCAACAATCGGCACAGATACTATCCGCCATGCAGCAGGGCGCAACTGTGGCTAGAGACTTGGCCGGAGCGCAGAAAGACATGGCACAGACGCAGATATAACACATGGCAAAGAAAGAACAGATAAGCCCATGGCTCCCAGTTGAGTACGAGGTAGCAGACGCCGCCGCGATTCAGGCCATGGCCGAAGGCGTTGCAGAGCCAGAACAGCAGAAACGAGTACTGAAGTGGATCATCGAGCGGGCGGCGGGAACGTATGACCAGTCGTTTTACCCTGGTGGTGAAGAAGGCCGTCGAAACTCCGATTTTGCAGAAGGTCGAAGATTTGTAGGAAACAGCATCGTCAAGATGTTGCGCGTCAATATCAGTTCCATGAGGAGGAGAGAGGAATGAAGTATCGTAATTGGTTCATGAAATATCACAACGAGGCCGGTGACGGCACTGGTGATGGTGGCGTACCAGAAGGTGGGGCAGCTCCAGCAGCAACAGAAACGCCAGCGACAATGGCAACAGGTACTCCAACAGAATCGCCAAAAACAGAGCCAGCTAAAGGTTACTGGCCGGAAGACTGGCAGAATAAGGTAGCCAAGGGCGATGAAAAGCTGATAAAGCTGGCCCAGCGCTATGCTTCTCCAGAAGCAGCCTTTGAGGCGCTCGTTGCCGCTCAGAATCGCATTCGTTCCGGTGAACTGAAACCGGCACTCCCGAAAGACGCCAAGCCCGAAGAACTGTCCCAGTGGCGAAAAGACAACGGCATCCCAGAAACCCCAGACAAGTATGACCTGACGTTTGATTCTGGACTGGTGATTGGGGATGACGACAAGCCCATCATTGACGGATTCCTGAAAGCTGCCCATGAAAAGAACATGACGCCAGAGCATGTTAAATCAGCCGTCGAATGGTACTACCAAGAGCAGGAGCGCCAGGCCAATGAACGGGCGGAGCGCGACGAAAACGAGAGAACCCAGACGCTTGATGTTCTGAATGAGGAATGGGGCGCAGGGTTCCGGCGTAACGTTAATATGATTGAGGGCGTTCTGGCGAAGTTCCCAGAAGGAGTGCGCGAGGCATTCAAGGCCGGGCGTCTTGCCGACGGCACAGCGATCTTCAACCATCCAGATATTCTCCGTGGGATGGCGGCGCTGGCTCTTGAGATTAATCCGGCTGGTACGCTGGTTCCGGCGAATGGTGCTGACCCGATGAAGGGAGTGGAAGAAGCCATTGCCAAGATCGAGGGCGTAATGCGCACCAATCGAGCGGCTTACAACAAGGACGAGAAGATGCAGGCGGAATACAGGCAGCTGCTTGAGGCGAGAGGAAAGATGCAGCAGCGTGCGTAAGTGGTGCGCCCGGATGGCTTCGAACCACCAACCACCGGAGTAGAATTCCGGTGCTCTATCCAGTTAAGCTACAGGCGCATTAAAAAGGCGCGGCAACATCAAACAACTGCCGCGCCTTACCAGTCCCAGGTAATAGGACAACTCAATTGTATGCCACCAAAATCATTATTTCAAGATTTTGAATTGACATATCACTAATATAGTAATGCAACCACCAGTAGCTCGGCCCCGAAAGGTCGAATCCAGCCCCCGTATGGGCCACCCTGGTTACATGATCTGACGGCTATCCCGTGGCGATGGTACTACTTCATCGTTCAGGAGAAACCAAATGGATACCGCTTTCCAGATTCAATACCGCCAGGAATTCATTCAGGCGTTCGAGCAGCACCAGTCTTTGCTGCGCGAAACAGTTATCACCGACGCAACCACCAAGGGCAATCAGGCAGTATTCCTGGTAGCCGGTTCCAACAGCGCCGCTGCTGTAACCCGTGGCGTCAACGGCCAGATTCCAGCCCGCGCTGACAACAACACCCAGAATACCTGCACCCTGCAAGAATGGCATGACCTCGTGCGCAAGACTGGTTTCAATGTTTTTGCGTCTCAGGGCAACCAGCGTGCCATCATGCAGATGACCACTATGGCTGTTCTGAACCGCAAGATTGATGACCAGATCATCACCGAACTCAACACTGGTACGGTGACAATCGGCAGTTCGACAACCATTCCATCGGTCAGTTTGTTCCAGAATGGTATCGTCAAGCTCCAGAACGCTTCCGTTCCATGGGATAGCAACATGACACTTCTGTGTCAGCCCGCCTTCCTCGCGTACCTGGAACAGGCCCCAGAGTTCACCAAGACCGCCGTTTACACTTCACACATGCCATACGGCAATGGTAACGATAACGCCAGCTGGCGCGATCAGCCGATGATGTATCGCTGGAGAAACTGCCTTGTGATTGCTCATCCCAATCTGCCAGGTAAAGGTACTTCTTCCGAGAAGTCGTTCCTTTATCACAAGTCAGCTATCGGTCACGCCATGGACTCCGCGGGTCTGCAAACCCCCATCGGCTACGATGAGGAGCAGGATTATTCATGGGCGCGTGCAAGCGCTTACATGGGCGCGAAGCTGTTGCAAAACACTGGCATAGTTTCGATAACTGCTGATGGGTCAGCTTATGCTTGATAATCAATTAGTTATGAAATGACGAAGTGATTTAAGAATGAAAAACATGGAAACGATGACAAGACAACAGGCTCTCGCGGCAGGGTTGAATCGGTACTACACCGGAAAACCTTGTCCGCATGGGCATGTTGCGATGCGTCGCGTCAGTGGAGCATGTTGTGAGTGCGCACGGCTTGATAAATTAGCTTGGCGTAAAGCAAACCCCGAATTTGTAAAGGTGTTAAAGCTGGCAGAGCAGAAGCGTAATCGCGAAAAGGCTAATGAGAGAAACCGTCGTTATGCTGCAACGCACAGGGAACAGATTCGGGAAAAGAACATCAAGTGGGCAAAAGAAAATCCGGCGGCCAGCTCAGCTAAACAGGCTAGGCGCAGATCGAGAAAACTTTGCGCTACTCCCGCGTGGGCAGATCATGGAAAGATTGATCGAGCCTATGAGATGGTTGCGGAATATCGCAGCAAGGGAATCAATGCCCATGTTGATCATATCGTTCCGCTTCAAGGGCGCATGGTTTGCGGTCTCCATGTTCACTACAACCTTCAGATTATTGACGGCAAATATAACCTGTCGAAATCAAACAAGTTTTAAGGAGAAACACAAATGGCTTACTCAGGCTCTACAGCATCATCAACATTGGCCAATCCTCCGCGTTGCATTGCGGGCGGTGCGCTCTATGGCGTCGCTGGTGCAACTACTGGACTGTCCACGGCACCAAACTCGCCCAACAATCAGGGGGGTTCCGTTTGGTATTACGCATCAACCAATCTAACAACCGACCTCACGGCATCGAACTTCTTCTCAGACGGCTATTACCTGGGTATGCGCCCCGGTGACATGGTGATGGGCGTTCAGTTCAGCTCTGCGGGTTCAAGCGTTACCACGTTCTACGGGGCAATTACTGGCGTCAGTACCTCTGGTGCCAGCTTGTCCACCGGAAGCTTGGTTACATCCACATTTAACTAATGTGATATTGCGGCGGGGAATTCCTCGCCGCTTTTGTAACTGTCAGGAGGAGAGATCATGGCAGAAGAAGCAAATAAAGAAGAGAAACGTTCGGTAGTGATAGGTCCGGGCCGTATGCGCCTTGCCGAATACGACCGACAGGATTGGGTTGCAAACGCGCCGGAAGGTTGCGTTGTTGACGACCTGAAAGATCCCACGTTCTGGTCGCTCATGGCCGCACAACTGAAGCCATACGACCGTATTGAGGTCCGCGCCGACGATGGTACTTGGCTAGCTGAGTGCGTTGTAATTGGTTGTGAACGCACATGGGCAAAGGTCAATGTTCTGGCTCATCACAAATTGACCAATGCAACCGAAGCAATGTCCAAAACCCCGCAGCACGAAGTGAAATTCATGGGGCCTCACCGCAAATGGACCATCCTCCGCACCAAGGACAAGACCGTACTCAAGGAAGGATGCGAAACCAAGGATGAGGCGGTTGCATGGATGAATGACCATGAGCGCCGTGTCGCGTAAGTGGGAACCACAAAGCTAAGGCTCTACAACGAGGCGCTCACCATGATTGGTGAGCGCGCTTTATCTTCATTGACCGAGGATAGAGAGCCGCGCCATCTTCTTGACACTGCCTATGACGGCGGTGCTGTAGACAACTGCCTAGAACAAGCACAGTGGCACTTTGCTATGCGCACTGTTCAGATTGATTATGACCCTGGCTATGCCCCAGGCTTTGGTTATAGACGGGTGTTTACAAAGCCCTCTGACTGGATACTTACCTCCGCACTTTGTTCTGATGAATATTTCAGGGTTCCGTTAACACAATATTCAGACGAGGCCGGTTTGTGGTATGCAGATGAAGAGATTATCTATGTCCGCTATGTCTCGAATGATGCCAGTTATGGAGGTAATCTTAATGCTTGGCCCATCTCGTTCTGTGATTTTGTTGCAGCTCATCTAGCCGCTAAGGTTTCAATGAAGATTGGCGGTTCTGACATGCTTAGAGCCTCATTGGCTCTTAGAGAAACACATCTAAAGACTGCGAGAAACCGTGCTGCTATGGCACTACCTACAAGTTTTCCAGCCCAAGGTTCTTGGTCTATTGCAAGGCAAAGATACCCAGGCAAGCGAGATGGAGGCAATCGTGGCGGGAGCCTTATAGGATGAAGCAGGCGCTTTATAGCTTCAACCGTGGAAAAGTGTCTTCTCTATCACTCGCCCGAACGGATCAGAAGCGAGTCTCCTTATCTGCTGAGACAATGACGAATTGGATTCCTAGAATCATGGGGCCGATGTCATTACGTCCAGGGATGCAATATCTTCACTCGACGCACAACAATTCTGCCGCCCGTTATTTGAGATTTGTATTTTCTACAAACGATGTGGCGCTTATTGAATTAACTTCGTATTTAATGCGAGTCGTCGTTAGTGATTCATTGATAACTAGACCATCCGTGTCTACTTCCGTTCTTAACGGAGGAATGAGTAATCCATTAAATAATTGGACAGATAACGACGAGGCCGGGGCATTATCAGAATGGTCGTCTGGAATGAGACTTACCGGAAACAACAATAATTATGCAATTCGTGATCAAACCGTTTCCGTCTCAATCGCTGATCGAGGAGTTGCTCATGCTCTTAGAATAAGAATAACTTTCGGACCTGTAATATTAAAAGTTGGGTCAACCACTGGTGGCGATGATTATATATCAGAAACGCAGCTAGGAACCGGTTATCATTCTCTTTCGTTTACGCCTACGGGAAATTTTAACATCAGGTTCATGAATAACCTGAAAATCCCAGTAACAGTAGAGTCGTGCCAGATCGAATCGTCTGGAATAATGACTATATCTACTCCGTGGTCGGAGACCGAACTTTCTGGATTAAGTTTTGATCAATCCGGAGACATTATATTTGTTGCCGGAGAAAACTATCGCCAACAAAAGATAGAAAGGAGATCATCGACATCATGGTCAATCGTTGATTATCTTCCAGATGATGGGCCTTTTCTAATCGAGAACACTTCACCAATAACTCTTATACCCAGCTTCGTATCGGGTAGTGTTACGCTTGGATCGTCAAAACCATATTTCAAATCAACAAACGTCGGCTCATTATTTAGGATTTCATCAATTGGGCAGACTGTTAGAGAGATCATAGCGACAGGGGATTTTTTTACAGACGCAATTCAAGTTACGGGGACCGGAGATTCAAGAATAATTTCAATCTCTGCACTGGATGCGCCAAACAGAGTCAATGTAACCGGAGCTGCCAATAATGGTGTTGGGCTAATACGGATTACTGCAATTTCACACGGAAGGACTACTGGCGATACAGCCGTTGTTTCAGACGTCGGAGGAACTACTGAAGCGAATGGAACATGGGTTATCACAAAAATAACAAACGATACATTAGATCTACAAGGGTCTACATTTGTTCATGCGTATACATCTGGAGGAAAGATAGGAATTAGAGCAGCAACAAAAACATTGCAAATATCTTATGATTCAGAATTTGGTCCATGGTCAGATGTTTCGGGCAAGACATGGATTTCCGATGCGTCAGAGAATTACAACGATGCTTTAACGAATCAGATCGTCTGGTACAGAATCGGAGTTAAAGCTGGTAACTATTTCTCGGGTTCTTCATCAGTGGAGTTAAGTGTAGGAACTGGAAGCAAGACCGGCGTTGTAATGGTTACGGCGTATGGTTCTACCACTTCGGTTACTGGGATTGTCGTTAAAACTCTCGGTAATTATTCTGCGACGAATACATGGGCCGAGGGATTATGGTCCTCTAGGAGAGGATGGCCGTCATCTGTAGCGTTTCATGATGGTCGATTGTGGTGGGCAGGGAAGGAAAGAATCGTAGGATCAATATCAGATGATTACTATGGATTCGATCCTGATTATATTGGTGATGCAGGCCCAATAAATAGAACTATTGGCGGAAAAACTGTTGATAGCGTTAATTGGTTGCTATCTCTTCAACGATTAATAATCGGAGGCCAGGCGGCAGAATATTCATGCCGCGCCTCCTCTCTTGATGAACCATTAACTCCAACTGCATTTGCAATAAGACCTTCATCTACACAAGGTTCTGCTACCGTTGATGCTATTCAAATAGATCAACATGGTATATATGTACAACGCGGTGGAAGCAGAATTTATGAACTTTCTTTTGATGGAAATTCGTATGACTATGGATCGGTAGATATAACAACTCTTATTCCAGAAATAGGGAGTCCAGGTATTATACGGATGGCAGCACAACGCCAACCGGATACGCGTATTCATTGTGTCCGTTCTGATGGCACCGTGGCACTTGCTGTTTTTGATCGTGCCGAAGATGTTTTAGCGTGGGTTGATATAACGACAGACGGTTTTATTGAAGATGTTGTTGTTCTTCCTGGAACAGGGGCGGAAGATCGCGTTTATTATGTTGTAAGACGCACTATCAGCGGTTCGACGGTTCGGTACTTAGAGAAATGGGCTCTTGATACCGAGTGCGCGGGCGGAGTTCTAAATAAACAGGCCGATAGTTTCATCACCTACACCGGAGCGGCGACGACTACCATTACTGGATTGTCTCACCTTGAAGGCAAGTCCGTGGTTGTTTGGGCCAACGGTGCAGACCTCGGCACAACGAGCAGCTACGCGCAGACATATACGGTAAGCGGCGGGCAGATAGTTCTTCCTGCGGCCTATACGAACGTTGTAGTTGGCTTGCCCTATACCGCACAGTGGAAGAGTTCAAAACTTGCCAGCCAGGCGGACGCAGTCGTCGAAGCCTTCGATCAGGACAAGCGCGTTGCCAAGATCGGTTTGATATTGGCGAACACTCACGCCAAGGGGTTAAGATTTGGCCCGGACTTCTCAACGCTCGATTCCATGCCTGATATTGAATCCGGGAAACTGGTTACGTCTGGTACAATTCACACCACTTACGCAGAGACCGCTATCGAGTTTCCCGGCAGATGGGCGGTCGATTCGAGAATCTGCCTACAGGCGCAAGCCCCTCGCCCGTGCACTGTTATGGCGGCAATCCCAGACATCAAGGTGGCGCGATGATCAAGGTAGTTCCAGCCACAGCAGAACACATTAAGGCCATGTACGGCGCTACTCACGGAGTAACGGTAAGGGCTGTTTCGGCGGTTGAAGACGATCAAGTGATAGGTATTGGTGGAATTTACAAGTCATGCGGAAACACTGTTGCGTTTTTGCGTCTGTCAGATCGCATGAGATCAAACCCTAAGATTCTCCTTAAATCGGTAAGGGAGTTTCTTGGTAAAATCGAAGGGCCCATTTTTGCCAACTGTGACATGAAGATTGAAGCCGCCCCCAGATTCCTTGCGCATCTTGGATTCGTCAACATCAAGGGTGATTTATGGCTGATCCAGCAACCCTAACTATGGCGGCCATGGCCGCAGGTACAGCCCTTCAGGGGTACGGTCAGCTTCGCGCCGGTAGAAAAGCTAAGGAATCCGCCGATTTTGAAGCTGCTCAACTGGAGAAAAAGGCTGGGCAGACTCTTGCCACAAGCCAGCGTTCAGCACTTGAAGAAGAGCGTCAAGGACAACTCCAACAATCTCGTGCTTTGGCTATTGCAGCATCGTCTGGAGGTGGTGCCTCTGATCCTACCATTGTAAATCTAATGGGAAATCTTGCAGCAGAAACCAACTATCGAAAAATGGTTTCATTGTACGAAGGAAAGACGGAAGCCGAACAGCTTAGAACTCAGGCCGATGTTACTCGTGCCGGAGGAGAAGAAGCTAAAAAAGCCAGTCAAATCCAAGCGCTGGGAACTGTTATCGGTGGTGGCGCTTCGATGTATTCCAAGTTCGGAATGAAACAATAATGCCAAAACTCCCAGGAGAAGCCCAAGTCCTACCGATTCCGGTATCTCGCGGAGGGATTGTAAGCGCCCCGCAAGATCGGATGAGCGGAGCTATTGCTGGACTTGGCCAAGATATCGCCAGCGGAGCCAGTGAGATTCACGCCGCCTTTGAGCAAGAGAAGGCGCGAATCGGAAAGCTCAAGGTCGAAGACGCATTTAATAAAGTGCGCCAAAAGCGACTGGATTTAACAATAGGTGACGAAACAACTGGTGGCAACGGATTCACAAGATTGCAAAGCGGAGATGCCGTTCAGCGCCCCATTCTGAAAGACTGGACGAAATCCTATGATGACGCCGTGTCTGAAATCGCTGCCAGTCTCGACGATGAAGATCAGCGCCAGCTACTGAAACAGCGAACCGATATAGACAGACTAGCCTTTCAACAAGACATCCTTGCCCACGTCCAGAAAGAAGAAGGCGTTTATCAAGACCAGCAGCTGAAAGCGACAAGTTCCGTTGAAGCCAACATCGCCGCCATGAAGTGGAATAGTCCAAGTGACGTGCTTGCATCCTTGGCCAGAGTAAAGGGCGCGGTGAATACCTACGCCGATTCCAACGGTATCACCGGCGAAGCGAAAGATGTCGCCTACATGCAGCAGGCCAGCAAGATCCATCGTGCCACAATCGAGCAGGCGGTTGACTCAAACAACCCGGAGTATGCAAAACTCTGGCTCACGACTCATCGAAAAGAAATTGACGTTGATACCGCCGACGCCATGGAAAAGCTTATCAAGACGAGCGGTGATCGCATCGTAGCGCAGCGCGGAGCCGAAGAGATAATGGGCCTTGGGTTGTCGGAACAAGACGCCAAGAGAGAAGCCAGAACCCGTTACACTGGGGAGCAGCAGGACCAAGTAGTTCAGCGCCTAAACCAGCGTTACACGGAAATCGAAAAGGCCAAAAACGAAGGCCACGATGCCGCATGGGAAATGGTATCAAAACAGATTGCGGCGGGCGCGAATCGCGACTCCATCAAAGACACCGTATGGAACAAGCTGAAGGGGGACGATCAGATACGGGCGCTTGGGCTGATCTCGACCATCAACAATCGAGAAATAAAACCAGACTCCGCAAAATCGGCGGCCATTTATTACAAGCTCCGCCAAGCAGCAATATCCGACCCGGTCGGATTTAAGCGTGAACCGCTGGATGCCTACGTTGGAATCATTGAAGATACCCGGCTTCACGAACTCATGCAGATGCAGACGAAGCCAGAAGCCGTTCAGCTTGCAAGAACGAAAACCCAGATACTTCAACAGGGAGCTAGTGCCGCCGGTCTCGACCCAAAAGACCTCACAAAATCAGGAAGCAGCGGCGACAAAGTAAGAGAGTTCTACGGTAGAGTAGAACAAGAAATGACAGCATTCCAAACGCAAACCGGAAAAGCGCCAACCGATAAAGACATTTCTGATATTGTGGACAGGTTAACGATAAAGGTTGTTAGCGATCCAGGTGCGTGGTTCTTCTCAGGCGAACGTCCAGCCGTAAAAACTCAAATAGAGGGTGTCCCGACAGACATGATTGATGATCTTGCCGCAGCCGTTAAGAAGTCCGGCCAGCCGGTGACAGACGCTAATATCAAAAAGCTCTACGAATACATGGGTGGTAAATAATGGCCGAGGCATGGCTAGAACAAGCGGCGACAAATCTTACGGCAAAGCCAGCTGCGTTGCCCGAAAGCCGCAACTGGCTTGAAGAAGCCCACCAATCCCTTGTCTCGATGGAAGATGCCCGTCTTCGCACGTCCGTCAATAATGCGCTGAAATCAAACCCTGACGAAGCGGCACGAACCAAGTTGGGCGCTTTGACCGTCGGCGTTCCGATGGATGTTGCAGAGCGTCAGCCGCAAGTTGTTGACCTCGCCAAACAGAGCAACATCCTCCAGAAGCTACAGGATACCGAGTACACAAAAAAAGCCTTTGCCGATCCAGAATTCGCCAAGATCGCCCATGATGACGTTGATAACCTTTCTTTCTGGGAGCGGATTGGTAACGGTCTGAAGCGCGGGGCGACCAACGTCGGGGTTACCGCCGAGGCGATGGGGTACTTCATCGACAAGACGTTGAGTGACATTGGCAGCATGACCTTGCCTAAACCCAAGAGCATGACCGATGAGCAATGGGCTAAGGCTCAAGAGAAGATTCAGGTAGGTCGTGGAGCGGGTGGGTTGTCGATTGCTGCCAAGTCGTATGGTGCAATTCCCCAAGACCCGAAGATGAAGGAATTTGCCTCCGTCGTCGAACAGCAGCCCACCACCATGGGTGGCATTGGCGAGGGCATGGCATATCTCGCGCAGAATCCTAGTGTTCTTGGTGTTCTCTTTGCCGAACAGGTAGCACCATTGACGGCCTTTGGAGTCCCCGCCGGTTTTGCTGTTTCCCCCATCCGAAAGGCGGTAACCGACAGACTCACTAATGAAGCAGTGAAACGCTATGTAGCCGCCACCGTTCCTATGGCGGCACTTCAATTTGGGACTAATGCTGGAATGACTTTTGGCGGAGAGATGGCCGAAGGTATTAGTAGAGGGCTAACACCAGAAGCCGCTGCCGGTAGGGCGAGTATCAAATCAGTTGTCGAAGGCGCGGTGAATGCGGCATTTGCCTTTGCCCCTGTACCGGTTGGTACTACCCGCTTGAAGAAGGCGGGAACAGTTGCCGCCGAAGCCGTGAAGCAGGGTGTAGCTGGTGCTGCTGGTGCCACCGCCTCTGCGGCAGCAGTTGGAGAAAATATCAGTCTTGCAGAACAGATGCTCGAATTCTTTGGTGAGTTCACTACCGCGCCTGTTGATATTGCCACTGCTGCATTGTCCGATCCAGGTGCCGCTAACATCGTGCGAGACGCCGCCGCCGCAAGACAGGCACAAGCCACTGCTGCGATGATGGAGCAGGTAGGCCAAGCCGCCAAAGAAGGGAAACTAGGAAAGCGTTCCCCCGAAGACCTGAAACGATTCGTTGATGGAATGGAAACCCCAGAGGTCTACATCGAGGCCCGCGAGTTCGCTAAATACTTCCAAGAGCTGGGGGTTGATCCGCGCCAAGTGGCCAGCGAAATTCCGGGAGTAGCCGAACAGTTCGATGAAGCCGTGGCTTCTGGTGGTGATCTCAGAATGACCATGGGGGATTACGCCTCAAAGATCGCCGCTACCGAACATCACGCAGCGCTTTCCAAGCACATCCGCACCGACCCCGACGACCCGACACCAGCTCAAGCCGAAAAGTTTGAGCAGGAGTATGGCCAAAAGCTTCAGGCCCGCGCTGACGAAATTCTCGCAGAGACAGAAGAGCGTGACCCAATAATCGCCAGCGCCGATCAGGTACGGGACCAGATTACCCAGCAGATCACCAGTACCGGAAAGTTTGACGAACGCGCCGCCGCTCAGAAAGCCGAATTACATCGGGCCTTCTCCATCGTCATGGGCAAAGAACTGGGAATCATGCCCCACGAAGTCTATGAACGCTACGGCCTTCAATTCAGAGTTCCCCCGCCATCCGCCGAACCGACCCCTCCTCCCGGGGAAACGGTGGCGGGTGGAACGCTATATCAGAAAACCGGGGAGAAATTCATCTCCCCAACAATCACCATCAACGGCGTAGAGCGCCCGACGACGAACAGCAAGGGCCAGCCTATTGCGCAGACGGAAGAGGCGCTGCGGAACTTTTGGAAGTGGTTTGCTGATAGTCGTGTGGTGGATGATCAGGGCAGGCCATTGGTTATGTATCGCGGAAGCATGCACGAAAACGCTGAAGCATTTAGTGATCAAGCGTTAATCTTTACCACTGAGGAAAAAGAGTTCGCGGAATTATATGGCCGTGGCGGAAAAGTTTTCTCTATCTACGTTAAAGCCGAAAAACCATTTGAGGCATCAAGGAATGAAGGTATCCGTTTATGGAACAGATTTCTTGATGAGACAAGTGCTCCATCATACGCAACCGCTGGATCAGATCGTGGGGCGCTTCCGTTTTGGACGATGGAGCCACAATTAAGGAAATGGTTAGACGGTAATGCGATTCCATACGATGGAATTTATTTTGCCGAAAGCGATAGATCTTCGTCACTCGCCGTTTTGGATATTAAGCAGATTAAGTCAACAGACAACATCGGCACCTTCTCCCCAGAAGACCCTAACATTCTTCGTCAGCAGCGCCGTGGCCAAATTTCCATGGCCGAAGACATCACTCAAGCACCATCGGTCATATCACTATTTGAAGGCGCTGATCTATCAACCGTCCTGCATGAGACTGGGCACTTCTTCTTCGAAGTCTACAAAGACATATCCAGCCGCCCGGATGCCCCGGAAAAAGTGAAGGCCGACATGGCTGCTTTGCTTTCGTTTGTTGGTGTTGAATCGCTCGACAAGTGGAATTCAATGTCCATCGAAGAGCGCCGCGCCGGGCATGAGAAGGTAGCGGAAGCGTTTGAGGTTTATCTGTTTGAGGGCAAAGCCCCAAGCGAAGGGATGAAGTCCCTGTTCAGAACTTACCGGGCATGGCTGAATCAAGTCTACCAGAACATCAAAGACTATCTCTCCCCCGAGAAGATCACCCCCGAGGTTCGCAGCGTGTTTGATCGGATGCTTGCCTCAGATGAGCAGATTGCAGCCACTCAGAAAGCAAGATCGTTCATTCCACTCTTTACCAGAGAAGAATTCACCAACGAAGAAGAGTGGCAGAAGTACCAAGACACCGTTACCGCCCAGACCGATGACGCGGTTGAAAAGCTGGAGCGCCGCAGCCTTCGAGACTTGAAGTGGCTGGACAACGCCAAGAGCAAAGAGATGAAGCGCCTTCAGGCGGCCGGTAAGGAGGTTCGCGCCGGAGTTAAGGCCGAAGTAGATGCAGAGGTAAGAAACCGCCCCGTATACCAAGCCATGCGGTTCTTGTCTCATGGCGAACTGGCCGACTTGAAAGGGCTTAACCGCGATGCACGGAGAGGAATTACCGAGGCAGGATTAACCACCACCAAACTCTCTAGTGAGGCGCTCAAGGCTCAATACGGTGACGCCCCTGCCGCCAAGTGGCGGTACATGCCAACAGGGCGCTATGGCTGGCGCACTGAGAAGGGCGGGCTTGATCCCGATGCCGTTGCCGAATGGTTTGGCTTCTCGTCTGGTGATGCGCTGGTAAACGCACTGCTCGAAGCCGAGAAGATGGATACCTTGATCGAATCCATCACAGACCAGCGAATGCTGGAAGAACACGCCGACCTTTCTGACCCACAAGCCATCGAAGACGCGGCCAACGACGCCATTCACAACGAAGCGCATACCAGAATGGTAGCCACTGAGCTGGCCAAGCTGGACAAGAAGGTCGGCAACCTGAAGATGTTGCTCAAGGCTTCTGACGAGTACGCCCGCGAACGTATCGCCAAGATGAAGGTTCGCGATCTGAAGCCGTTGCAATACCTGGCGGCGGCAAGTCGAGCAGCAAGGAATGCGCGAAACGCTTACAAGTCACTGAAAGAGCCGGAAACGGCATACAAAACCGTTTACACGGCGAAGATTAAAAAAGGCCTGTCTGAAGAAGACGCCATAGCAAAAGCGACCGAAGCAAAAACTAGGGCAGAAGAGCGCATAAAGGAGCGCGGCGGAAGACCCGCTTCTGAACTTGCCGCCCAAGCCAAGCGCGACCAGCTGCTAAGTGGCCGCCTGTACCGCGCTGCTATCGAAGCCCAACAGAACAACGAGAAGGCCCTTGCCTACTTCAAGAAGTTCGAGAAACCGGAATACCTGAAGCGCATCGACCCCGACGAGCAGGAAGCCATCGTTGAGCTACTAGGGAGATATGACCTTAGAAAATCCGTCACGCTCAAAGACATTGACCTCAAGGAGCACGTCCGCCAACTGGCAGAGGATGGCGAGATAACCGAATTCACCGACATTCCAGAATGGGTGCTGACCGACAAGAAGAGTTACAAAGAGCTGACCATCGAAGAGCTTGAAGGGCTGTATGAGACTGTCCGCATGTTGGCGGCAGTTGGCCGGAACAAGAAAGAGCTGATCGCAGGCGAAGAGCGGATAGCCCTCGAAGATGCCATTAACGAGATGGAGACGGTAGCAGACAAGGCCATTCCGAAAGGAGTCCCCAACCCGATAGACAAAGCCACTCTCTCGATGCTCCAGAAGGCCGGGGAGACGATGCGTGGGTTCAATGCACCACTGGTGAAGGTTGAGCAGCTGGCGCAGTTTCTGGACGGTGGGATACCGAATGGCCCATTTGCAAAGTACATCTTCGAGCCAATGGCCCAAGCCGAAAACGCTAGAAACAAGATAGACGCCAACGCCCTTTACAAGATAGTCGAAATGCTAGATGGCCTTGATGGCAAACGCCTGATGCAGCAGTACGAGATAAAGAGCCTGCCGAAGATCGACGGCAAGAGCCAGTCGTTAAGCGTCGAAGCGATAATGACCATGGCGCTGAATTTCGGGAATGAGTCAAATGAGTTTAAGCTGAAAGATGGTTATGGCTGGACTGATGACCAGGTTCGAGAAATCGTCAGCCATCTAACCGCTAAAGAGTGGGAAGCCGTTCAGGGAATATGGGATGCCATCGGGGAGTTGTGGCCGCAGATCGTTGAAGTTGAGCGCAGCATTACCGGGATAGCTCCGAAGGGAGTTGAGCCGCGCCCCTTTACCACTCCGTCGGGCCAGCAATTAAAGGGCGGGTACTTCCCGGTTATCTATGATCCCCGCTCCTCAGCCGCAGGACTAAAGCAGGCCGAAGCAAAAGCCGGAGCCGTCGAAGGGCAGACGGGATTCTTTAGGCCCAAGGTAGCCGATGGTTTCACAAAGAAGCGCATCACTGGCGCGGCTGGACAAATACTGTTGACTGGTGGGCTGTCTATCATCCCACAGCACCTATCCGAAGTTTCCCACCTGATCAGCCACAAGAAAGCGCTTCGTGATGCTTGGAAGCTTTTGAGCAACCGTAAAGTTCAAGGGATCATCAAAGACAAACTCGGCGTGGATGCTTACAACCAGTTCACCAGTTGGGCGCACGCTGTCGCCAACGGTCGAGCCGTTACCGATGATGTTGGGGCAAGGTGGTGGGGTAAGTGGCTTGGGAAACTTCGCCGCAATATATCGCTTGTCGCAATGGGCTTTAAGTACACAACAGCGTCGGCGCAGCTTGCCGGTATCACCGCATCCATGGAGATATTCCGTCAGCGCAGCGCAGAAAACCAAGTGATGGGAGTCGGGTATCTCAGAAAAGGAGTCGGCGAATTTACCCGCCATCCGTTCCAGTCTGCAAAATTCGTGTTCAGCAAATCGGAGCAGATGAATAATCGCGTCAACAGCTTTGATAGAAACATTAGGGAAAATTTTGAACGGGCGATAGGAAAGCAAGGAATCATGGACTTCATCCGACTGCTGTCAATGAAGCACATCGGTTATATGGATATGTCAATCGCCATCCCGACCTGGACAGGGGCTTATCGTTGGGCCATAGACCAAGAGCTTACTGAAACCGAAGCGGTTGCACATGCTGACAAGATCGTTCGTCTTTCTCTTGGCTCTGGGGGAGTGAAAGACCTTAACGCCGCTCAACGTGCCGCGTCGTTGCAATTCGTGACTTTGTTCTTCAGCTACTTTGCCACATATCACGGACGACTAACCTCAATACTCAGAGATGCTAAAAGCGAAAACGAGGTATTGAAAGCTCACCGTAAACTCGACGCGGGGTTGAGAACGTTCACGCTTGTCATTATGGCGGCCACGCTTTCTGAACTTCTCGCCGGTAGGTTCCCTAAATGCGAAGAGGATGACGATGGATGTTACGCAGAATGGGCGGCTGGCAAATCCATTGCTTACCTGTTCGCGGGAATTCCGGTTGCAAGAGAAGTCGCCAGTTCCTTGGATACCGGCCACAGATTTGAAGGTTCACCGCTACTTTCCGTTGGCAAGGAACTTGTAATAACTGGCGACACTGGGGCGAAGCTGCTTGCGGGCGAGGGCGAGGCAGATAAGTTCATGAAACACGCCATGATGACCGCCGGTTATGCAGCAGGCATCCCCGGCCTTGCTCAGTTGAACATCACCGGCGGCTACGCCATGGACCTCTATACTGGCGAAGAAGAGATGGAAAGCCCATTTGACGCCCGTTACTTCCTGATTAGAAAACCGAAGGAATAAGAAAATGACATCAGTTAGCACAGACCGTAGATTTGGCGTAAATGCCGGAATGGCTATCAAGGTTCCATGCAAAGTCGCAACAACTGCAAATATAACTCTATCAGGAGAGCAAACCATCGATGGCGTCGCTTGCGTCGAAGATGATCGCGTTCTTGTCAGGACACAGACGACCGCAAGTGAAAACGGAATTTACTATGTAAAGTCTTCTGCATGGGAAAGAACTCCAGATTTTGACGACCAAAAAGATGTGACAAAGGGAACTTTAATTCCTGTAAATCAGGGTTCCATATATGCGAATTGTATATTTAACGTTGATACAGCTGGAATGATAATTCCCGGAACTACATCAATAACTTTTAATGTAATATCGGTTGCGGCTCTGACTGGATTAACTGCAACAGCCAATGAACTGAATTACACAGATGTGACGACGCCGGGGATTGCTCAGGCATTGAAGGCGGTGGTGCTGGACGCGAACAAATCTATTAGCGACTTGGGGGATGTTGCTATAGGAGGGGTGGCCAGATCATGGGCCACTATGAACGGGGTTGTCGATGTTGGCGATTATTCAGCCCTGGTCGAATCGAGCAATTCAAATATGGGGCTTGCATTAAATGCGCGTCAAAATTCAGGCTGGAAATATATAGGAAACAGTTATGCCTCCTTAATTGATTGCGGATACAGCAGTGGGAACTGGATTTTTTACACCGCGCCATCCGGTGCGGCAGGAGGCGCAATCACCTGGACGGAGAGGTTCAAGATTGACAATACCGGGGTAGTTACAATCAGCGCAACGCCTTCTGTTGAGGGTGGCGGTTATCTCAATATGTACGACTATAGGTCGTCTGGTAATGGGGTGTATTTTCTTTCGGTAAGTAACTTTGCATACAATACGTCCTCTGCCTGCGTGTGGCTTGGTAAAAACAGTTCAACATCTCGGTCTATCAATGCAGCCGGTACAATCAACGCGAGCGGTGCCGACTATGCTGAGTATGAGAGAAAACATGGCACCTGCGATATCGTGGCCAAGGGTGACGTCATCGGTTTTGATGAAGATGGGTTGATCGTTGATCGTTGGAGTCAAGCGAAAACATTCGGCATTAAATCGACGGACCCTTCATACGTCGGGGGGGATTCATGGGGGAGTGCCGAGGCTCTTGGTATTGCGATGCCGAAATATCCTAGATCAGAAGATGTAACGGTAATCCCCCCGGAGGAGTCTGACTACAATGCCGTATTGTCACAAATGCCGCAGATTCCAGAGGAGGGGGACGAGGCGGAAATAGGCGCCTATCATCTCGAAGTACAGCGCATTAATGCGGAGGTCGAGGCACTGCGCCATGATCATGAGACCGCCATGGTCAAATATCGAGAATCAGTCGAGTTCGAATATCGCGCATTGAAAGAAAAATATGACGCCGATATGAAGGTGTTTAATCAGGCCGTCGAGGTCGCCCGCGCTCATGTTGATCGAATCGCATATAGCGGAAAGGTTCCTGTCAATATCATCGGCCAGGCCAATGTTGGCGATTTCATCGTGCCGGTCGATGATGGGCGAGGAGGTATCACGGGGGTGGCTGTAGCGGACTCAGTGATTACGTTCGCTCAGTACCTGCGTGCCGTTGGTCAGGTGAAGCGAATATTACCGGATGGGCGGCCCGAGGTTGTGGTGAAAAAAGCGTAATCGAAATTATGTTTCGGAATGAACGCGGGCCTCCATGAGCGGCTTTTCTTTTTTATAAACAGTCGGGGGGAACGTGACCTATGAAATTGTCGGGTATACGCAATAACCAATTTTAATGAATCAAAAACGAATAAGGTAAAGTATGAAAATTGCACTTTACAAAGGCCGAAAACGCCTATTTAACAAACTGGTTTCATGGTGGACGAGGGGTCCGTACTCTCATGTAGAACTGGTGCTTGACGATGGAATTTCTATATCGAGCAGTTTTATGGATGGCGGCGTGCGCAAGAAACGGATTGATTTCGACCCATCTAACTGGGACTTTATTGAACTAGGATTAGAATCGGATTGGTTTTCTGACAGAATAGATAAGCGCCTGGCCTATGAACAAAGCATTAGGGATAGAATATTTAACATCAAGGGGAAGCTGTATGACGTTCTTGGTATTGCCGGATTTGTTATAAGGAGAATAGGAGAGGATAGGGATAAAATGTTTTGCTCAGAAGCCGTCGCCTATATTCTTGGTTTCGATGACCCATGGAGATTCGACCCCAATACATTGGCGTCCGCATTAAAGGCCATAAAACGAAATGACCGGCGATGATCTTGCTATACTTGTAGGGGGCTTGACGCAGAACTTTGTTCTCTATGTCATAGCTGGCGGGGTGGCTATAAGTGCCAAATTTCAATGGCAATCATATAAACTACTATCTCAACATGATACGAGATTGATGGCGCTCGAAAAAGAGCTGGCTATAGTGAGATCACAGATGGTGACATGGGATACTCTCAAGAGAATTGAATTGTATCTTTCCCAGATGCAGCCAAAAGATGCTAGCACGGCGCTAGTTGGCGCATTGAGGGCGGAATCAGAAGCGAGGAGACAACAGTGACATACGCATTAAGTGCCACATCAAAAAAGAACCGTGAAGGCGTCGATCCGCGCCTGATCGAAATAAGCGACCTAGCCATCACGATAACACTCGTTGATTTTGGGCATGGGCCAGATTCTGGCGTTAGAGAAGACCAAAGACAGATGCAGCTCTTTATCGAGAAGAAGAGCAAGGCCGATGGTTACATCAAAAAAAGCAAGCATCAAAAGGCTGCCGATGGCTATGGTAAGGCATTAGACTTTTACGCCCATGTAGATGGCGCGGCCTCATGGAAGCATGAGCACTTGGCCATGGTGGCTGCGGCGTTCTTACAGGCGGCCTCCTTGCTTGGATACAAGATCAAATGGGGCGGGTTATTTGCATCTGGTGGCGGCAGCATTTACGGCTGGGACATGCCTCACATTGAGCTGGTGGAGTAGACCATGGACCTGAAAGAATTCGGCCAGCAACTCGCAAAGATCGGTCTTCCTCTTCTCGGCGCGGCCCTGCCCATACCAGGCGGTTCGGCGATAGGGGCAGCCCTGGCGTCCGCTATCGGCTCCAAATCAGCAGAGCCAGTCGATGTAGTGGCGGCGCTCACCGGCAATCCCGAAGCCGCGCAGAAGGCCAGAGAGTTTGAGCTGGCGCACCAGTCCCGACTGATGGAGATGGCCTACGCCAACGAAGTGGCAATGAGACAGGCAGACAGCGCCGACATTGGAACTGTGAATGAGACAATGCGGGCGGAACTTGCGAATTCAGCAAACGAGGCGTGGTATCAAAAGGCGTGGCGTCCTGCAAACGGGTTCGCCGTGGCCGCTGGTTCGTTCTTGGCTACACTATTCTGTTGCTATCTGTTCTATGCGGCCCTGAACACCCCTAGAGGCGAGGGGATGACAGTAGCGGAGGTGATTAATGTTATACCGTCATTAGCGTCTGCTATAGCCCTTATACTGGGCGTTCCTGGCGCTGCTGTTGGCATCGCGGCTTGGCATCGAGGGAAGGAGAAGAGAGGCGTTTGATTACGAGGTAGATCCTACCACTGATCTGTAAACGTCAAGCAGTTTCTCCCCCTTGTCATGTGGCGGTTGGTTGCCGCACTTCCAATAGTAAATTGTTCCGGCAGAATTTATGCCAACCTCTTTGGCCTGCTGCTTGTAGGTCAGGCCAGAACGTTGTAGATCGCTGATGACTCTGAACCAGTCAACGCTCATTAGACGGGGTCTCCGGCTTTTACGTCATGTTTCAAGGTCAGCCCGACAACCAAAGATAGATCGCCTGGGTTCCTTCCGCCTGCTGGTCGTGCAACTTTCAGGTGGCGGCGCTCGATCTGTGTACCGGCTGGCAAATCTTCTGCAAACCAAAGTGAGCGACGCATCTCGGTCATTTCTTCCGCTTTATCGCCTTTTCCGCTTACGGCGGCAGCGGCTCGGCGACATTCAATTACCATCTGTTTGAACTCGTGCGGCTCCATAGAAAACCCGGCATCAAGTCCACCGTATGATCTATTGAGGCAAAGGTGCTTTTCGATCACCTTCGCCCCAAGTGCGGTAGCCGCGACAGCCACACCGATTCCTATGGTGTGATCTGATACCCCGGCGAATAACCAGTCATCACCCATGGCGGATAGATTCGCGGATGAAGCATCGGCTGGATATGCGCTGGTACATTTCAAGAATGTCGGAACCACGCCACTAATCTCAACTACTAAATCTTGAGCAATTAGTATTTCATTAGTAGTTGCCATTCCAGTCGATATGATCAGTGGCTTCCCCGTCTCTGCCGCAGCCCTGATCAGCTCCAGATCGGTAATCTCAAAGCTGGAAATCTTATATCTCGGGCAGTTTAGAGTCTCCAAAAAGGCCACGTCATCAGGGTGAAACGGCGTCGAGAATGCTTCGATTCCAAGCTTGGCGGCGCAGTCGAACAGTGGCTTATGCCATTCGCGTGAGGTGTGTGCTTGCCGGTACAGGTCAATCAGCTTATGGCCCGCCCATGGTCCGGTCTTCACGACATAATCGAGCGGGCCAACCATCTGCTCCGGGGTAAAGGTCTGGAGCTTGATGGCGTCGGCACCGGCTTTAGCGGCTTCCTCGATGATTGCCTTGGCCAGCTCAAAATCACCAAGATGGTTAGCCGACATTTCAGCAATGATGAAAGGTGTTTTCATGCTGGTATCTCGAAGGTGTATTGGATCAGTTTTCCGCCAAGCGATTTTGCCATGGCTATTGATCTCTCGTTTTCAGGATTGACGTTCCACAGGGCGCGGCCAGGGTGAAGCTCCAGCAGCAATTTAACGGCGACCTTTCCATATCCGTTGCCCTGGTGTTTCTGAATTATAGAAATCCCTATTTCTCTAATTCCTGTAAGATAAATTCCGCCTATGTATTCCCCGTCTTTCTTGATCAAATACCAGTGAGCGTACGGCTTTGAGTAGAAGAAGTCGCAATGTTGCTTGTAGGTCGGCATTTCCTTGTGGGAAATAGACTGCTGAGGCGTGCGCTGCTGTAACAGCTCGAATAAAATCCACGGATCATCAACACAGTAGGCGTCTACCAATCTCATAGCCTTACATTGACCCCCTTCTCATGCAGATATTTAACCGCCCCTCTTGGAGTGGAGTCGGTAAACTGAAACAGCGCACCAGCCGCCACGGCGTTGGCACCGGCTTGGATGGCGTGGTACATATCCTCGTAGTCTTTGCAGCCACCAGCGGCCACCACCGGGACGCTGACAGCATTGCTAACAGAGTTAATCAGGTCGAGATCGTAGCCCTGCATGGTTCCTTCTCGGTTGATGCTGTTGATGACTATCTCACCGGCACCGGCTTCTTCCACAATCTTGGCGCACTCGACAGGGGTTAACCCGGTCAACTCGTTGGTCCCGCACCTCGTCACCACATGCCCGTCACGAACATCTATCGAGACGACGAAGGTGGAATTCCCGAACGCCTCGGCCAGCTCTGCGAACTTTACTGGGTGTTCGATGGCATAGGTTCCGATCACGACCTTATCGGCACCATGGCGGAGTAGTTCACGAACATGGGCCAAACTGCATACTCCACCACCTACCGCCAGCGGCATGAAGAACGATTCAGACAGTTCCTTAACCAGCTCCAGATTGGGGCTGCGGCCTTCAGGGGTGGCGGATATATCCAGTAGCATCAACTCATCAACGCCGCGCATCTGGTGGACCCTAACAGCCTGTGCGGCCACACCAACAGAGCGCCACGAGTCAAACCGTTCGCCCTTGATCAGCTGGCGGCCACGGCATAGGAGCTGGGGGATTACGCGGATTGCTAACACTTGAACTTCTCTATCAATTCATCAATACGCCACTGATCCAGCCCTATCCGGCTCAATATGTACTCGTCCCTAACTCCCGCGTAAACTGCTGGATATTTGCCGTCATTGTGAGTAACCCAGTTCATCGCGGCACCTCTTGAGATGCGGCCAGCACGAACATCAATGCTGATCTGTGCGCACCCACGGCCATACCCATATTTCAGATAGCCGAAGTAGTCGTGCAAACCACATTGGGCATTATCTAAGTTCTCGGCAAACCACCAATTAGACGGCGCGGGAGGTAAGGGAAGCGTTCTCATCCCGTGCGCCTTTGCCACCTCAGCATTGTGATGGCTATCCCACGGCAGGTATTGCCCAAGGAAATGCGCCTCTATGCCCTTATCCTCAAGCCCTTTCGGTAGCTCGTAGTCGGCCATGTCTCTAGCGGTTATACCTTCGATACCGACAAAATCGGATGGCCTCAAGCCAAGGAATCCGCCAAACTCTGTAACCCATCGGCGGGTCATTTGCTTGGCTTCTTCGCTGCCCTGGGGGCCGCCGTATTCCTGTTGCGGGCATTCGCCATACATCACCAAGGAGATGCCAAGATCGGCGGCCACGCGTAGTGGAGTGGTGAATATTGAAGCGTGTTCAGGCCAGCTTATGTCTCCTACCATCTCCAGCCCCAGCCGGTTGAGCTTGGCCCGGACCGTCATATTTGGAACTATCTCGATGGTTCTGGCATACCGCGCCAGGTTGTCGATGTTCTGCCGACCGATAGGGGTTAAGTGGCAGGTGCGAGCTGTAACGATAGTTACATCACAGCCGTACTCTAGTAATTTCAGCACTTGAAAATGAGAATCCTTCCCGCCCGAACTCGGTACAATTACCCGCCGATCGTGCCGATCAAGCAGCGCTTCAAGCTCTTTCTTTCTGCCATCCCAGTCGATATTCTTCCGGTTCCGGTAGTTTATGCACGCCTGACACTCTCCATCAACGAAGGGGGTGTCAGGGCGAGTAGCAGGCATACAGCAGGTTTTGCAGCGAATCATGCTGGCTTCCTCAACAACCAATAGGTGCAATCGTCAAAGCCTTGGTTGGCCCCGACCTTGCCTTCTTCGATCAGTTCCAGCCCCATCTCCTGGTACAGCTTCCCAAACGGCCTACGCCACAGCTTCCCGGCGTGGCCGCGATACTCGACTTCTTCCTCTTTGTCGGCGGCGTACTCCACGGCAAGAACGTAATCACAGCTCATGTCTATGATTCGCAGCATCATCTCTTTCAATTCTTCTGGCGGAATATGGATCAACACTCCGGCAGTGAACACCAGTTCTGCCGTTGCGTGATGGCCAGCGTTGGCGTGATAAACTTCAAGGCCAGCGGCATACGCTTGATCCAAGGCCGATTCGTTTACGTCCTCGCCGGAAACGCAAACATAGGGTGTTCTTAGTTTGATGGCAGATAGGTTCCAGCCGCAATTACATCCTATCTCATACGCACTGCGCACCCCCGTTGTGCAAATAACGTGATTCCAAAATAAGGAGCGCAGTTGCCAATCAACCCGGTTCCTCTTCGTGTAGGAGTTTCCAAAGTCCCCTGCCCACCACTCTTTGCTCATGATTTTTCCTTCAGTTCGGTGTACATGCGTTCTGCTCGTTCCCAATCTTCCATGGTGTTTATGTCGCAGTCTGTTTTTGGGTCTATTGGAAGTAGTCTGGTGTACGGCCCAAGAAGCGGTAGTTCTTCGAAGAATGAAAGCGCTTTTCCAAAATAGAATTGCCCAGGGTCTTGTAGCCAATTTCCAACCGGAACGACATATTCAGTATATCCAAAATTATCAAATACTAACTTGGCCCTTTTAAGGGTGTCGGGCGAGAGCATCGGCGCACAAGGATAAATCACACACGCATAATCAAAGTCCGGATAATCAGCCAGAACGACTCTCGCCACTTCTTGAGTTCCGACTTCATCTCTTGAACTGGATTCGTCACGATAGTGAATCTCATCCGCCCCGTATTGAATAGCGACTTCTGCAATATCGGGGCAGTCAGTGGAGACCACAATCTTATCGAATACCCCCGACTTTCTAGCCGCCTCAATCGAATAAGCGATGATCGGCTTGCCGTGAAACATGCGGATGTTCTTCTTGGGAATTCTACGGCTGCCCCCACGCGCTGGAATAATGGCTATGCAGGTCATCAGAAAATCTCTTTTAAGCAAGCTTCTACCATCGCCTGCGCCACCTGTCCGTCTGTCTTCTTGTTGTCGCGGCGCAGAGTCCCAAGCATCAATGCCAGTCGATTGGTCAGCGTGAATCTGTGGCGTTCCACTAGCTCGGCTTTCAGGGTGTCGCCAACGGGCTTCATGCCGTCTCGGGCCTCAAAGGCGGCGTCAGTAATAGCGCGGGCCACGTCGATGGCGTTCTGTGGCTCATAAACCACCTCTTCGACGGGGTGCTTGAACCGCTGAATCACCATCCCCTCGCGTTTGTCGATGATCATTTCTACATTCATTTGAAGATTTCCATTTTTGAAAGGTCCGGATAGTCGCTATTCGGTAGCGGTGCGTTATGCCTCGGCAAGGATGCCAACTTCAAAAGCCCCTGCGCCGCTATTGATGGGTTTAGATAACAGTGGTAGCCAATCATGTCGAAGGTGTCGTCTTTTGGTTCGACGCCTTCAGTTCTACCATCGAATCGCGCTTTACGAAACCACTTGTCAGCCTCTGGGTCGTTGTGGAGTATTGCGCCGCCTTGCTCGATGCCAAGTGTTTTGCTTGCGTGGAATGAGACGCAGACCATTCCAATACCGCCACCCCATGTCAATGCATTGTACATATTTGACGTGAACCATCTCGCAGAATCCCACACTGGAAACGGATTGAGTCTATAAGCGGCTTCCCATTCATGATCAATAAATTTAACTTTTCCTCCCGCATGGAAAATAGATTGCGGAACTGATACATAGGTATGTTTTGGTATTTTTACGCATGGAGTGTAATGAAGGTCTTTTACATGCCACTTAATCGCTAACAGCAACGCCATGGTACAGCTGTTTACCGCCACTGCATAAGGCGCTCCAGTGTAAGAGCAAATAGCCTCCTCAAAGTCTCGTGTTACTTGGTGGGGGTTAAACATACTTCAGCGCCTCTCTCAGCTCTTCAACGCTCATGCGCCTTGCCTGTTCGCTTGTCTCGCCGGGGCGCATACTCTCGTGTTTCTTTTCCCAGTAGGGTAGACCTTTCACCTCCATGAACTTGCCCATGGCTTCAGCAAGGTCGGCCAGTCTGTAAGCGGGCAATACGGGGGTTATGACATCGGTTGTATTTTTGTCAGTGGCGGCCTTGATCACAAGGTCAACGGCCTGCTGTTCTGTCATGAAGAAGCGGGTACATTCAGGATCGGTTACGGGGACTATTGCCCGCATCGACCGCCACAGAGGTATAACGCTACCTGTCGAACCGGCCACGTTTCCGTATCTAGTAACTACCGCTCCGGCTCCAAGCGCTATTGTCTCAGCCAGGGCCTTGCTGTATCCGTAATCGCTTTTCGGCTCGCAAGCCTTATCTGTGGAGAGGAAAACACAGATCGCCCCTATGGATTCGGCGGCATGGACCACGTTGATGGTTCCGTTGATATTGGTTTCAACCAGCTCTTCGGGGTTGTAATGGGCGGTTTCTATGCGCTTTAGGGCGGCGGCATGGATCACTGTATCAATCCCGCGCATCGCCCGCTTTACTCGCTCTGGGTTGCGAACGTCGCCGATGAAGAATCTAAGCCGCTGATCGTCTCGGAATTCTCTTCTCATTACCGATTGCTTATATTCGTCGCGGCTGAATATGCACACCTTGTCTGCCAGGTCGTTCTCAAGCAGGTGCTTGGTCATGGCTCTTCCGAAGAACCCAGAGCCGCCAGTTATCAGAACATTTCCTAACATTGGGAATCTCGCGCTAGACGTTCAAAATATTGTACGACCGCCAATCCTTATTTGCAACCATCCTCATACGTCACCGCCACAGCCAGCGCCGCCCAAACATCGCCGCTGACGCCGTATAGTGGGCCTGGGGACGACTTCTTGCCTATAGCCGCCTCCTTGCCTGGTCCGTAGCGATCAATCAGTGCTTGGCGGATATTGGAATCATTGGCGCGGGTGTTTCCGCAAAGATGCATCTTCACATCTTTCCTGAAGATCCTGTCGGCATCTCCTTTCGTGACTTCGATGAAGCGCCCTATCCATACGCACGTCTCAAACACCTCGGCTCCGACACTCATCCCATAGCTAGCAATCATTTCTATCACAACTCTATAGCCGATCTTCTGGCTTAACTCCACGACCGCCATCAGTTCATGATTTTTAAGCTTTGCAAACTCAATAACGGCCCCGTTCTCAATCACGACATAGGCGCTCTTCTCTGGCCCTGGGTCTATCGCCAATATCCTCATTTTATAATCCCCATATCAAGCAATCGCCGCTGGGTTAAGCACACGGCGCGCAGAACGCACCATGATTCGTCGGCATCGAATTTCATTCCTTTATCAATCCTACCATCATAGACATCGTGGCAGGTCGAGCAACCAAAGAAGCCAAAAAGGTCATCGGCCTTCTGCCCCGCCCCCTTCCCGGCGAACGACTCATTGAGGTGGCAAAATACCGTTGTCTCTGGATTGTTGTTACACCATGGCGTATTAAGAGTGCATGGCTCACCCTTGGCCGCCTTCGTAATCCTCGCGTTTCGGTACGGTACGCGCTTATGGAGCATATCTAGTTATCTCGAACTCACCTTTTTCGATCAACTCATCAACCATCTCGTCGAACAGTTTGTCGCTGTTGAGGTGAGCGTCCCATAAGTCATGAAACTGAAGAGGATTCATAATTCTAATGTGTTCGTAGCGCTTGTGGCCTTTCTCTAGTTCACGGAGTCGCCTAACCTCCGCAGCCAGCGTGGCGCAGACCACTCGCCATCCAGCCATTCCTTCATAGAAAGTATGGCCTTCCGTCCACTCATCCGCGAACTTCAGCGCGGTTCCTACTTCCATTGCGTTGCTCATCTTCTCTCCTTAGATTCGCGAAACATAACCCCGAGATCGGCACCAGCCGCATAAACCTGCTCCAGATATTGAGCGAACCCCTTAACGGTTAGCTGGGTCGTGCTGCCGATCAAAACCTTATCGCCTATCGGCGTGTAATCCCACTTCCTATAATCCTCCTTGCACAGCTCCGGATCAAATTCATCAGGAAGATATTCCTTCTTGAAGAACTCATGCCATACCACGTCGCTGAACTGCCTGCCACCTACCCACGCCTGTTCGGCTATATCCTTCAGTGGCCCAACCCACATCAAACCATTTTGCGAAAGATTGCGAATCGTCACTTGATCTCGAATTACGACTTCAACACCAACCGGGCAATTTTTTATTACCGCAATAGCCAACTTACGCTGAGTTTCGCCAAGGACGATAAACTTACGAGTACCAAATTTTTGTGCGCTCATATCAGAAACCCCCGTTGCCGCATAAAATCCACCGGATGCTTTGCATGTTTTTGCAGGTTGCACACCTCGCGCAATAGTTGAATATTGTTATCAGTATTTGAGCCACCAAGCGCTAGCGGCATGACGTGGTCTAGGTGGTAGTTGTCACCAAGTGGTTGATTACATCCGCACGCGCACGTACCGCGCTGAAGCATGAACAGGCGCTCAGCCAAGCCTTTTGACAGATTTCCACCAGCTTCACGCTCACGGGCGCGTCTGTTTTGGTCGCGGCGTTTGCACGCATCTCTTCCTGCTGGCGTCACAATGTAAGCTATATTTCCGGCTCTAATCCTATCTCTATTTTTTTTGTAATAGGCCGAGCTTCTGGATTTAATCTTCTCTGCGTTTTTAGCTCGAGAAGCTGCCGAAACCTCCTTTGCTCTTGCTTTATTATTCGCGCGCCATATGGCCGATTTGGCTTTTATCTCATCACGGTTATCCACATAATGGGCGGCACCATATTTGCTGCGACACTCCTTACAGTTAGGCTGCAATCCATCGCCAGTCGATGTTTTACGATGGAATTCTGTTTTTGGCTTTATTTCTCCTCACTTTTTGCAAGATTTCACTGCACCACCTCCAACGGGTTGTCGCGGTCAATCGGGACGTTTTGGATCAGGTTGCAGGCCAGCTTTACCTGCTGTTCTCCGATCAGTAGTATTTTGCGCTCTGCGAATGGTGGTCTCATAGCCGGGCGCTACCCTTCATCGGGTATCGTGACGATCACGGACCTGACCATCGTTCCCGACGCCTTGAACGCACCCTCGGGCAGCGCTTCAATGTCACCGCCGCGCTCGCGGATCAGATCGCGAAAATCCTGCGTCAGCTTGTTGTCGCGGAACACCACGCTTCCCGCCATCACCGACACCAGCAGCCCGCCGGGCTTCAGAAACCGCAGGGCGTGAAGCACATGCTTGATGTCGGCCTGCTTTGCGAACGGAGGGTTCATTACCACGCGCTCGTAGTTCGCCTCGGGTGCCTGTGCCAAGAAATCCATGTGGCGCACAAAACCAAGGCGCATATCACCGGCCAAAGCTACAAAATTTGCCTCCATCAGTTCGTAGCAGTCCACGGTTGCGCCAGCATCCGCGCAGGCGTAGGCAATCGCGCCTTTCCCAGCGCTCGGCTCCAGCACGCGCATTCCCTGCCGTACGTCAGCAAGCTCCATCAACCGCTCAACCACGGCTGGCGGCGATGGGAAGAAGTTAAACTCGTCCTTGGGCACTTCAACTTCACCCGAAAGAATGATCTGATCCACCCGGTTCGCGGCCTCGTCGTCGAATATGTGGGCCTTGGCTTTCCGGTTCCACTTTCCGCCCGCGGCTTCCAGCACCTTGTTTGTGCGTTCGTACAGTTTGCGGTCAAGCTGTCCGGTCAACTTCAATTCAAACCCGTTCGTTTCGGCACGGCTCAATACCGCCAGCACATCGTTTTCAACTCGCATTAACTTTCCTTTCTCCGTGGTTACGCCCAATCCACGGGCATCTTTACGCCTGTGGCCGTAAAAACATCAGCCAGCATTCTAATGGCCGTCTCCATGTCATCACGGCTCAGAAAGTCTTTCATCGGGCTACCGTCATCCATCTGTCTTACGGCGTCGATTATTTTCTGCTCGAAACTGAGCTTAGGGGGATTGTCATAAAGACTTCTTGCCTCTATTTCATTAATCGCTTGCATAGCATCATCAAGCGCCGCAGACACATCTCTTAGCGATTTTTGATTCATGCCAAATCCCCCCTAATCCCGCGAAGAATATCCATCACGCCCTCGTAAGCCGTGAACCCGGCGTTCAGCCTGCGCTTCAGTCTGATCTGTTCTGCCTTTCTCAAGGCTATTCCTCGCTCGTCATCGGCCTGAAGTTTTTCCTTTTCGTAGCACGCGCCGCACAGACCAACACCTCTAACTCGGAACAGAGTATCCACAGAACCGCATCTGCATTGTCCTTGCATTTTTAATATCCTTATCGTTACTTAATCCTTATCGAACTCTTCGATTTTTCGATATGCGCGCCGTCAACCGGGCCAGCTTTCAGGGCTTCCAGTATGGCCACTTTGTCCGGTGCGATACTGGTCTTTACCGAAACGAGATCATCAGGAAGGCTATCAACATTATCAATCACAACAACATCCCGGCCAGCCGCGCAGGTTATGGTAAAGAGCGGCCCCTTAATGTTCTTTATGCCGGTTCTCTCCATGTTGGCGCGGAGATAGTCCTTGATGCCGTCGATCTTCCTTGAGAACAGTTCTGAGCGCGATTTCAGCCGCTTAATCTCGCTTTCTATTCTCTCCATGTCGGATTCGATATTGACGATAACCTTTACGATATTCTCAGCCTTTGACTCAAACTCGCCTTCTATTGCATCGAGGGTGTCATTAATATCGACATCTTCAATGTCCTGGACGGCCAGGTAGTTATCGCTTATTTCATGTAGGTTCACTGGAAAGCTCCTTTAATTTTTTGTCTTTAAGCTCTTCAACGCGGCGAAGTCCGATCTTGTCTCCACGAACATCGAGCTTTCTTACTGCCGCAGTGTAGAGACCTTTAAGCATTGGCACCGTTTTAGACTCGTTCATCAACCGCAATGTATCGCCAAGCCAGCTAAGGTGCTCCTGCTTTTGCCGCTCCTCCTCGGCGATCTTGTCGTCCGCGTCTTCTATCCGCTCTTTCCTTGATTGCTCTTCAAAATAATCACGATCATCAAATAGACCAAGATAAATGTCTGCGCAAAACCCAAGCAGGGACAGGCACTTTTTAATGGCATCTGTTAGTGATTTTTTAGGGGCTTCTGGATCAACGACGAACCCATGCTTAGTTGACCGGTAGAGATACTTTGTGTGGCCATAATGAGAAAATTCCCCCCTTACGCCGTCCAGGATGTACCAGAAGTTAATCTTAACGGTGTGATTCTTGGCGTCTGTAATATGCTCCATCGTTTTGATGCCGTCTTTATCCGTCCTCTCGGCATAAATTGGGCCAGCATAATCAAGCCGCTCTTCTACAATGTCATACCCCCATCCAATTCCACACGGGCCGAATATTTCAGTGGCTCGTTGAGCTACATAAATACCGTTGATGCTTGTGATTTCCTGCCCGTCAAGGTTTGCCCGCTTCGTTGCGCTTGGGTGCGTTTCCTTTACGAGATCCCATATTTTTGATGTACCTAATTCACTCATACCTTCTCCTTGGCATTAAGCCGCTTGGCGATCATCTTGGCATAGCGGAGTTTTTGGCTGTTGTCGCTGAACGTCCCGTAAAGGAAAAATACAGCGCTGTGCTTTTTGTCGTCGCTCTCGACAAGAATCTCACCAGTAAGCGACTGACGAGCCGTCCACGTCCCCTTTTCACTAACCCGCTTACTCCGTGGCTTCTGTGCGTTCTTCTTACAAGCCGCCGTCTTCGCTGGACTCGATACCTTCCCGCCCTTGCGGCCTAACACCTTTGCTGCTGCTGTGCTCATGTCTATCTCCTGTTGTGGTGATATGAAGCGTAGCGAAGCGCTTGGAAAGTGTCAAGCGGAAATTGCTTTCCCATTCTCATCAACGCAAAACAATGTTGGCCCGCTGGCCATGAGTTCCCAGTTTCTCCCCACGTCCATAGCGGCCATGAATTTCATTCTGTCTCTATCGAGAAACTCGGTGATGCGGTTACGCTCAACCGCTTCGAGTATCATCGCCCGATCATTAGTGATCGTGTTACCGATTCTTGCTCCAACTATTTCGATCATGATCCCCTCGCTAAATTAGGTGGCCAGCTTCCCACTAGCCCGAGTGTACCGACCGCTATGATCGGCATATTTTTGGCCCTGTATTTATCCGCTTCAGCCCCACCTGGGCTATATCGACTTAACGCCTCGAAGACGATGGGGCATTGTCGGTCCAGGCTAGGCCCATATCGCCTGTGGTATCGCACCGTTTTCCCACCCCGTTCGGTAGGTGGCTCCAATTATCCGGGTTGCCACCGACTGCGCCCGGTACTCAACGATGGGCGTTGAGCTTGGTTAATTACTGATCTGCTCCCACCACTTGCGCTTTAGGTTTAATCTCAGCATTAGTTAGGCATCTACGAAGTAACCAAACGGAACAACGCCGTTTACGATAGACTTCCAGTGCAAGTAAACGGGGCTGTCGCCACCTACAGGGCGGTAAGGCTCTTGCGGGGCGAATTCAAACCCACTTGCTTTCTTATTTTCCTCGGCCTCCCATTGCTCCCCCGTCCCAATACCAAGTGGATCATAGTGTTCACGCCGTTCATGGTAGTCGGGGAATTTTGCTATGAATGCTGCAATATCTGTTTTGTACCGCTCGCATTTTTGCAAGTAATCGACATATTCAGCGTCGGCCTTTTCGATTTTTGAGATGGCCTCGGCCTGGATGGCGATCCAGGTGTCTTTGGATATTGTTTTGTCGAAGTCATCCGCATACTGCGGGTAAAGGAAGTTGTCGTAATCGACCAGGCGCAAGCCGGTTTTGTTGCTGTGGAAGTTCCACTCTCGGATAAACTCCCACATGATAGCCCCCGCCTGGAAGCCAGTAATTCCACCCTGTGGAGAGTGGTCTATTGCACTAGCAGCCGCTACAGCGGCAATAGCTGTGGCGTGGCAAATTGTTCCGTAATCGTGGCGGTAATTTTCGGCAAGCTCCAGCAGGAAAGCGGGGAGCGTTTCAATGGTGCAGTTCCTGACTCTTTCCCGCCATTCGTTTTTGATCGCCGCAAATTCTTCACTGCCTTCTGAAAGGTTAATCTTTTCCATGGTTCGTTTCTCCTGATTCTCTGTCGCCCATATCCTGCCATTAGCTGGGGTTAGGGTTGCGTTATGTTTGACATCGCTTCTTCAAATTCCCACGCTTTATGGATTATAATATCGGCACATTTAAACCACTCGCCCCTCTTATGGTGTTTTGCAAAATATTCATGCGCTGCTGCCTCCACCTCCATCGCGTGTTTCCTGCTTTTACATTTTATTTTTGCCCTAATTTGTAGCTTTTGACTATTTGCGGTTTGTAGTTGTTTTAATCGTTTTTCAGGATCGGAAGACATTCCTATTTTCATTCGCTTCGTTCCGCCAATCGTCGAAATGAAATATACATAACATGGAATATTTCCACTCATAAGAACGCCTCTGATTAAAAAATCCCCGGCCAAATTGGGTAGGGTTGCGACCGGGGAGGGGAAACCTATTCTGCCACTTTAGAGGCCGTGGCATCCTCGACCACCGCCCCAGCAGCCATCTTCTCTGCCACTTCCAAGGCGCTGGGAACGTCGCAGTCATAGCGGGCCGATGCGACGTGTCGCACTGCCTGAGCCTGGCTGTTGGCCTTGATCAAAAACGTCTCCTCGGTGGCCGTGTCTGTTACTGTGTAAATCCGTGCTGACATCTGGTTTATTCCTTTTCTGTTTTATTGTTGGGCAGTTTAAATTTCTCTACATCCCATATCCAAAACTTGCGTATCATCGTGTTGTAGTCGGCGTAACCTCGAATAACATGCACTCCGTTTTCATGGCGATTTAGCTCGGTTTGGCGCTTAAATACCCATGAGTTTCTTACGGCCAATACAAGCGAACACAAGCACAGTACAGTCCAGAAAATTAATAATATCAATGTAATTTTCATGGGTTTCTATTGTCCAGTTACCACAAAATCACTGCTCAACAGCAGCAGGCCGAAGAAGGTCAGCAGGAAGAAAACAGCCATCCACAGAATGTTCTCTCCTATCCGCTTGGCCGTCTCATAGTCCGGCTCAGGCACCTCCCCCTTCTTCGCGTAGTCCTTCTTCTCCTGCCACTGATACAGGCGTTCTGCGGCGCGGTAGGACTCGCAGCCCAGGAGGAGTTCTTCGTCGTTATGCTTGCTCATTGCTATTCTCCTTTGGAGTCCACAGCTCCGCGTGAACATCGACCATCGCAAGGGCTGCTTGATATTCGCGCAGATGAATACCGTTGTGAGTATCTGATAGCTTTTCCTCAAATCTCGCCCTATCTCCAAAGAAACAACCAGCTCTAAATCTAACTCCTCGGTCAGTTAGGTACGCTACGAAATAAGCGCTCCGAGATCCGATGGGACCGATCTGAATTATTGGCCTGTCTCCGATCAGTTTTTCTTCACCGTCCAGGTTGGCACCGTCCAGGTAGGCACCGGACAGGTTGGCACCGTCCAGGTAGGCACCGGACAGGTTGGCACCGGCCAGGTAGGCACGGGACAGGTTGGCACCGGCCAGGTAGGCACCGGACAGGTTGGCACCGTCCAGGTAGGCACCGGACAGGTTGGCACCGGCCAGGTAGGCACGGGACAGGTAGGCACCGGCCAGGTTGGCACCGTCCAGGTTGGCACCGTCCAGGTAGGCACCGTCCAGGTTGGCACCGTCCAGGTAGGCACCGTCCAGGTTGGCACGGGACAGGTAGGCACCGGCCAGGTTGGCACGGGACAGGTAGGCACCGGACAGGTTGGCACCGGCCAGGTAGGCACGGGACAGGTAGGCACCGTCCAGGTTGGCACCGTCCAGGTAGGCACCGTCCAGGTTGGCACGGGCTTTTATTGCGGCCTCCAGTGTTATTTTGAGTGTATTGTTCTCTGTTTCGTGCGAAAACAATACGATCCCTGTGAATCTGGTCTTTATTTCAATTCTCATGATTTCACCCCATAAAGGCTTTCGGTGGTTCGCGCAATCTCGGCGCGCAGGTCTCGGCTACGCTGGCAGCGGTCTAGGCGGGCTTCCTCATTTTCTGTAGCGGCATCTTCGTCGAGGTCACGGCATTGATCGAGGTAATCCCTCATGCCAGCGCGCAACATTCGCATTACGGTTTTGCTGTTATCTGATCCGGATTCTAGTTCATCCCGCAATAACTCGATTACGTCAGAAAAGTACAATGATTCAGTAATTGGCTCGGCTACGCCAGACTCGGAAAACCCTCTCCATGCTAGCGCTCTGCGTGCGTCTTTTCCCCGCATTGCGTGGAATTTACTGATGGTCTCGGTGTCGCTTCCGCAGCTATTACACATGAAGCCCCCCGTGGTCGTTGACGTGATACGAGACACCATCTTGTAGCAGGTGGGGCAAAAATGAATAGGAGTGATGTTGTCGGTCATTTCTGCTCCTCCTTGATGCGCAGATACACCTCTTCACGATGCACGGCCACGCTGCTCGGTGCGTCAATCCCAAGGCGAACCTGATTCCCTTTTACGCCGAGAACCGCACACCTTATATTCACCTCATTCTCATCACCAATGTTCAGGGTTATTACTATCGTTTCTCCGACTCTTCGTCCTAGTATTAACATGGTTCTCTCCTTAGATTTGTGGGGGGTAACAAGCGCCGAAACATCCCTATAAATACGGGGTTCGTGAATCCTTCGCGTATCGCGGGAACTCTCCGATGCACGTTCATCGGGGTATTCGTCTCGGCGCTCGTTACGTTGGTTATTATGGCCTTAAAATTCGCAATGTCAATAAAATCTTTTCGTAATCTTGTATTGATTTTGTATTTTATCGAGCTTATCCTAAGCAGGAACACATCAAAATATCGAGGCACTAATGAAAGATAAAATTGAGCGGGCGCAGAAAATGCTGCGTATAGCTGCGGAATATATTAGAGATTTCTGTCCGGACGAGATGGTGCATTATGACGATTCGGATTGCGACGGCTACTGCATAGCCGATGACTGCGAGACTGCCGCCGAAATTCTGGAGAATGAAGCAAAATGACCGAAAAAAAATACAAGCGCCTTCACGCCAAAGTTAGGTCTGCGCTCAAGAAAGCCCACAATACCCGATCAATCCCGGCCATCGCGCTCGATACCGAAATCTCTGACGGAGCACTCCGACGGATCGAAAACGGGGATACGTTGCGCCCACGGGCCTCGACCCTTGAGATGCTGGCTAAATATTTCGAGATGGACGACAAATAACGATGTTAATCAGGCGGGAGCCACGAACGTAAAGAGAGGCGCGTCTGCAACCGACTCGCCTGGATTTAATTGTTAGGGATGGTGCTGATATGAAACTGATACACGTAGAGCTTACGAAAGAACAAGCCGAACAACTCAAACCGATGTTTGATGCGGTTATTGAGGCAAACAAAAAAGGAGAATCCGTTGCAATTGCGGCGCAAGTTTGGAGAGATGGATTCTCGGCAAAACTCCTTCTCGGAAATGAATGCACGGCTCTTGCGTCTGCCCTTGGAGGAGCCCCGGGAGCCAAATGTTCATCGGTAAGCGAAAAAATGGGGATTGATCCCTAACGGTAGCCAGTAGTTGCGGCCCACCGAACGATAAACAAAACGCCGCTTCCACGCCGTCAACTGACTGGCGTGGTTAGGCGCGGGAGATCGAATATGAAGGCGACAATATTTATTCCTGGCGATATAAGTGCTGGCATCCACCCAACGAGTGTAACGATTGATGGGTTGCCAGATGACGACCATCGTGAAGACAATCGAAATCTACTCGCAGGGTGCTTTGCTGGGATATTTGATAACGGCGGTGTCGATGTATTCTTTGAGGATGAGTGCATTGATTGCGGTCAGCGAGGCTCACATAGTCGAGATTGCCCGACGTGTGAAATAGACCAATGGTGCCCTAGCGCCTAACGCAGAATTAACCGGCGCGCCACGAACTAAATAAGTGCGCTGCTACAACCGCGTCCGGTTTGATGACTTGTTGGGCGCAACTACGGAGTGAGAACGATGGATATTTGTGCTGAATTACGGAGTCACTGGCCGAGCCAGGATGATCCAGGGCTTGATGACGAGGACAAGTGTTGCTTGCTTCTTGGCCTGCGCGCAGCAGCCGAGATTGAGCGTCTGCAAATGATGTTGAAAATGGCTTATTGCAGAAACATTGGTTCTGATTCCCCGCACGGGCTTGATAGTTGTGACGACTACCGGGACTGGCTGAAAATGCTGACGCCCAACGCCGCCTTAACCGGCGCGGCCACGGAAACAGAAAAGAGACTGGATGCTAACCCGCGTCCGGTTTAAGGTGATGTTAGAACCAAGCCAAACGGAGGCAATAAATGCATATTTTTAAACCACACAAGGTTGTGAGCGCGTCGCTGAACAAAGCCGGTGAACTGGAAGTTGTTCGCCAATATCCATGCGGCTTTGTTTACGGAAATGGTCAGCCTGCCCCAGATAAGGTTACGAAGGAAATTTACCGCTGCGAAGGCGGCAAGATCGTTCTGGCAGAAACCGTTGAAGGAAAGCATACTCCGGCTCGAATGATGAACGAACAGATTGAGTTCTAACATGTATTAGACAGAATTCCTACTAGTAGAAATAGGCAGAATTAGCGTTTTCTAACCCGAAATAATTATACGTCGTGTCGAAACGAGTCGAGTATTGGAATGGATCAGAAAAGCCAACCCGCGCCTACTCAGTGCGCGGGCGCTTGATTGAACAGGAGGGGAAATGCTCAACGAAATCTTGGTAATCTGCATCATCGCTCTGTGTGACGTGATGCTGTTCGTGGTGGCGTATTTGATGGACTTAAAAACAAGGAAAAAACATGAGTAAAGACCTAAATAAGTGGATGGGAATCGGAAGAATTGGAAAAGATATTGAGCTTCGGTATTTGCCAGACGGAAAGGCCGTGGCTAATTTCTCGATTGCCTGCGGTGATGACTATAAGGACAAGGGCGGAAATAAGGTCGAGCGTACCGAGTGGGTCAATATTGTTGCCTTTGGAAAGCTGGCTGATATATTGGGGCAATATTGTGGCAAGGGTTCCCAAGTCTACATCGAAGGCAAGCTCCAGACCCGCAAGTGGCAGGATCAGCAGGGCCAGGACAAGTACACCACCGAGATTGTAGCCGATCAGATGCAGATGCTGGGCGGCAAGGGCGCTGGTAATGCCAGTGGCCAGTCAGATGCCGGATCATCACGCAGAGAGCCTGTGCCGCAGTCTGGGGGTGGTGGATTCGATGACTTCGATGACGACATCCCTTTTTAGCTCAATGGCAAACTCGAAAGTTTGGGTGTAGTATTTACCAGCCATCTCATTGGGGAGTCTCGGTGGGACAGGCAAAAAAAACCACGAATCATCGGGGAGCCGCCCTATCGTGGTTTGCAGTGATTGCACGGGTAGTGATTACACTGACGAGCACATCATAAACAATCGTTTATGGTTCGTCAATACATCATAAGCAATCATCGCACTCGGACGGGTAGACCAACGGTGGCGAGTAATCCACGGGAACATCCAGTTTGTGCAGCCCTTGTGAGCCGGGGCAACCAGACCGTAACCAGCACGGCGAGGTTAAAATCGGGTTAGTGGTGATTCACGATCCAGGGTGACGCTCCTGCCATATACCGGGAATAGCGTTCCGAACAAATGCACAAACGGAAACAGCGGTGATTTTTGCGAAAATCATCAATAGCGAGAAGGAAAAGAGCCTGATTGATACCAATCACCCAAAGGCTCAAGAGGAAGTATTGCCCCGGAGATTCGATAGGCTATTGATTATGATTTTCTAGCGAACCATAAACAAAAACTTATGATTAGGAGCCTGTGATTATGATCCCTCTTCGCGACTACCAACAGCGAGCTATCGACCAGCTCCGGCAGGCCATCCGTGAAGGTTTTCGTGCCCCGTGCATGGTGGCCCCGACGGGTGCGGGAAAATGTCTTGGTAAAGATACGCCGGTTCTTATGTTTGATGGGTCAATTAAAGCGGTCCAAGACATCATTGTCGGCGATGTCTTGATGGGGCCAGACAGCTCGCCGAGGAACGTCCTATCGACGACCACAGGGCGTGAGATGCTTTATAAAATTACACCGAACAAGGGCGATCCGTACATCGTCAATGCGTCGCATATTCTTTCGCTTAAGTCCACGAATTTCTCAGGAAGATGCAGTCTTGGAGACGGGCATTTCGCTTCGGGTGATATTGTAAATGTGGACATCAGGACGTATTTAAATGGCAGTAAAACGGCCAAGCATTTGCTGAAGGGGTGGCGTCCTGAGCGTATAGATTTTAAACCTGCTGGTGATTTAAAGATTCCGCCATATGTTCTTGGTATATGGCTCGGTGATGGAACAGAAAGAGAGTCATCACTCACAAAATATCCCGGCGCAGTTGTAGACGCATGGAACAAATGGGGAGCTGATAATAAGTGCTATTCGAGCGTATCTGATAAAAAAAGATGCCCGACGTGGAGGCTTAGCTCTAGAGGTAATAATGAGTGTATGGCGGCATTAAGAGAGCTTAATCTCATTGGGAATAAGCACGTCCCGGATACATACAAGACCGCATCCTATGAGGATAGGCTAGAATTACTTGCTGGATTGATAGATACGGATGGCAGCATCAGCAAAACAGGATATGATTTTATCCAAAAGAGAAAGCACATATCAGATGCCGTCGCTTTCTTATGCAGGTCCGTTGGTCTTTCTGCTTACATAACCGAATGCAGAAAAAAGATTAAGTCTATAGGCTTCGAGGGGACTTATTACAGGGTTAGCATCAGTGGCAACACAAACAAGATCCCATGCAGAGTAAAAAAAACAGGAGAACGAAAGCAAAAAAAGAGTGATTTAGTCCATGGGATAGATGTATCTGAGGTTGGTGACGGCGATTATTATGGATTCGAGATAGATGGTGACAATCTATTCCTGCTCGGTGACTTTACCGTAACTCACAATACCCGTATTTCCGCTTCCATCGCCGCTTCCACGGTCTCCAATGGAAAGCGCCTGCTGTTTATTGCGCCGCGCCGAAATCTCGTGGAACAGACATGCAAATCCTTCCGAGAGCTGGGCATAGACTCGGGGATGATCATGGCCGGGGTCCCGTTTGAGCCGTGGCATAAGGTCGAAATCGCGTCGGTCGACACCATCATGGCCCGGCTGGACAATCCCACCTCCAACGGCACGGTGTCGCTCTATGCCGCTGACGTGGTGATATTTGATGAAGGCCACACCTATGCCAGCCCTGAGCGCGCCAAGCTCATCAACGCGCTGCGAGAAGGTGCGTATGGCCCGCGAAAGATCGTCATGCTACTGACCGCTACGCCCTGCGTAACCGGCGGTGGAGGGCTTGGCAATATCAGCGACCGCCTTGTAATCCCGGTGACGATGCCAGAGTTGATTGAGGCAGGGGCACTGCTTCAGCCTCGCTACTACTCCGCAGAACGGCCAGACCTATCGGGCGTGAAAATGATGGGGGACGACTACAACAGCAAACAGCTTGGGGCCGCTTATGACGGAAAAATCATGGGGTGCGTGGTCGATAACTGGCTGAGAATTGCTCCCGGCACCAGCACGGTGGTGTTCACCGCCACCAGAGCCAATGCCATGGATGTTGTGGAAAAGTTCAGCAGTAAGGGCATTCCGTCCGCCTACATGGACGCCAACACCCCCGACGAAGAGCGATTCATGATATTCGACGGATTGGCCAGCGGTAGAATATTGGTGGTCGCGAACGTTGGTATCATTTCTCTCGGAAGCGACATTCCCCGCCTGCAAACCGTTTCATTTGCTACCGCCACACGATCAATCAGTCGCTGGATGCAGGGGGTTGGGCGAGTTCTCCGCCCCTACGAGGATCAGCAATGGTCGAATGTTATTGATCACGGTGGAATGAGCCTTGATCCTCGCATGGGGCCGGTAGAATTTATCAATGACTGGAGCCTGGACGAAAAAACCACCGTTCAGGAGCGAATTGAGAGGTCAAAGCAGGAGAAGAAGGAACCGATAGATGTTCAATGCTCAAACTGCGCCCGCGTCTACAAAGCTGCTCATGCTTGCCCATTCTGCGGCCATCAGCGAAAGGCTAAGGGCGAGGCTCTGGAGTACCACGAAGCCAAGCTAGAGCAGGTGGATACGACAAAAGCCAGCGCTGCAGAAAGGCGCAACCGGGCCACACCAGCGGAAGATAAGCGCCGGTTCTACGGTGAGCTGCTGGGGTATGTGGCAAGCAAGGGCCAGCAAGAAGGCAGAGCAAAGCACCTGTATCGCGAATATTTTAGCGTGTGGCCCAACGCCCATTCTGGTGTACCGCCTCTCCCCCCAAGCCCCGAGACAATATCCTACATCAAGAGCCGCGATATTCGTAATGCCAAGTCGAGAAAATCAGCATGATGGATGAGCATGTCATGCGCTGGCGAGAGCGGCGAATGGATGAGATTAGGGGCGCAAAGAAAAGGCCTGTGAGGTTAAAAACGGTGGATGACATACGGGGGAGAAACAGGGCCATGGCAGAGCTTGAAAATATTGGGTTTTTGAAGGCCAAAATGATGGATTCACGGGGGGTATTGAGATGAGCACTCTACGCGGCTTCGGCTTTGAACTGGATTTGGCGCGCGGTGTTACGAGGTGGTGGGTAGTGGGCGGCGACGGGGTGAAGAGGTGGGCCGACACGGGCGACGCTTGCGATGGCTGTCGGCGCTGTGGCGGCGAGATGAAGCCAGGGCAGGCAATGGAGCAGACCTGCACCGGTACGCCGGACTTCCCCGGCTGGGAGGTCGTCACAATGTCGCCGGGCGGGCCCGGTAGACTCGTCGAATGCCTGAAGTGCAGTAAGTGCGGGTATAGCGTTACTGCCGCTTGACATTTATTGATTACGCATATACGATATAATCATCAAACAACACAACGGGAGAACGAAATGCTCAACAACAAACAAGAGCAGGAGCTTCGCAGACTCAAGCAGTATTTTCCGTACCGCATCGTTTTTGGCGTACTCGACAAGGTGACCGGTAAATTTGAAGCCTACGCCAAGACAACAAAGCATACGGCAAACAAGTTGGCGCGCGAAGGGCATCAGGTTTTCGTGCTGCAATGATGGTGGGAGAAAAAAGGATGGACTTTGACCTCGCGATAGAGGTGGCAGACGAAACGCGGGACGGCGGGTACAACTCGCAAACAGCACGTGCGCTGATTCTGTTGGCCGACAATGCGCGAGATGCCTTGCCTGTACTGAACAGCGTCGATTCATTGCTTGCAGAGGCCGGATATTCGGTCGACTCTTCGGCCCGGCATCAACTTTCGATTGCGATGTCTATGCTGAGGCGCGGAGAATGAAGCGCGGCGGCGCATGTCGAGGCCAAGGCCGTAAGCCCCTATCTAAGACTGGCGAACTGATGAAGTCTCGCCCGGTAAGGATGACGGACGATGAGTGGGAGAAGTGCAAGCGCCTAGGTGGCGCGGCCTGGGTGCGGGCAAAGATCAAGGCCGCTCGTGAGTTCGTGGACAAAAACCAATCATCTACCGATTCTGACGGAACTGGTAGCAACGAGTAGGAGGAGTAATGGCCTGCCTAGGCTGCCAGCGCTGCGAGGATGAGGCGACGCCTATGGTCACGCTGCGCGACGGCTCTACGGTGTGCAGCAGCTGCCCAGAGTGGATGATTGAGTGTGAGGCAAGGCATTTGCTATCAATGCCGCTGGAAGAGCGCCGGGCCGAATTGGCGGAGAGGCAGAAAAAGAGGGGCGTGGCAGCGGTCGAGGCGCTCAAAAAAGTGATGATGGAGCTGCACAACAGGAGACAGAGTAGATGAGTGAACAACAGAACCAGAACAGCGCCGCTGGCGGCCAGTCCGAGTTGAGCGGCCTTGTTAGATTGCACTATCGAACACCTCTTCAATCTGGACGCGGTGATTTGGTTCCGAAAATTGGCGCAGAAAGCTGGGTAAAAAGACAAAAGGAAGTCCATCCGGACTGGGAGTTCTGGTATGAGGAAGAAGCAATATAACGGCCAGGGTAATGCGACCGCGACAACAGAGCCACGGAGATAAATGAGATGAGCGAAGCCACAACACCAAACACCACCACCGCTGAAGCGGGTCGCGTTGACCCTGTTGTTAGGCATTCCCTGATAGAACGGAGTGAGAAAGTTTTATCAATATGCCGTCCTCGCTGGGAAGGAAAGGGCAATACCCCAAAAATAGATCCATGCGGCGGCTGCCCGCTGTATGACCCATGTGTGAATAAATCTCCAGTTGTTCCAGGAGCGGAGGCGTTCAATTCATGGGTGGGCGGTATAAACGCAATGGCCGAAACTGCGCATACCTAACACCAGAATATCCAGACCGTGCAAGGTTTGAAATTATAGGTAGTTGCAAAAACCAAATTCTTTTGCTACTGTTCCAGTAGTGGTGAAAGTTGTGTTTGAGAGATGCCGGTCATTCCAGACCGGCATTTTTTGTTAGAGCCCTCTGGCTCTCATGAGGGATTCGGCGAAGGCGCGGACCTTTTGGACATCATCGACGTGCGCAACGAACATGCGCTCGACGATGCCAAGGGCGCGGTCCCGCTGGCGCTGCGCGGTTTTGCGTTCGTTGTCGGATTTAGCCATTTAGTATCCCTCTATGCTTGTTTTTGATTGGCCGGAACAAAATCGGAGCCGGAAATGCACGCTACGCCACCGGGGACGCGAACTTCGTACATTCCGTTTCGGTAGTGGCGCAGAACTGTCGCAGAAAAACCTGAGTACGTTCCGCGCTGACCGACGTTGAAGGCCAGAACATCGCGAACACCCATGGCCGCGATCCAGTCAGGATCACACTGGTGTGTCTTTGCAAATTCAGCTGCTTGCATTTTAGATTCCCTCTATCCCCTATCCCGGGTCGGGCCAGCGGTTTGTTCCGCTGATGAGTAATGATATGCCGTGACATGTCACAAGTCAAGCATTATTTTCAAGATTTTGAATCAATCATCTATTACTCTATATATGTGAAAAAGTAGAGGTAGTTGAATTGTCAGCACCGAAAGGCAATAGATTCTGGGAGGCGCGGAGTTCGCACGGGCGTAAGCCTATTTTTGCGTCACCTGAGCAGCTATGGAATGCTGCTACTGAGTATTTCGCTTGGTGCGAGGACAATCCTCTGTGGGAAACAAAATCCTACATGTATCAAGGCGAGCCGTTCCAAGACGAAATCCCCAAGCTGCGAGCAATGACTATAAGCGGATTGTGTCTATTCCTTGATATTACTACCGAGACTTGGCGCGAGTATTGCATTAAAGAAGGTTTTTCTTCTGTCACAAAGAATATCGCGGAAGTAATTCGTACACAGAAATTTTGCGGCGCGGCGGCCGACCTATTGAACGCCAACATCATCGCTAGAGACTTGGGCCTGGCCGACAAGCGCGAACTGACCGGCGAAGACGGCGGGCCAATCAAAACAGAAGATGTATCAATCACCGAGGTAGCCCGACGCATGGCATTTGTGCTGGCCTCCGCTACTCAGGAGCTAGACAATGCCGCTGACGAAGAAAGGCAAAAAGATCATGACCGCCATGACAGCTGAGTATGGGAAAAAGCGCGGTGAGCAAGTTTTTTACGCATCGCGAAACAAAGGCACAATCAAGGGCGTTGATCGCGCCCGCCATCCTCGTACTGCTCTGGGTTAATGTCATGGCCGAAATCAAACCGAATCTAGTGGACATGCGAAAATCTCAAGGGAAGATGGAGATGGAGCATGGAAAAATGGATATGGGTGAAATGCCAGACATGTACCCAAATGGGCTGTGTATCCATCTCGAAAAAGAGCAGATAGATGCTCTGGGTCTGGAGGAGATGCCAGAACCAGGGGAGAAGTACAAGGTCCTGGCCGTTGGGGTCGTGACTAAATCAGAGATGGCAGCAGATGGAAAGTCGCCGATGGTTGGTCTCCAGTTGACTGCATTGCAGTTAATCCCGGAAGACGATGACGAGGCAAAAGAGCCAAAACGCACCCCTAATCCCATGACAGTCTTGAGCAACGCATACCCTCGCCATGGCTGATCACAGCGTCTACAAATCGCTGGAGGATACGACTCTACAGTATAAATATCTGGGGGAAGCCATTCCCGGTACTCTGACAAGTGATCAGCGCTGGCGAATTCTGCGCATCACTCTCGCTGACAATACAATGCTGTGGGCAGAGTCTGGGGAGTTTCAGGTAGCGTGGGATAATCGGGCAACGGTGAGCTACACATGAACATCCCGATGCTGCTGCCGTTTTTGCAATCCCTCACAGAGAAATGGACGGGTGGATTGCGAGTCGTCAACCGTGACAGACATGGCCATGAACCCGATTATTCAGGGTATGGTCAGACGATTGTTGGGCAGCGCAGGGACCAAATTCTCGTTAAATTTATCTACGGAAATTCAACAGAGGATGTCGTGGTTACGTCAACCGGGACGGGGGCAGACTCTAATAGCAACTCGCGTGGAGTGGTCTCATCCGGCGCGGGGGTTGGCTCGTGCATCATGCGTAGCAAGCGTTTCATCAATTACCGCCCTGCTCACGACATTCATTCTGTTCTGTCGGCCTATTTCCCATCAACCAATATCGACGCCAACACATATCAATACGCGGGGCTGAGAACCGCAGAAGATCGACTCATGTTTGGCCGCTCCGGGACCACCTTCGGGATACTTTACCGGAATAATTCGACCGATGAATTTGTGGCCCAGTCGGCATGGAACGTTGACAAGTGCGATGGCACA
>Ga0316624_10000011_pt1 | contig 51435 bp, 10 predicted proteins | sample OWC_Aug_N3_C1_D5_FD_207657 | JGI IMG/M metagenome (GOLD analysis project Ga0316624, IMG submission 207657) | Wetland soil microbial communities from Old Woman Creek delta, Ohio, United States - OWC_Aug_N3_C1_D5_A | ecosystem: Environmental > Terrestrial > Soil > Wetlands | place: USA: Ohio... | reverse complement strand
CTCGGGTGAGGTGTGTGTAGTTCATTTCTGCAATTTCGACTGGCCGGTCAAAAAGGCACGGATGCTACCGCATCCCGCCCACCCAACCGGCGTTACTCAAAATTGCACTTCATTCCTGAATCCGCCTGATATTAATGGCTAAATATTGGCCGCCCCAAATTATGGACAACCACCCTGCAACGTTGGGTGACATCTTATGGCAGGTAGGTCAAAGTAGTTCCAATTAGCGCATTGCCTGCAACATCCGTGATCCCTGTACTCACCGTCACGGTGTTAGTATTAACGCATGTAATAGGCGATGAAAAATCCAGCACTACGGTCGTGGGCGAGGTCAATTTTGCTGCACTGATATTCGCCCCGACGTAGTTGCCAACGGTCTCAGCGGAAATCACATTCATCGGCTCACTAAATGTTAATTGCACCTGCCCGTTGGCCGTCGTTGTGACAGGTGAGGTGATCACAGTAAGGCTATTCCCGCCTGGGGCAACACATATCCCCGCTGTTCCAACCATAGTAGGCTGAACAACATCCCGGATAAGCACTTCATTACTCGGTGCTGATTCGATCAGATCGGAGTTGATTGATGTAACTCGATAGACATAACTCTGTGCAACCTCTGTGGACGGCAACAAATTGAAACCTGACAACGCAAAAGTATCAGTGTAAGTTGAGGCAGCCACTGGCCCTGCAAGAAATATAAACGGCTCGGCAACCCCAGTAACGATGCTACTCCTGGTTGAGCGATAGATGTTGTACCCCTTTGTTGCGCCATATGCAGGTTGCCAGTCCAGAGTTACGCTCGTTGCACTCCTGTCCAGGCCAGCTGCGTTCGGGCTGAGGACAACTGGAGGATCAGCCGGCACCCCGCCATTCGTAGTAAATGACAACAGATTCCCCGAAGTCAATATCGGACTATTTGCCAAACCATTACCTGCATTATCCTTCAGCTTGCCCATAACCGTATCGCTCACAGGAGATAGGAGCGATAGGTCCACAGTGAATTTCGACGAAACCCCAGTATCAGGAAGATTAATGGTCAACACATCAAAGGTCGCATTCCAGGACATGGTATGGGCATAATTACCTGAAGCTTTCTTGCCACCGTAAGACACATTGATATCGTGATAGATATTGTCAGCTACGGAAGGATTCGGAACGCTATACGCATTCTGTCTGATTGGTTCGCTAAATGTGAATACAACATCCACCGATCCGGGCGCGACGTCGGCATTGTTTTCAGGCGAAACTGCGATAATTCGCGGAGAGTAAGTATCGGTGCCACTCAATATCAGAGCCGAGCCTCCGCCCAGCGGCAGCGATAATGTCTGACCATCCGACAGAGTTGCCGTTGTTACATTGCCCTGCATTGCGCCATCACTGGTTCTTCCAACGAGCTTATAACTCATGCCGGCTTCGACGTTGACAAATGCATAAGCCCCTGTGACCGGATCCGATGTGGCAGTACGGATAACATTGCCAGCCATGCCTGTCGAATTGTCCTGCAGTTCGACAGTCGCCCCACCTAGCGTCAACAAGTTGCTATCCCCCACTACACCTTGAATTGAAGCAGATAGCTTGCCCACTTTGAAATCGTGGGTTGTAGCGGCAGTCGTTGTGCCAGCAGCCGTTGGCATTCTGAAAATAATGTCCGGGTAGCGTGGCAGCGTAGCTGCATTAGTCATATCTACAGGTGAGGTCACCCCTGTCAATGTAATGGTAGCTTGATAGTCGCGCGCGACTCCCCCGCTGCTGTTGGCAGGAAAATTTGCAATCTCATAATGGCCGTTGCCATTTGTGGTTGCACTCCTCGATCCTATGGCGATCTGCGCGCCTGCAATCGGCTCTCCCGTCACAGCATCCGTCAATTGACCCTGCAAGGTCACGGAAGTGGTCGAAGTTGAAGTCGAGGCTGGCGTAGGAATGGAGCCCCCACATCCCGCCATTACAATGGCAATCAATGCCATTTGAGACATCCTCCAAAGCCTACGGATAGATTCACTCACCTTATACGTCTTCACTCTCAAGCTCCTTAAATAAAATTCCATTACTCATTCGCCCCAATCAAAGCAACATCTTCAAATCACAAAGACTTCAATTGGGGCAATTAGAACTGGTAGACCGCACTTAACAATAACGACTGCGAATCCCAACTGACTGGATTCAAGGTGTAATAGCTCGTAACACCATAGGAAAAATTCGTCTGGTCATATCCTTGAAACGTATTCCATTTTTGTCGCTCATATGAAACATTCATCAGGAAGTTTCTGCTGAATCGATAAGAGGCTCCGAAAGATGCCAATATTCCATGCCCTTTCGCGACATGCCTGAAGCTGACCGGGTGTGCAAAATCGGTACGCAAATTCCAATTGGCTTCCGCCGAATAATCTACCCAGTGATATTCCACTGTAGAGTTCAGCGAAATGCTTTCGCCTAGCGCAAGCAGCGCATCCATGCCAAGCCATGAACCTTTCCACTGTGCGTCATAGCTGTTGTTAAGGCCGGCAAGCGCGCCATTGGCAGGAATCGTTTGCTGCCCGTCATACATGGTCAGACTCTGTTGATGAATGGATAGACCCGCCAAAGGAGCGACAATCAGTCCCCCTCCAGATGCGAGGTCGAACAGCCGGACTTTTCTGCCAAGACCGATACTGATATCTCTGACAGCCCCACCTGTTTTGTTATTTGACCGAGAGAATTCCTGTGTGCGGTCACTCCCCGCATAATCCGAATCCTGATTAGTCCCTGATTTAACTGCGCCAGTCGTATAAATTCCGCGCAACAGCCAATCGCCTCCCAGATTTATCTTGCCCGTAGCGCGCAATTCAGCGATGACGGTATTCTTCCAGTCCACTTCGGACGCGACATTGATGCCGCCATCGGCAATGCTCCAGTTGAAGTTATCCTTGCGATAACCCGCGCTAACAGAGTATTCAAACGGCAACTCCACCGATTCACGCACGGCAAACCTCTTGGCCAGCTGTGTTTCTTCCTCCTTTACCTGAAAGGATTTGGTCAACGAGTCATCGGCAAATGAGTCATGCGGAACAAGCGCCGACGCTAAGCAACATATAACAGGCGCAGTCACGATGCAGCGTTGAAATAGAGAAATTCCCCTTCGAAACAAGTTGAAAAGAATTCGCAAAATCACAATAAAATTCATCAGTTGATCATTCCGATTTGTTAGCCGAAAAAAACGCGTTGGCATTCACCAGGTCTTCTTCCTTCAAAGAGCCTGTCGCCGCCTTCAATTTCAAAGCCTGAAAAAGCGTGTCGTAGCGAGCCTTAACCAGATCCCGTTTCGCGGTATAAAACTGCTGTTCCGCATCCAATACCTTGACGTTGTTATAGATGCCCAGCTTGTATCCGGCATGACTCTCATCGACCATGCTCTGGCCAGATTCGACCGCAGATTCCAGCGCCGTTATTTGCGACAGGCCATTCACCACGCCAGCGAAAGCCAGCCTTGCATCCGTCGCCGCCTGGCGCCGTGCCACCTCCAATTCGGCACCGGCCCGATATTTATTGGCTATCGCCTCTGCCACGCGGGAACTTGTCCCGCCACCTGCAAAAAGCGGAACGGTAAATTGAATGCCGACCTGCCTTGTCTGCCCTTTGGAGGCAAAGTCGGTCGGCATCGTAGTACTGCCAGACGAATAGTTCTCGCCATAGGAAGCGACCAGATCCAGCGTAGGAGCATGTTCCGCCCTGGTTTTACTGACTGTTGCCTCTGCAGCCAGCAACCCCGATTGGGCTGCACGCACAGCTGGATTGCTCTCGCGAGCCAGATCAATCCAGGCTTGCTGGTTGTTCGGCTCGGGGGGAGGAATAAACACGGATGCGCTTAGCGGCACAAGTTGCTCCGGAACCTCATCCACGATCTTCCCAAGTTCCGCATTCTTGGCATCAAGTTCATTTCGTGCCGCAACAAGATGAGAGCGAGCCAGATCGAGCCGGGATTTCCCCTCAGTCACATCGGTAATCGCAGCGACCCCGATCTCATAACCGTGCTTGGCCAGTTCCAGCTGTTCCTCCGTTGCAGACAACTCTGCCTCGGCAACACTGATCCCTTCCCGGCTGGCCAATACTCCAAAATAGGCTTCCGTAATCCGCAAGATCATATCCTGCTCGGCTAGGTTGAATTGCGCCTGGGCCTGCTCAACCGTCACCTTGGCCTCATCGTAGGCGTATACATTCTGCATACGAACCAAGGGCTGAGTCAGTTGCAGCGTCCAGTTCCAGGCATGCACGTCGCGAAGCACTACAGGTGAATTGCTGAATTGGCTCAGCGCCTTGGTGACGTTGTTTGTGCCATTCGCATTCACAGTCGGCAGCAACCCGGCTACTGCCTGAGGATACTTCTCTTGCGCGGCCTTCAGCGTATAACGAGCCACCTCGAATATGGGGTCATTGCGCAATGCCAGCCGATAAATATCCAGCAAATCTGCGCCGCATGCGGATAAGCTCAAACCACCAAGGAACAATGCACCAACAAAACCATTCCAAACCAAAAATGACCGACAGGCTATTTTCAACATCCCCAATATGCCCCCCGCCTGCGAACCGCTCCATCACCACCATAAATGCTCATCACTTCATTCCTTCTAATGACATTTGATTCAACAATTTCAAACAAGCCGGAAGCCAGCGGCTTCGGCGCACCTAGCCAAAAGCTGCATTTCTCAATTTGGAATCCCTGAGAACGCCAACAACGACTGAAGCTTTTTATCCTGTTTAAGCGTAGACATTCTTATTCCTGCATTATGTCTTTCTGCAACGATCTGCGAATATTTCACCAACAGGTTCAATAGCCACAGCGGGGGTTCACCCCGCTGCGCCGAAATACGTTTCGCTATACCAAGCAGCAGCGGTGCATAGCGCCGAAATAGATCGTCATCCAGGCTAACCATCGCCTCCACCGTCCCGGGCTGGCCCTGGCGGGCACTACGGCCAAACAACTGTCGATCGACTCTGGCCGACTCATGGAATTCAGTCAAAATCACATGCAACCCGCCTTTCCTGACTACATCCTCCGCTGGCTTGATGTCAGTGCCACGCCCCGCCATATTGGTGGCAATCGTAATCCGGCCCGGTTGGCCCGCCTGCGCCACAATCTCGGCTTCCTCGCGATCGTTCCGCGCATTCAGCACCGCATGCGCGATCCCCTGTTGATGGAAACGGGCACTCAAGCCTTCGGAAGCCTCCACCGAACGAGTACCAATCAACACCGCAGAACCACCTTGGCTCAGCTCAATGGCGCGTCTGGCTACCGCCTGCCAGCGCTCATCCGTGGTAAGCGAATAATGATTGGCAAGCCGCTTGCGGGTGCTGGGCAATCGCGTAGGGATCCTGAAAACATCCAGGTCATATACCCGTTTTAATTCCGGCATCACCTCGGCAGCTGTACCTGTCATGCCACATAACAAAAGGTAGCGTCCCAGAAATCGTTGATATGTCATTCGGGATAACGTTTTGCGCTGCCCGGTAATCTCACAACTTTCTTTTGCCTCGATCATCTGATGCAGCCCGCTTTCCCACGACCGGTCCGGCATCACACGCCCGGAGAATTCATCGACGATCTCAACCTTGCCTTCCTGCACGATGTAATGCTGATCGCGCTGATAGCACCATAACGCCGTCAAAGCCTTTTGCAGCAACTCATTCCGCCAGAGGGTGGATGTCCAGACGCCGGACAAATCTGCCGTTATTTCGCGGATGTACTGCTCTCCACTGGTCGTAATCCAAAGTTCGCGATGATCGTTAATATTGAAATGATCACCGATCACCATGCGCCTGGCTCGCTCAAGTGCGATGTGATAAAGCTCACCGCCATGCTCATCGGCCACCGTCTCCGAAATAATCAGCGGTGTACGCGCCTCATCTATCAAAATGCTATCGGCCTCGTCGACAATAGCTACATGCAAACCTCTCAGTATCACGCTGGGCTGCTGGCCTGCACCGTACAAACGGCGCAGCCGGTAATGAGTTGCCAACGCCTCACCTGTGGCAATGCGATCCTTCAGGTAATCAAACACGACCTCCTTGTTCGACACATAGACCACATCGCCTGCGTATTCCGCGCGCCTTTGCTCCGGCGACAATCCCTGTATGACCACACCTACCCGCAGATTGAAAAAGTTATACAGCGGCGAATTCAGCTTGGCATCGCGTTCCGCCAGATAATCGTTGACGGTAATCACATGCACGCTCGCACCCGCTGCCGCAGCCGTGCAGGCTGCCAGCGTAGCAACCAGCGTCTTGCCCTCCCCCGTTTCCATTTCTGCAATCATGCCTTGCAGCAGGGCCCAGCCGCCCATCAACTGCACATCGTGATGGCGCATGCCCAAAGTGCGCAACGATCCCTCACGCACAGCAGCAAAAGCCCGTGCCAATAACTTGTCCGTGAGCCCCTGCTGCCGCATCGCTATGCAAGTGGCATTCAAATCGGCGACGACCCCCTGATCGTCCAGCACATGAATTGCAGCTTCGGCCGCATTCGCTTCCGCAACAAATTTACGCAGCCGCTTGGTACGCGATTTCAGTCTGGGCGCGCGCGCAAGCAAAGCACGCAAGTACTCCTCGACGACCGGCTCCCGTTCGTGCAGGCGTTCCAGATACACGCCATCGGAAACCCTGATCGAACGTCCTTTTAACAAAGCCGATACGTTAGACATGAAATCTGCTCAGGAACAATTGCCTCAGCCGGCGATACATCTGTCCGAACAGCGGCTCACTAATGTGGTCAAATCTTACGAAAACGCGCCCACCGAAAGCGCTCGGCACGGCATCGGCCGGCAAACTGAGATCAACAAAGAACACTCTGTCCAATGTCTTGAGCCCATCTTTGTCGTTCGGGTCCACCGAGATATGGCCGCCGCCATTCGGGCTCAATGCAGCCGTAGGCAACTCATTCGATGCACTGGGGATCTCGCGCAGAATCGAAACCTGGTAACTGCTTGGGATGGCATCGGCAAAACGCAATTCAACCGCCTTGAACCGGGTACGGACCAGATCGATGTTTTCTTGCGCAACGGCCACACGCGCAACCAATTGCTCCCTGTCCATCAGGTAGCCCAGCAATTCGCCTTTCTTGAAATGCTGCCCAACCATATCCTGCGATTTCTGAACAGTCAGAACGCCATCGACCTCGCTGTATACGACCAGATGTTCATAGCGCTCGTTAACTTGTTCCAAAGCACTTCTTTCGTATTCCAGCTGTTGCAGCAATACCTGCGCTTTAACTGGGTCTGCAAATTGCTCGACCTTGTAACGGGCTTCCGCCTCTGCCACTTTGGCGCGAGCCACTTCCAGTTCGCTGACCAGCTGCGGATCATCCATCACCAGCAGCGCCGTCCCTTTCCGTACCAAAGTGCCCGGCTTAACCAGCCAGCGCTGGAAAGTACCGCTCACGCCGGCACGAATCAATGCCTGATCAGGCAGCCAGACCACTCCTTCTGTCTGGGTGCGAAGCGGCATGGGCACAAATAGACCGACAAATAGAATCGCGATGACGAAGGTGGCGGACAACTTGATCGCACGCAGCCGGTATCGATGCAGCGTGGGACTCTCCAGCACGTGCCTGGCCGACTTCCAGACCGGTTTCACAAACAAACCGAAAGCCGCCACGATCGCCAGCAGCACGCCAAAGACAAAGAACTTCCCCGCTATAAACAGAATGATCGATACCGTCACGAAGATGCGGTAGAACCAGGAAGCGATCGTATAACCTGCCAACCAGCGTTTTTCCGCAGGCGTCTCATTGGGCGACTCAAGCTCTTTCGCGCCAAACAAATATCGATCAGACCAATAGGTCAGATAACGCTGGCCGCGCTGCCCCAGATTCGGCATCTCGATCAAATCCGCCAGGATGAAATAGCCGTCGTAGCGCAGCAGCGGATTGCCGTTAACGACGACCGTAGAAACACCGGCGATGAGCATCACGTTAAATGCAACGGCCCTCACCACGCCGGGCTCGACCAGCACCCACACATACATCGCCAGCGCAGCCACGAATACTTCGGCCAGCATCCCCGCCGCGCCGACGACGGCCCGCCGATATTTGGATCTGAACGTTGAAGAAGCCGAAGCATCCACATATGGCACGGGCGCAAAGATCAGAAACATCAGCCCCATTTCATGCACCGAGCCGCCCCAAACCTTGGTTGCGAAGCCATGCCCCAATTCATGAATCGCCTTAACCACCGGAAAGACCAACGCAAGGACCAGCAAATTGCTGGTTGATAGAACATGATCCGAAATGTTGAGCGTTAACTCCTTCCAATTCTGCGCAGCCATCAGCACGGCAGGCAGCACCACTGCCAACCAGAGCAGCGCCCCTTTTAGCGAAAACATCCAGGCGAAGCGATGCACCCACGCCGCCAAAAACGCATCGGGGTCGATCATCGGAATACGCAAGCTCGTTGGCTGCATGATCCATTGCTTCCACTTCAGCGCTTTGCGTTTACTGTAGCGGTCAAACAACTCTGCCGTATCGGGCGTGACGTCGCAATGCAGCAAATCATTCGAATGCAACTGCATCAACAATTCCACCACCTCATCCTGGGTCGGTATCGTGTCGCCACCGGCCTGGCAAGCCTCATCCCACAAATCCTGAACAGAGCGCGCGCCATCCATGCGGCTGACCAGCGCATAAGCCCCCGGCGACAGGCGGTGGTAACGTCCGCCGGCCGAATCCTGCAATACGAACCAGCGCTGGCCGCGATAAGTGTGCGGGTGAATGCGCGCATGCGGAAGCAAGCGCGGGCGTAATTTTGCGGCGTTATGCCACGATTGACTGAAGACCGAACGGCTCATTTCTTTTTCTACCTTATGGCATCCAGTCCCACAGCGTCAGTCTCAGCCAATCGGTGAAGGTATGCGTCAACACCCACCACAAACGGCGCTCGCCCACACTGATCTTGCCTACCCCCTCCATACCGGGGCGCAATTGCGCAGGCACCTGCTCCAGCCCCGCCTCGACCCTGAAGAAATTTCGCCCGTCGCGCGCAGTCGCCATCGGCGTAATCTTGGTGACGCTCAGCGGTATCGGATCGCCCACGATCCCGGAAATCATCAATTGACCATGCTGCCCCAGCTCAACATGGCGCATCTCGCCCTCATCCACCTGCAGAATCACGCGGTAGGCCTGCAACGGCGCAATCTCAAACAGCTGCTTCCCCAGTTCCACTGGCGAGCCTATCAATTGGCTCAAGTCCCCGGAAATGATGATGCCATCGAAAGGCGCGGTAATTTCCACGTGGTTAATGCGATCTGTCACCAGGGCATATTGAGCGTCGGCTTGCTGCACCTGGGCAGTTAAAATTTGCACTTCCGACATGTCGTGGTTGGCCACCGCCTCGCGCAATTTGCGAACATACTGCTCGCGCTCGCTATCCCATTTGTGCTGCTCGAGTTTCAAATCGCGGTCATCCAATCGGCACAACACCTGCCCTTTCTTGACCGTATCACCCGCCCGCACATAGCTGGCCACGATAAAGCTTTCAAACGGCGCAACAGCAGACAACTGCAACTCGCCCTCGATCACCGTTTTTGCCGTTACCCGATAATCGATCTGAACCAACCCGAGTATCACGGCCGACGCCAGCAACAACGTTGCGCTGAATTTCCAGATCAGGTGACGCGGCCCGAACAGGCGCTCCAGCAGCTTGTGGAAATCTTCGCGTATACGGGAAATGTAGCCGCGCTCGGAGCTGCGCTTTTGATCGATAACCGCAGGCAACAGACTGGCCAGCGTATCCAGCCATGCACAATCAGCCGCATCGAAATCACCGCCAGAATTTCGTTCCAGGGTAAGCACACCAACACACTCGGCGCCCAACATCAGCGGCAGAGACCGAATTACTTTCGCGCCGCTTAAACGTGTCAAACGCCCATGCACCGAATCCTGCTGGGCAACGGAAACCATTTCGGCTTTGTCGGGAAGCACATAAGAGATCGGTTCCATCTGGTCGACCACTGTTTCCATGGCAGACTTATACAGCTTCATCACGTTGGAGTTTTTTTCAAACGAGGCCGCATTAGACAAAGCCGCCACTTTCAGCGAGCCATTGGCGACCAGACCGATCACGGTTCGCGAGCAATTCAATTGCCGTGCTACATGAGTCGCAATATCGAACAATGTCTGCTGCAAACGGCCACGGCGCAATGCTGTTGCCAACACCTCCATGACGGAGCCTATGCGCTCGCTCTTGTGCTGACTGCTGGCCAACTCGCGGCGATTGACCAGATCATGCAGCCAGGCGACGCCCCAGTGCAACTGGCGCAGCAGCGCATGCACCTCCGCTTCGGAACGGCTGGATGCCTCCAGCACCACAGCGCCGACCATGCGCTTGGAAACCTCAACCGGATAGGCCACATGAATGAAACGATCAGACTTGTCTTCCGGTCGGTGCACCACACCCCGGCCTTCAACCAGGGCGCGTTCAGCCACCTGCCCCAGAAATGACAAATCGCGGGCAACCTCAGGCCAGACAGCCACGGGAAGAAAAGTATTCTCATCGCCCGACTGAAACAGAATCACGCCCGCAGCCACACCCGGCAATTGCCTGCACAGCAGAGCCAGCCACGCCTGGCAAAACTGCTCATCGCTACTCGGCGCAGCAAAAGCCTGCCAAACCTCGGCATCGTTTTCAATGGACCAACTTCCCACACCGCCATTATTTTGCTCAGGCGAACTCAACGCCATAGAACCTTACTCCAGATTAAAGACTGGTCCGCCAGTGGCTTGCCACTTATAATCAACAACGAAACAGAACATTCAACTCACAACCATGACGACAAAAACACTCTCAAAATTCTTAACCGCCTTACTCGCCACATTCCTGTGGAACACCGCAAAATCCGCCGCCGTGTATGACTGCTTGATCGAGCCGACACAAACTGTCGACGTCAGCAGCCCGGTTGTAGGCCTGCTCGAAAAGGTCAACGTTCGGCGCGGCGACAAAGTCTACAAAGGACAAGTCATCGCAAACCTTGAATCAACAGCCGAATCGGCATCAGCCGCATTGGCGCGCTACAAATCCGAAATGACCGCGCCAACCGAAACTGCAAAAAACAAAATCGAATTCGCCAAACGCAAGTATCAACGCCGCCGCGAGATGCATGCCCAGAACTTCATGTCCGCACAAGAGCAGGACGAAGCCGAAGGCGAATTAAAACAGGCCGAAGCCGAACTCAAGCTTGCCGAAGAGAACAAAGCCGTTGCCAAACTTGAATGGCACCAGCAAACCGGCCTGCTTGATTTACGTACCATCCGCAGTCCTTTCGACGGCGTCGTCGTCGAGCAGAACATCTATCCCGGCGAAGTCGTCGAGCCCGGCGGCCAGAAAAAAAACATCTTGAAACTCGCCCAACTTAACCCCTTGCGTGTCTACGTCATCCTGCCCATGTCGGCTTTCGGCAAAATCAAATCCGGCATGAAAGTTGACGTCAATCCGGAATTACCCGTCGGTGGCCATTACGTCGGCAGCGTCAACATCATCGACCGAATCGTCAATGCCGCCAGCGGAACCTTCGGCGTATTTCTTGAAGTTGCCAATCCCAAACTGGACGTACCCGCCGGTGTCAAATGCAAGGCCAGCTTCCCGATCGCCCCTGATGCACGCTTCAACGCTCAAGCCGCAACAAAATAATTCACCGCTCTTTATCTAAAAGTCCTCCAATCATCGTTCGACCGGCTCACCACGAACGGAGGACTTATTTGGCCTTGCCCTAGTAAGGCTTGCTCCCCACCCAATTTCCGGCAGGCTGATACTGGCAAACCCACACCTGCTCCTGGCTGTCCTCGCACACCGCATATGCACAGCCGACCTTAGCGCTGGTCCGCCACACCATCTGCGTATAGTGGCCGCACATCTTCCCCGGCGTGCAGGTGTTCTTCTCGTAGTTGTAATCGTGGATCTCGCTACCCCAGCTATCTACCGGCTTCGCTGACGACACCTTCTGCAACTCGCGACGGCCATCAGACCAAAGCAAAGCACTGGCCCAAAAAATATTCTCACCGTAACGGCCTGCCGGAGCGCTGTGCTTCATCTGGCAATGATTGGTCTGTTTCAGGTTATCCGCCCATGCCTGGGCAGACACCTCCAACTCGGTCGAGTAACTCAACGCCCCCACGCCAACTTCGGCACGCCACTTGTTATGTGCTGCAACAATCTCATCCCTGTCCACTTCACCCGCATTGACACAAGTTGCAGCCAGCAACATAGCCGGCAATATTACTTTCCGTTTCATCTATTTCCTGTCGAGCTGATTGTTTTCTTTATTCAAGCTCACCGAAAGCCCGGTCAGGCTTGCCGCATCCTGCTTGGCAGCATTCTTCTCCACACCAAGGAAATCGGAGAGCCAATTTGCGTTCGGCTTGGCCTTCAGCTTTTTCTTCATCTCGTCTGTCTGTTCTCCGGACACCGACGCAGTGCTGCTCCAATCGATAACCGCCGCCTTCTGAACCGGGCGATCGGCAAAGAGTGGCGCGGCAATCTCCGAGCCGAATTTTTCCTGCACCGACTCCGCACCCTGTGGCATGCCAAGTATAGGATGCGGCTGTTCGAGGTCTGTCGAAGGGTTGGAACGCAACGTGATGGAAGCGCTATTCATCTTCTTGCCCGCTGCTGGATCCATTTCGAAATAGGCGTCTGCCATCGCTGCGGTATGGCCGTCGCTGAATTTCACCATGCCGCGCTCAAGCAGCCAGTTGCCGTTCTGCACTTCCGGCACCACGGTGTAGTTCACGTCGATACCTGCAATGCCCCGCTCGGCCAGGCTGCGCAGTTCGCCGGCATCCGTCTGGTGATTGCCGTTGGCATCCTGCCAGACCTTGAGCTCGTGGTAGCGTGCATCCTTCGCATTCACCACGCCATCGCGGTTGCTGTCAAAGCTGGCCAGCTTGGCGTAGCCCTCGCCGATGTTGCCGCCGAAGAGTTCGCTGCGGTCATCGATGCGGCCGTTGCCGTTGCTGTCGACGGCCAGGAAGCCATCTTGCGCCGAGGCCCAGCCGGAACGGATCGCATTGCCGGAATTCAGCAGGTCGAAACTACCCTTCGAATCGCCCAGCGCCGTCGTGCGCACGCCGTCGCCGTCGAGGTCGATTACCAGCGGGCTGGTCACCGTCGTCGGCAATACCGTGACCGGCAAAGACACCGCCGAATTGGCAGTCTCGCCCGTAGCAGTCTCGGTCGAGCTTGCTGCAACGGTCAGCGCAAATGTGCCGGTAAAGCCTGCCGGTGCCGTAATCGATAGATTCGCCAGGTTCCAGCCAGTGACACTGGCCAGGTGCAGCAAATTCGTCGCGATGAAGCTGTGCGTGCCATCAGTCAGCGTTGCGCCTGCCGGTATCGCACCTACGGAAACCCCCAACACTTCAGAACCGTCCATATCGGTCAATGCGGCAACCACGGAAGATAGGCGGATCGCACTCCCCTCATAACCGGTGTTGATCGGCGTCACTTCAGTCAGCACGATGTCGTCGATCATCGCCCCCCTGCCGTTCTTGTCGGACGCAGTCGCCTCGGTCACGATGCGAATGGTCTGGTTAGCGCCGTTGCCGACAAAGTTGAAGCTCAGGTTTTCCCAGTTGAGCGCGGTATTCGGGCTGGTGCTTGCGTAGCTGCCGATCCTGACACCATCCACATAGATGCCGATACGGGTGTAATCGGCGCTGTAACCCAGGCGGCCGGCATAGTCGAGGCTCAGGCTATACGTTATACCCGCACGGGTCTCAACCGAGCGCTCGATACCGTAACTCTGGTGCCCAAGCCCCATTGCGTTGCCCAGTTCCAGCCAGTTATGGCCGTTGCCGGGAGCGGCATTGACGATCTGGTTGGTATTGGCGGCATCCTTCATCTTGTCGCCGCTGCTCCAGAGTACAAATGCCTGCTGGCCGGTATCACCGGTTTCGCGCACCACGTTCCAGCCTTCCAGTTCGCTCCGCGGCAGGATGGTGAAGGTGGGATTGAGGTTGGGCGCGCTTTCCCAGCTGGTGCTGAAGCGTGTAGCCGTCGCGCCATATCCATCCGTCGTGGCCGCCAGCGCCAGCGTCGGCGCATCGGCCACCGGGGCGATGTTGACTGCCATGCTGGCGAGTGCGCTGCTGAGCAAGCCATCGTCTGCCTGATAGGTGAAGCTGGCATAGTTCTGCTTGTTGTTGCCGGTGCCCGCATTGCCATATCCCGCAAAGCCGGATTGGTTAGCATCGGGGCCGAAGCACAACAGGCAGGCATCGATATCCGCCTTGGTCACGCGCTGTCCGGCAACCACATCAGTCCAGGCAAGTCCATCGAAATATTGCAGCACACCGCTCGCCGGCAGCGATTTGATCGTGATGCCCAAATCAGCGGAATCCACATCGCTCACCCTGAAATCGTTCCAAGTGAAGATGTATGGCGTATCTTCCAAGCCGGCAACCATCGACGACAACGCAACAGGCGCATCATTCACGGCGGCAACCGTCAGGCTGACCGTGACGATGTTGGAATCGAGTGCACCGTCGTTCACCTTGTAAGTGAAACTGTCCGTGCCGAAGTAGTTCAGGTCGGAGACATAGTTGAACGTGCCATCCGCATTGCCCACCAGCTGGCCGTGTTGCGGGCCGGCGATGATGATGGGGCTCAGCACGTCGCCATCCACATCGCTGGCAGTCGCCAGCAGATCCAGGTTCAGCGGCACATCTTCTAAGCCGGCTGCCTGCACATCCACCGCCACCGGCGCGTCGTTCACCGGTGTGACGTCGATAGTCATGGTACGTGCTGTCTGATCGATGTTCACACCGCCGTTTGCCGTGCCACCGTCGTCCTGCACCTGGAAGGTGAAGTTGGTGTAGCCGGTGCCGTTGGCATTGGCCGCTGGAGCCAGTCGCAGCAGGCCTGCGGCAATGTCTGCCACGGCAATGCTCTGGCCACTGGTGACTGCCACGCCGTTCAGCGTCAGGCTGCCTGCCAGCGGCAAGGCGCCGATGATGACATTGGCGAAGTTGTTAGCACCGGCAGTGGAACCTGCGTCGATCGCATCGCTGAAGCCGAAGTCAGCAACTTGGAAGATGTAGGGCGTGTCTTCGAGCGTGGTGACAGCGGTGCTGGTGCCGAGCGGTGCGTCGTTCACCGAGGCGACATCCAGAGTCAGTGTTTTCGCGACCGGATCGGTGTCGATACCGCCGTTTGCCGTACCACCATCGTCCTGCACCTGGAAGGTGAAGGTGGCGTAGCCTGCACCGTTGGCATTGGCTGCCGGGGCCAGCTGCAGCAGGCCAGTCGCGATGTCGGCGACCGCGATACTCTGGCCGCTGGTGACGACAACGCCGTTCACCGTCAGGCTGCCTGCCAGCGGCAAGGCACCGATGATGACGTTGGCGAAGTTGTTAGCACCGGCAGTGGAACCTGCGTCGATTGCATCGCTGAAGCCGAAGTCAGCAACCTGGAAGATGTAGGGCATGTCTTCCAGCGTGGTGACGTTGGTGCTGGTACCCAGCGGTGCATCGTTCACCGAGGTGACATCCAGAGTCAGCGTCTTCGCAACCGGATCGGTATCGATACCGCCGTTCGCTGTGCCGCCATCGTCCTGCACCTGGAAGGCGAAGTTGGCGTAGCCAGTTCCGTTGGCATTGGCGGCTGGAGTGAAGCTCAGCAGGCCTGCGGCGATATCGGCAACGCTGATGCTCTGCCTTGCCACGACCGCGACGCCGTTGTTGGTCAGCGTCCCAGCTTGCGGCAGGCTGCCGATGATGACTGCAGCGAAGTTGTTAGCACCTGCGTTGGAGCCGGCATCTTGTGCATCGCTGTAGCCGAAGTCAGCCACCTGGAACACATAAGGCGTGTCTTCCAAGGTAGTGACGGTGGCGTTGGCACCAAGCGGTGCATCGTTCACCGAGGCGATGGCCAGGGTGACGGTGGCGACGTTGGAATCCAGCTGACCGTCGTTGACGACATAGGTGAAGCTGTCTGCGCCGTTGTAGTTGGCATCGGCCAGGTAGCTGAAGGTGCCGTCCACATTCTGGCTGATCACACCGTGGGCCGGTCCGGTGACGATGCGCGCAGTGAATGTGGAGCTATCCACATCCGTTGCGTAGGTGCGCAGGTCGATTGCCAATGCGGTGTCTTCCAGGGTAGTCACCGCAGCGTCAGGTGCCACGGGTGCATCGTTCACCGCAGCGATGGTCAGCGTGACGGTGGCGATGTTGGAGTCCAACTGGCCGTCGTTCACCTTGTAGGTGAAGCTGTCCGCGCCGTTGAAGTTGAGTTCCGGCGTGTAGGTGAAGCTAGCTTGTCCTGAGCCTGTCGAAGGAGCGTTGAATACAACGGTTCCGTGCAGCGGGCCGGCAACGATGCTGGCGGTGAGCGGATCGCCTTCGATGTCGGTAGCTTGAGCCAGCAGGTTCATCGCCAGCGGCGTGTCTTCCACCGCGGCTAGGTTGAGGTCGCCGAGGGTGGGAGCATCGTTCACAGCGGTGATCGCCAGGCTGACGGTGGCGATGTTGGAATCCAGTGCACCATCATTGACGAGGTAGGTGAAGCTGTCCGCGCCGTTGTAATTCGCATCTGGCGTATAGCTGAAGGTGCCGTCCGCGTTCTGCACCAGCCAGCCGTGTGCCGGGCTGGAGACGATCTGAGCGGTGAAGGTGGTGGAGTCCACATCCGTTGCATAAGTGCGCAGGTCGATCACCAGGGCGGTGTCTTCGGCCGTGGTCACTGCTGCGTCCGCCGCCACGGGGGCGTCGTTCACGGCGGCGACTGCCAGCATCACGGTGGCGATGTTGGAATCGAGCTGGCCGTCGTTCACCTTGTAGGTGAAGCTGTCCACACCGTTGTAGTTAAGGTCTGGTGTGTAGGTGAAGCTGCCGTCTGCATTGATGCTGACCTGGCCGTGTTGCGCGCCGGCCACGATGGACGCAGTCAGGGTGTCGCCGTCGATGTCGCTGGCGGCTGCCAGCAGGTTCATCGCCAGCGCGGTGTCTTCCACGGCGGCGAGGTTGAGATCGCCGAGGGTGGGGGCATCGTTCACCGGGGTGACGTTGAGGGTGACGGTGGCAATGTTGGAATCCAGTTCCCCGTCGTTGGCGAGATACGTGAAGCTATCCGCGCCGTTGTAGTTCGCATCCGGCGTGTAGGTGTAGCTGCCATCGGCGTTCTGGGTGAGCACGCCGTGGGCCGGGCCGGCGACGATCTGCGTGGTGAGCGCAGTAGAGTCCACATCGGTCGCGTAGGCACCCAGTGCGATCACCAGGGCGGTGTCTTCTGCCGTGGTGGCCTGGACATCGGCCACTACCGGTGCGTCGTTCGCCGGGGTGATGGTGAGGCTGACGGTGGCGAGGTTGGATTCCAGCGGGCCATCGCTCAAGCGGTAGGTGAAGGTGTCCGTGCCGTTGTAGTTGGCCTCCGGCGTGTAGCTGAAAGTGCCATCGGCATTGACGGCAACTGCGCCGTGGGCCGGCTGATCCACCACATGCGAACCGAGTTGCAACAAGGCGGCGTTGTCCACCTGGGCGAACGGGTTGAAGGCCAGCGCGCCGTCTTCCAGCAGGGTGGCAGCGTCGTCGTGCAGCTGCGGCAGGCCGGAGAGGCGCACGTCGCGCACGGTGACGTGGCTACCGTTCTGTCCGAAGCCGATGAGGTCGAAGCTTAAGTTCACTGCGGTACCTGCGGCAATCCCTGCCAGATCGACACGGTAGGTGCGGCTGCCGTCGGCGTTGTTGATGCAGGTGACGCAATTGGCGGCGTACTGGGTGCCGTCGGCTTGCAGGTTGAGGAAGGCATCGCTGCGGGTGAGGCCAGTGCCGCCCAGGAGCGATGCGCCAGTGTTGGCATCGAGCAAGGCCACTTCAAAGGCATCGTCCGGTGCGCCGGTGAGGTTGTCCAGTGCGGTGCCGGCCAGGGTGAAGCTGAGGAAGCGGTCGCGGTCGTTGACCATGAACACCTGGCTCAGGCGGGTTTGGCTGCTGGAGACTTCTTTGAGAATTGCTGCGCCATTGGCGATGTCTACCCCGCCTAGCGTTGACCAGCCATCGGCTGTATTGAGGCTGCCATTAACCAGTGTGTCATTAGCAGCAACAGCGTATTGCGTCACCCGCGTCTGGTATATCGAATTGTCGAGCGGTTTGGCGGTGATCGCGTTGCGGATGTTTTGCATGAGGGCGATTTCTGCCGCCGAGGGGAGTTCGCGTTCGCCTGCTTGTACGGTGGCCTCCATCGCGCCTGCGCTGTCGTGCGCCAGACCCAGCCGGTGGCCGAGTTCGTGGATCATGACGGTGAGCAGGTCGAGTTTGCCGCTGGCGGCGGTGTCGGGATTGGCTTGCAGGGTGGCGTTGGTTTGCAAGGTAAACTCTTCCGACAGCGCGGGCGTGCTATCCACGAACCAGCCCCAGCCTGCGCCATCGGCGGAGAGGGTGATCTGGTTGTTTTGCGTTTGTCCGGCGACACCGGCGGGTAAATCGGCGATGGTGAACTGGGTGGCATCGAGGACGGCGGCGGAGGCTCCGGCGGTTAGCCAGTATTGGCGGGCGGTGCTAATCAGCGCATCAACATCGCTCATGGCGAGTGGTGTGATGTTGGACGCAATGCCTTCGGCGGATACCTTCTGGAACTGTCCATTGATTGGCGGTATTGTTGATGGTGACGATGTTTTACCAGACACCGGATCATATATTCCGTAAACAGGCGCATTTGCAGTTGTATTTGGATACTCAATGTGAATTACGCTGCCATCCGCTCTGACGATATACAGCTCCCGCAAAGTTGGGGGAGCCATACCCTTAGCTTTAACCCCCGGGATAAGAACCTCATTCGGATTCGGAGAAAAACTTTCGACAGCACTTATTACGTCTTCAGCCTTAAGTAATGGCGACTCCGACAAATCCACAATAACAGTGGTCGCTTGGTTACGACTTTTATATTCGACTGTGGTGGCGACAGAGCCTGGATTGCTTACGTTATCAATCGGTGTAAACACATCTGCAACTTGATAGTCGATTGAACAATCTGGGTGAGATGTTCCGTTTCTTCCAAGAAGGTTATTGCCATCGTTCGGCAAGAATTCAGCTCTTCGGTCAGTTTTCGCGATGGACTGTAAGGCATGTACCTCACCTTTATCCGCGCGTTGTTTGGCGAGGGGATATTCATTGGTAATCGGTCTCGTTAAATCTGGGATGATGCCGTTATCCACGATCTTGGCATCAGCTTTGGATATTGGCAGCTCATTTTGTATCTTTGCATCAGTATTGTTTTTGTTATGTACCAACACCCCCATCGTCCCGACAAAGTAGGTGTGAAAGCCTTCCACTTCCAAATTGTAGACAGTATCCTTGTAGCCGGTTTTCTTTACCTCGGTAATTGTGGTGATTTGCCCAGTATGCGTTTCAAGTAACTGTCCCAGTTCAAGCTCGCAGACTGGTGTCCAGCCTTTGCCTTTAACCCAAAACGGGTGTTGAGCGGTTGTAATTACACCATCCTTACGACCTTCGTCATCTATGTAGACGACATGATAGGTCTCGACTTTTTCATGTTCAAACAGCTTCAAGACTTTACAGGAGGCAAGTTCTCCGGTTTCTTCACAACGAGCCAATACCGTACAGCCAGGGGTGAGATGTTGAATTTCAACTCTTGTCCCATCGGACATCCACACATCGGTATCATAACCGAAGCACTCAGCCTTCTTAGTGATAGCGTCTGTAGCCGCTTCTCCCGTGCAATTGGTGTTATGCACCCAAACCCCCAGCGTCTCCACGTAGTAGGTATGGAATTCCTCCACCTCGAAGTTGTACACGCGCGTCTTGAAGGCTTCGCCAAGATCAAGCGCCAACACCTTGCGCGTGATTTCTTCGCTGGCGAGTTTGACCGTGCCTCCGCTCAAATCGAGTATCACTCCCACATCGTTTCTGTCGTCCGCTGCCCAGCCGATGTCGGGCACTTGTGTGTGGCGCACTTTGCCTACGCTGTGTACTACCGCATTGCTGCCGTCTTGCAGTTCCAGTACGTAACCGGGTTCGAGATATTCGACGGCCATCCAGCCTTCGCCTTGCACCCAGAACGGGTGGTTGCCGCTGGCAACCACGCGGCCAAGTTCCGGCTTGCCCTGTGCGTGGAATTGCACGAGGTAAACTTCTTTGTCTTCATGCACGACGGTGTTCACCACGGGGCGATAGGCGATCTGGCCTTTTTGCTCGGGTTGCGACAGCACGCTGTCGCCGATTTTGATTTTCTCGATTGGCACCAGGCCGTTCTTGGTATGCACGAGGGTGCCTGCGGCGAAACACACTTTAAAGATAACCTCGCCGTTTGCGTTTACATCCAGTATGCCGTCGCACGCTTGGGCGAAGTCCCGCACATCGATGATTCTCGGCGGTGTACCGTCGGAAATTGGCAGGCCATTGGCATCGTATTTGGGGGCTTCGATGGCGTAGCCTTTCGTGCCTTCGGGTTTGAATTCGATGTCGCGCAGTGCGCTGACTTCGATTTTTCCGCGCTTCAATTGCTGTTCAAGGAAGTCCACTTGTTTGACTGTGCGTTGCAGTTCGCGTCTTAACTCGGGTGTGTCGCCAAGTCTCATCATGGCGAATAAAGCGAGCATGTTGTATGACTCGTTGCGCAGCGCTTCCATATCGTTGGCAATCAGCGCCGAGCCCATTTTATAAACGCCTTCCACGCCGAGTGTGACGGGGTTGTATTTCAGGAATGCCATAGCGGTGTAATTGATTTTTTCACCGATGGTGGCGTTGCTGTCGGCCATCTGGAGGAACTCGGTCTGTGATGGGAATTGCGGGGCTGAGCCGGTAAAGAGTGTATTCATCCAGGCAACGTCCCGGAAAGCCAATCCGGCAATGTTTGTTTCTATCATCGCCATGCCGCCAATGATTCCTTCTGTGGCCTGTGCGGCGCTGGCGAAATTTGCTGCCAACCCTGAGCCGCTCGTGTCGTAGCCGATGGAACGCAGCACAAGGTTGGCATCGTCAATCTGTGCGAGCATTTGCGAGTTATCCTGACCGAATAGTGCCTGGGTCGATCCGACAATGCCGGAGCCCAGGCTGACCAGTTGGGCTGTGGTGCGGATCAGGAATGTGTTCAATGTGCCGTTGCTGGTATCCGGCGGGATAGTGGGAACCTGCGGATGCGCCGCCTCTGCGGAGGTGTAAATACTCGGCGCGAGCGCCTGCAAGCCGGGCACGTTTTGCAAATAAACCTTAGGCACGTTCTGCGCTGAATACGATCCTTCGCCGTAAATCCAGCCGAACAGTTGCGAACCGTTAGGTGTGTCGTAACGCGCGGGCAATTCGCTGATGGGCATGGAAAGATCGCTGCTCGCCTGCCGGGCATCGAGGGCAGTCTGGATCAGTTTTGCCGTGTTCCAGACGAACAGGGAGTTGTACATCATTTCACTCGACGAATAACGGTGCGTATTATCGTCCACATTGGCGGTGGCGTAGAGGAAGCCGTTGGGGTCGAGCATCAGTTGGTTGAGCTGAACACCCGGAATCGGGATGGTGGCGCCGATGTAGACCGGGCCGCGATGGGTGCCGAAGGGGTCTTGGATGATGCCGATCTTGCCGCCGATTTGTTTGCCGAATCCGTAGCTCCCTTCTTCGCTGTAGTGCACGTCGTTGAAGGCGTAGTTGTAGTCGGCCACTAGGGCGTAGGTCTGGCCTTGGTAGTCGAAGATGACGCTGCCTGCGGTGCGCTGGATGTTTTGCTGGAACTTTCTGCCGAGCCAGCTTGAGTCGGTTGCCGATGGCGTCAGTCTGGGGTCAACCACATTTGCAGTGCCCATGAGGTTGCCGTTGTTGAGGTCGGTGTAGAAGGTGATGGCGGCTGCACCGTTGTTGTAATCCTTGGAGTTGGAGACGAGGAATTGCCCTGCTTCGCTGCCACTGCTGATGTTGAGCGGGCCTTTGCCGAGGTTCATCGCCGGGTACATCCGCAGGTCCAGCATGGCGGTGGCCGAGCGTGCAATATCGTTGTGCGTATCTACCCCGAAGAGGTCGATCACGTATACGTTGCCTCGTGCCAACAATGCATTGTTGAAGAGGGAGATCGGCCCCGCCGGTGCCGTGATGGCAAGGTAGCGTCCATTATTGACTGCCATGCCTTCAAAACCATACGGTGCGCTTACATCCGGGATGTTCAGCGATTGCTGCACATTGAGGAAATCGGGGCCGGATTGGTTGACGTTGATGCGCACCAATTGTCCACCGGTTGCGCCGAGTTTGCTGCCTTCAGCCACATAGAGCCAGCCATCGTTCCACGCGAGGCTGGTGATGGGTGCGGATGCGCCTTGCACTTGATAGGTTGTGACGATGTCTTGCGTTTGTGTGTCGAACACATAAATTTTATCGCCACGCCCGGCAATGTAAGCCAATGTGCCGTCGTCGCTGAATACGATTTGCTGGGTATAGGCTCCGATGAAGTTGAGCGGATTGCCCTGATTGTCCTGGTTGATTTGTTTCAGCAGAACCGGTTGCAGGGTGGCTCCGGCCTGGAACACATAGAGTGAATGTGCCGCGGTCACCAGCGTGTCGGTGGTAGGGGTGGCCGGTGCCGCATTCACCAGGGCGCTATACATCGGCGCTTCGGTGGCGGGTGTTGTGTTCAGCAAATCGCGAACCTGCGCCGTAGAAAGATTATTCAGGTCAACAGGCTGGGCAGGCGTTTTGGGTTTGTCCGCCGGGGTATCTTGCGCGCTTGGCAAGCGCCGCATGCCGGCCGCCAGTTCTTGATTCATTACGCTGTCTTGGCTGCCATCGCTGGTTACGTTGGCCATTGCGCCCAGTTGTTCGAGGAGCGCGGTCAGCAGGTCGGCTTTACCTTCTGCGGAGCTGCCGGTCACTGCGGTGTATACATTGGTGCCGGGTGTCGCCACGTAGTTGGGGTCGTTGGCTGTATCCGTCCCTGTGTACCATCCCCAGCCTGCGCCATCGGCAGACAGGGTGATTTGTTTGCCACCCGTGTTGGCCAAACCGGGGGATTCCATGGATACGATAGAGAGTGTCACATCCTTGAATGTATCGGATGGAACGCCTGCATTGACCCATATTTGCTTTGCTGCTTCGAGCACGGCTTGTGCGTCGCCAGTCGTGAGCGAATATGCGCCCGGCTTCGCACCTTCACTTGGCGCGAATACGCCTGATCCGTGCAGGAAGCCGGATGAACCAGTTCCATCGGCTGGGCTTGGGTCTGCGTACAGGTACCAGCCCGGTGGTAACGAGACTTGCGAACTGCGCGATATGTAGATGTCGTGCTGCGACAATGCAACGTTAGCCGGCAGCAAGATTTGCAGGGAACCATCGGCTTGCGGTGTGACGTTGAACGGTTGCCAGATCAAGCCGTTGACCGGCGCTGTTCCTGCCGGGGTGGCTTTGGGCAATTGGTCGCCTGTCGGTACCAACCAGAGTTTCAACTGGAAGTTGTTCGGGGATTGGCCGGACGGAATAAAGTTTACGCCGGTAACCTTCAGCAGCCGCGTGTTGGGGTTGTAATCCACGCCGGTAATGGCGGGTGTAGACAGCGGCAGATTAGGCGGCACGGGGAAACTGACCGTGGAATTCGGTGCCAGTGCAGCTTGGGGAATCTGTTGTTGGTATGAACCCTTGATGGTGTATTTAACGCCGGAAACAGGGGTGGAGAATGAGCTAAATAATGAGAGCGCACTCATTGCCATCATTGGTGTGGGCATGATGGCGGCAAACGACAATTGTGACCAGATGGCGTCGTAATTGATCGAGGCGGTATTGGTTGTGACTGCACCGGTGTTGTTATCAATGACGGTTGTGCCGGTCACCAGAATATTGCCGCCGGATGTGATGCCGACATAGGGCTGGCTGGCGGTATGGGCAAGGCCATCGCTGCCGATAACGCCGTTATCCATTAGCCACCAGGTTTGGTGGCTTACACCATCCGCATCCTTGATTGTTCCTTCTTGCCAGAACATCACTTGAGTACCGGCAGCGAGTGTTGTGGGCTGCCCGGTTAACGGATCAATCGGGCCGTTTACTTTCAGGGCCAATTGCAACGGCACATTGCTTTTTTGTCCGTTCAGGTTGATGGCGACTGCACCCAATGCATTGAGTTGGTCGGGCGCTGGCAACGGTATGTCCAGGTTGTTCAGGTTCAGGGTATTGATCGAGGCAAGCGTATTCTGCGTCAACGTGCCTGCGCCTATTGTCAGGGTGTTGCCGTTTTCATCCTGAGTGACTACGCCATCGGCGACGGTTGCCACGGCAGGCCCGACAATCGCCTGTTTAACGTGCAATTTCATGGTGCCCTGCAAGCCGCCGTTGATGATGGTGATGGTGGCGACGCCGCCCGCTTTGGCGACAATCAGTCCATCCGCAGAAATGCTGGCCACAGATGAATCACTGATGAAATATTTTGTGCCGGTGGACGCTGCATCAAGGTCTGTTCCTAGCGCGGTGCCATCCAGACTGTGCACGTCAATTTGACGCTGTCCGCCCCAAGCTGCCAAATCAATGGAGAGCGGGTAGATATTCAATTCATTGGCATGGCTATCGACAGTCGGTATTTGTGGAGATATGCCGGATGTGATGACATTCACGGCGGTGATGCCGTGGGCTGTGACTGTGATGGTGGCAATGCCGCTACTACGGGCGTGCAACACGCCCTTGTCATCTACAGAAACCACCGCAGGATCGCTCGATTGAATCTTGAAATAATCTCCACTCAGCACAATGCCTTGCACATCTGCAAAATCGCTGATGATTTGCAGAGCTTGGGTGCTGCCTACATTCATGGTCGATACACGTTTAACGTTGATGTTCTGCAACGCGGCTCCGCTCACGTTGACTTTGAGTTCGATCGGCGCACTGCTTGCGAAGCCGTCATCGGCTTGCACGCGGATGATGGCCTGGCCTGTGTATCCTGTCTCCGGAGTGAAGAGGATAGTAAGTCCATCGCTGCCTAGTTTTGCGGTGCCGTGGGTTGCTCCCAGCACGCGCCAGAACATTGTGTCGCCTTCCATGTCTTGGCCGACGGTGTTGATTGAGATGCTCGTGGCAAGGTCAGCATGGGTGTAAGCAACAGGCAGGTTGGCATTTGCCACCGGTGCCTGGTTGGCACGCAGGCCGTAGTTGGCGTAGAGCACCTGGCGGTCGGTTACGTTGATTTGTCCGTCACCGTTAAGGTCGGCTGCCTGATTCACTGCGGCCAGCATGGCTTCCCATGCTTGCGAGTCGGCACCGTTCACCAGTCCGTCATGGTTCATGTCGCCTGCGAGGGAGACTTTGACTTGTGCGGAGCCGATGCCGCTGATGCGTAGCAGTTTGAGTCCGGCTTCGGTGATGCGTACCAATGTGGTCGTGACCTGACCCTGAGTAGCGGTGCCGATGACGGTGGCGCCGGTGATTTCCAGTGCGGCATCGGTGCCGGTGGTTTCAATCGCCACGATGACAGCACCTTGCGCGCCCGGTGTGTGGACGGTGGACGCAATTTCGCTGTCGCGCACGCTGAATGCCAGTGTGGTGTAACCAGCGACTTGCCCGGCGTTGTTTGCCGGGTTAGTCGATTGGCTAGTAGTTCCACCAGTCTGCCCTGCCTGCAGTTGGCCTTGCCACTGATTTGCCGTGGCACTGGTGTTCCAGTTCACTGCGGCACCGAAGTTGGCGGTGATGGTGTCGGTGTAGGCGAGACCGTTGGCTTGGTAGCCATACGGGGTGCCTTGATCATTGCTGCCGAGGGTGCGGGCGAGGATGAGGCGGCCTTGGGTGTCGTAGCGATAGGCAACAGAGGTTTGCTCGGTGCTATTGGCTGTTGCTGCCGGGCCTGTGACGCGGACGATGTTGCCGCTGGCATCGCGCAGGAAGTCGACGCGATCCTCCTTGTTGCCGCTGACCGCTGCGATGCCTGCATCCGTTACCAGCCATTGCACGCCATCGCTGTAGGTAACGCTGGTGACTTTGCCTGCAGCATCGAGCTGATAGGCGGTGCCGTCGGCGGCTGTCAGTGTGTATGACATTGGCACCCATGGCATGCCGGTGTTGTTGTCATACAGGCTGAGGCCTTGGCGTTGCAGTGAATCGGGATTGAGGATTCCGGATTCCGGATTCAGGGCGTTGTGGGCGACCAGTGTCCAGCCCTGGCTGGTGCTGAAGACTGGATGGAACACGACCGGTGCACCCGGCTGAGTACCCAGAGCTTCTTTGGTGGTGCCCAGTGTGAAGCTGAGGTTTTGTATCGGTGCGTTGGCGTCGGCCAGGTTGGCCGGGATTTGCAGCCAGACGCGTGCGCCTTCGTGCCACGGTGCGGTGGAACCCATCGCGGTGAACGCGGGTTGGTCGTTGGTGAGCTGGGTATCCAGTGCGGGGATGGTCCAGTTGCCGAAGTTGCTCTCTGTGGATAGACCCTCACCCCCAGCCCCTCTCCCGCCCGCGGGCGAGGGGAGCCCGGCTTCCAGCATGCGTGTCAGGGCCAGTTGGTGGCCGGCCAGCATGTAGGTCTGGTCGGTGGCGCTTTGGGTGGCGATATTTTTCTGGGTGCTGTCGATGATGATGCGCGCATTCAATGTGGTGGTGCGGCCGACCAGATCCCACGCGGAGAGGCGCAGGTTGTAGGTGCCGTTGCGCAGGGTTGCGGGGTCGATGGATGGCAGTGCCAGCATGGCCGTTACATTTTCTGCCGCTGCGGTTTGCTCGGCGAGGGTGCTCCAGAGTGCTGTGCCTGCCGGTGCGATCTCAAGCTTGTAGCCCATCAACTGTTGATCTTGCAATGCTGCCTGCAAGGCGGTGACTGAGCTGATGGTGGCCGGAGCGGTGATGTCGGTTGCACCTTGCAGTACGCCATTCCATGCCAGTTGCGGAGCTTGCGTATCGGCGGGATCCTTGACCAGCACTTTGTGGATGGTGGTCTTGCTGAAGCCATCCTGATCGATGGCTGTGACCTGGATTTCGAGCAGGCCGGGTTGGGTTGGCGTCAGGTGCACACGGCCCATGCTGTCGAGTGCGACGGTTTGCCACTGGGTGGCATCCGCCCCACTCTGCAGTGCGATACCGCGCACTTGCACGGCGAGAGTTTGGATGGTGCTGTAGCCTTGGGCACGTACGGTGGCAACCACGGTTTGGCCGGGTTGTGCCGGCATGCTCGGTGTGGTGGATACCAGGATGCTGGGTTCATTGGCCGCTTCTTCGGCCACTACGCGCAACGTGAAGGTATGCCATGTGGTGTTGCGGCCATCGTTGGCAAATACGGTGATGTTGAAGTCGCCGATTTGACCAGGGCCGGGGATCCAGTTCAGGCGTTTGGTTTGTGCATCGTAGCTGGCGCCTTCCGGCAGATTGGCGAAGCTGACGGTGAGCGCCTGGGTTTGCGCTACGCCATCTGCATCGTTGATGACGATGCCTGTATCGCTTGTTGCATTGCCGCCCAACTGCACCGGCAGGCTGAACGCCTGGCCGACCACAACTGCGTGGTTGCTGGTGGTGATTTCAGGTTGGCGGTTGACGTCGAACACGCGCACTTGCACGGTGCGGATGGTCGTGGTGGTGCCATCGCTGGCCGAGAAGGTAAAGACGTAAGGCGCGTCGTTGGCGGTGGCGTTGTTGACGACATCCTGACCGGGCGTCCATTCGAAATAGCCTGTGGTCGGGTCGAAGTTCACACCGACAGGTGTATTGGCGTCGTGCATCAAGCCCAGTTTGAGCGCATCGCCATCGCCGTCTACTCCCATGACGGTGAAGCCGATGGTGTCGCCTTCGTTCACGAGTTGCAACGGCATCGGCAGGATCTGCGGTGCCTGGTTGGTATTGGCCACGACCACTTCAAAGGTGTGCAGCACTTCTGCCGCGCCATCGCTGGCCTTGATGGTGAAACTGTAATGGCCGGGTTGGCCGCCGACGATATTGCTGTCTTGTGCGGCAAACAATGTCGGCGTCCAGTGCAGGGTCAGGCTGGTGCTGCCGCTCGACCCATTTTGGGCGTCGAGTGTCATGCCGCGTGGCAGGCTGGAGACAGTCCAGTTGAGCAAATCGAGGTCGGCATCGTGACCGGAGATGGCAATGGTCAGCGGCTGGCCTTCCTGGGCTGCGACTTGTGTGGTGGCAGCGGTCACTGTGGCGGGTACGCCATTGACCTGCACGCCGAGCAATTCCGGTGTGGCGTTGGCGGCACGCACGATGACGCGCACGGTTTGCGCAACAGAGTTTGGCACCAGCACGGCATTCGGATCTTGTATGTAGCCGGCATCTTGCGGGCCCAGGCCGCTGTCGGTAACTTGAACACTGATGTCATGGGTACCGATGTCGGCAACGGTCGGCGTCCAGGCCAGCAGGGCTTGTCCGTAAATCGCTTGTGCAGTCAGCGTTGCGCCGGTGGGCAGACCTTGGGCGCTGAAGGTCAGCGGATCCTGGTCTGCGTCGCTGGCGGATACGGCCATGGAGAGTGCTTGTCCGGCCACGACGACGATTTGCTTAGGTACGCTGAGCACAGGCGCTTCACTGGCGCTGCGCGCGGTCAGGATGAAGGTCTTGGCTTGGCTCAACACTTGATTGACATCGCCGTCGCCGTTGTCTTGCGCGATGACGGTGATGGCGTAATCGCCGCGATCACCCTCTCCCGGTGCAAAACGGATGACGCCGGTGGCGGTGCCGTTTGCGGACGGATTTTGGGTGTAGGTGGCGAAGCGCGGCAGGCCGGAGATGGTCAGTTGCAGCGGGTTGCCATCGGCATCGACTGCGCTGACCGGGATTTCAAGCACGGCGCCTTTGTCGACAAAGGCGTTGCTGATGTCGGCAATTTCCGGCGCCCGGTTGGCGTTGCGAACCACGATCGGTACGGTGATCTGGGTGGATAGCGGCGAGCCGGTACCGTTGCCGTCGTCGGTGGCTACGACGTTGACGTAGTAGGTTCCCGATTGTTGATAGCCGGGTGTCCAGACCAATTCCATCATCTCGCTGTCGAAGGTCGCACCATCGGGCAGGCCGGTGACCTGGTAAGTGACGGTAGGCGCTGTGGTGTCGGGACCGGTTGCAGCACTGGTCGGCGTGAGACGGACTTTGGGTTCGAAGTCGGGATTGTCTGGATCGAAAGCGAAGACGCTGACGCGCAGCGGTTGGCCTTCCAGGATGTTCCAGGTCTGCACCGGATCGAACTGCGGCGCGCCGTTGGCGTTAAGGACTTCCATCACCAGTTCGCTGCTGGTGCTGGTGGTAACAGCATCGCCGCCATTCGCCGGTGTGTAGGTGGCGGTGACGGTGATCGGCATGCGGTAGGTGCCCGCCGTTGCATAGCCCGGTGTCCAGCTGAACCAGCCGGTGTCGCTGTTGAGGTTGGCGCCGCCGGGCAACCACGGGGCGGAGTAGCTCAGCTTGATCGCTGTGCCATCGGCCTGCATCAAACCACCGGGCATGCTGCCTGCGAGCTGCAATGCAAACGCATCGCCTTCGCGCAGGGTTTGATTTGGAATCGCGGCCAATACCGGCTTGGCGTAGCCCTGCGCGACGGTGACGTTGAAGCTTTCGCGCACGGTGGCCTTGCCATCGCTGGTGATGATGGTGATGTTGTTGTAAACGCCGGCCTGATCGTAGGTGGGTGTCCAGCTCAATACACCGGTGGCGGCGTTGAACGAGGCGCCCGCGGGCAGGTTGGCGACGGTGATGGTGAGGCTGTCGCCGTCGGCATCGGCAGCGCTCACCGGCAGGTTGAGCGATTCGCCTTCGGCCAGCGTGAAGTCGCTGATCGGATCGATCACCGGTGCGAAATTGCCGCCTGCAACTTCAAGCGTGAAGCGCTTAAGCGCCACACCGCCGCGGCTGTCTTGCACACGCACGAGGATTTCGTTGTTGGCGCTGTCGCGCGAGGTCGGTGTCCAGCTCAGTGTGGCGTGCGTGCTGTAGCCGCTGGCGTCGGACGCAATGGTGCCTGAAGGCGTCAGCGTGACGCCTGCCGGAGCCTGCACGAGTTGCCAGAAGAATTGCGTACCGTCGGCATCGGCGGCCTGGATGTCGGCACTCCATGCTGCGCCGGCGATGGCGACCGGCAGTGCATCGCTGGTTGGATCGGCAGCATCTGCCACGGCGAGTGTGGGCGGGATGTTTTCCAGAGGGACGGCATAGACACCGTAACCGAGGTTGAATTTGACCAGGTCGGCGGCGCCGGCCATGGTGCCGAATGCGCTGGCCGGAGTGACGGTGATGGTCTGGTTCAGCAGTGTGTTGCCGACAACAAGTTTGCCGCCCAGCGCCTGAATTCCCGCGGTCAGGTCCATCAGCCACAGGTCGGTGTGCTCGCCGGTGCCGGGAGTGGTGCCAAAAATCATGTCCGGGAAATAGCGGCCCGGATCCAGCACCAGCACCAATGGGCCGCGCAGGTCGTCTGTGCCGATGTTGGTGATGCTGACATCGTAGCTGACCGAGCCATCGGCACGGTTGGCGCGGGTGTTGGTGAAGCTGAGTTGCAACTGGCTGGTCATGTCGAGCACGGTGGTGAAGGTGCTGATGTAGCCGTTGCTGATGCGTATCTGGGACGCACTGCGCAGGTTGCCGGAAATTTCCAGTTGGTAATGCCCTGCCGACAGCCCCGCTACGCTCAACATCGCGGTGCGTGTCGCCGCATTCCAGATCACGGAAGATGGATTGATGACGGCGGATTGCGGGTCGAGGGTGGTGAAGCGGAAGTTCGCAAGGTTGAGCACGCTGGCCAGATCGCTGGCACGTTCGGCGTCTGTTGTGCCAGCCGCTCCCGTCCACATGTTCTGGTCGAAGGTGACCGAGATCATGCCCATCGGCAGCGGCAGGATGGCGCCGTCCGGCACGCTGATGGCGGTGACGTTCGGTGCCTTGAGCGGTGCGATCTCGTCGATGTGCGATGTCTCGGCGACAAGGATGCGGCCATCGTGAGTGACGACGATGCTTTCGCCGCGGGTGCCGCCGGTGGCGAGTTGCAAGATGCGCTTGGATTGCAGCTCGACCATCCACACCGCAGCGTTGTGCGGTGCGGCTGTGTTGGCATCGACGATGTCCGGGTGTTGCTGGTTGTTGCTGGAGGCGAACAGCAGCCCCTCAAGCGGTGTGCCCACCGCTCCGAATGCGATGCTGTCGATGATGCCGTTGAGGCGGTATTCGAGTTCGGCGCGCCCGATGGTGCGGCCCGACATCGGGAAGCTGACGATGTCGGTAGTCGCACCCGGCACGGCGGATTCGATGTTCGACCCAGCCCAGCGCACGCCCCACAGTCGTCCGTCCGGCCCGAAGGCCAGATCGCCCATGCGGTCGTTGCTGAAGTGGCGCCATTGCGTGGACGGACTGGTGGCGTTGGGGTTGAAAATCTCGATGCCGCTGCCGGAGCTGACGTAGATGTTGCCGGTACCCGGCTGGATGGCCAGTGCGTGTGTCAACGGTTCGTTGTTCGGGCCGGATACATGGCGCAGGATGGAGCCGCTCGCGGCATCGACCAGCAGGAGTTCGCTGCCGGTCATCACCCACAACTGCCCTACGCTATCGACAGCCATGTCCAGTATCGGTTCGTTCAGGGTGAACAAGGGGGTGGTGTTGTGGCCGCCATCTTTGGAGTAGCTGTACACCTCGTTGCGCAGTGTTCCTGCGCTCGCCAGTATGGTGTGGTCGGGAAGTTCCACCATGGCCAATGCGCCGATATCCGCTGCACTGCTTGCGTAACCGTCGGCGAAGCCGCGCAGAGTGAACGGTGCAACCACGCTCTGCAAATCGCCCGGCAATGCAGTGGCGACGAATCCGGGCAGGTGCTGGGTGGATTGCTGGAACAGCGCGTTGGCGGCATAGGTGCGGTCTGCTGCGGCCAGCGGTGTTTCGGCGGTTTGCGTGAGCGCGTCGGTGATGCCCAGTGTTTCGAGCACGGCCTGGCGGCTGCCGTCATCCGGCAGCACGGCATTGGCAACCAGAGCGGCTTCCATGTTGCCGGCATTGTCGGTGGCGACTGCGAGGAATTTGTAGGTCTTCCCTGCTTCGCCGGTGAAGAGGGTCTGGGTAACGTCGGTGCTGACCTGGCGTTGCCAGATTTTAAAGTTGCCGCCGTTTTCTGCGACATAGACGGTGACGTGTTTGACGCCGCTGAGGTCGTCTGTGGCGAGCCACTTGACGTCGAAAGTGGGCGCACCTTGGGCGTTGAGGCCCAAATCCGTCACGGCAACGGCCGTCACGGGTGCATTGGCATCCAGTTTGTTGCTGACCGTATCGGTTTCGACCGGCGGGGTATCGTCGAATATGACGCGTGCCTGGGCGCTGATGGTGACGCCGGACTGTGCACCGGTCGCGCTGCGTATGGTGTAGCTGACACTGCCGCGCAACTGGGAGGCAGCCGTCTGCACTGTCGGGTCGCTGGAGGGAGCCAGCAGGCCGCGCGTGGCATCGTGCAGGACTTCGCCGGTGTCGGGGTCGATAGCCTGGATCAGCCAGGTGGCGATACGCGTGGTTGCATCAACCCCTGCACTCACGCGCAGGATGAAGCCTTTGCTGGCAGTGAAATCGAAATCGCCCTGGAAATCGGCTTTGTCGGTTGGAATGTGGATGTTGATATCGCCAATTTTAAGGTCGCCCAGGCGCAAGCTGCTGACGTCGAGACTGTGATCGATCTCCGTAACGATGCGCAACTGGCTGACCGGATGGTTGGCGGTGTTGTTGAAGCCGACGCTGTATGGCAGTGTTGTATCGGCAGGCACGTAGACGTTGCCGGACGCATCCGGCATCCCCTGCGGTCCGGTCATGCTCGCGGTCTTGCTTGCTTCAGTCTCTCGTATTGCCTGCAGTTGCAGGTATTGGGACAGGTTCAATGCTTGCGGTCCGACTGGTTGGAATTTTTCGTCCAGCAAACCGATGTGGCGCAAGTATTCTTGCTCGGCCAGCGAGCCGGCAAACACTCTAAAGTTGAGGAACTGGGTCTTGACTGTGGCATTGATATCCAGTGCTGTCGTGTCGGCCATCTTGAATACCGGCACTTCAATGGAATCCCCCGTCTGCTGATCGATAATACGTGTCTCGTTGTGATCGATCTGCACAGTTGCCGCGGCGGGGTCGCCCGCCCACTTGGCCGTATCGCCGTACCAAGCCTGAACTTGTGAGAAGAAGCCCAGCAAACTCGCCTGGGTGCGATAGCTTTCGCCGCCTTTGCTGAGCAGAATCCCGGACGCAAGTGTGGCGTTGAGGCTGATTACCATGTCTGTAGAACGGATCGGCGGCGCTTGGTCCACTGGACGCAACAAGCCCGCCGTTTCCAGTGCGCCCAGCCATCCCTGCACCCATTGTTCTTCGTCGGCAGCCAGCACGCTCAGGCTGCTCGATGCGGTGGTGTCCGCGAGGATGGCGTTGCGCAATTGCTTGGCGTAGGCAGTCTGCTCGGCGATGAATTCGTCGCGCGTCAGTACGGTTGCCGCCCCCACCAGGCTGAACTGGAACGGCAATGAAGCCACTTCCGCCTTGGTGAGGTTCATTTTTGTATCTTCGTCGATGATCAGGAACTTCTTGGTCAAGCCCGGAGAGATATTGTCCAGCCCGCCTACCCCTTGATCCAGCAGGCCTTGAGCTTTCCAGTCCGGATGAAGCGCATATAGCTTGTCTCGCAGCCCTTCGAAATCCTGCGCAATCCATTCCGCCAGACCCGGGTAGCTCTGGATGTTAAGGCTCATTCCTACAAAGCCGCCTCCCGCCACATCGACGGCGTAGCCGGGGGCCAGGTTGATGCCGCCGGTATTGGAAACGCCATCGAGGCTGGCCCACGGAATATCTTTGCGCGGTGTACCATCGGTCGGTGTTGCACCATAGGCCTGGATATTGCCATTGCCATCGACGATCTGGCCTTGTGGGCTTCCGCCGATGTTGGTGCCAAATATTGTGTAGGGAATCGCCAGAGCGCCCAGCAGATTCGTTTGCTCGCCATTGTAAAGAAACTGCGCCACACCCAGGTTGGGCGTGCCCACTTCGAAGTGCACATAGGGCGTATCGATGTTGGTCAGGCTTTGCAGGGAAACGCTGTATGTGTCATTCCCTCCCGGCGAGGTAGTACGCGCACCGCCTATGCCGATAGTGACATCGTCCTCGATGGCTGGCTCCACCAGGTAGCGATAGGCTTCGGTGACGCGTTGTCCATCCGGATTGCTTACTGCAACGTCATACATTCCGTACGGTACGTTGCGCAGGTCGAAGATTGCCTGGATGTGCGTCGCGTCCAGCACTTGCCAGCGCGCAGGTTCGACTTCGAACACGCCGGGATAGGTCAGTTTAACCAATGCGCCTGGCTCAAAGTGCGCCCCATAAATATCGAGCGTAACCCAGCGATGCGCGTCGTCGCCAACACCGCCCTGATCTGGCGTGATCTTGGTGATCGACAGCGGCAGCAGATCGGCGCGCAAGGTAACCGGTGTATTGGCCGCACTTTGACGCGACTTGACCAGGATGTAATAGTCGCCAGCCTTGGTGCTTGGGATAACGACTTCCTGATCGCTTCCCACCGGGACGCTGTAGGAAGCGTCGTATGTGTAGCCTGTGGGGATGTCGCCGTAGCGAATGTAAAGCTCATTGGCGCCATCCTCGGCACTTGAATCAAGCGTCACGCGCATTGTTTCACCGGCGGCTACGCTCACTTTGTACAGCAGAGCTTGTCCCGACGATAGCGTGGTCTGTACGGGATTGGCGACGAACATTTCCGGTATCGTGACCTGCAAGGTGGATCCCGATGCGGTGCGGTTGTTGGCTTCGCCAGGTGCGATGTTGAGACCGGTCGAGGTGTAGGTGATTGGCCCTTCGTAGACGTCGTTGAAGATGTCCGGGCGCACGATGATGCGCCATGCGCCATCCTTGAGCGGCGGCAGCTTGGCGGTAAGTGTGCCGCTGTAACTGCTTGCAGCCGACAGACCGCCGCTGTGATCGACTTTACCCAGCAGGACATCGCTCAGATCCCACGTGCTATCGGATGACAGGTAGATGGCATCGGTCCAGTTTCCAAGAGCTGGATTGATGGAATCATTTTTGATGGAATAATTGATCGTCACGCTATCGCCCACTGCGGCCGCGGTGGGCAATGTCACATTGGTGACCACCAGGTCGGCAGGCGGCGGCGTTTCAATCACGATGGGCTGCAGCGCGGCAGTCTCGTTGTTTTGTTCGTTGCCGAATTCGCGCACGCTGCCAAAAGACCCTGCCCCCCCATTGGTCGGATCGGTTATGACAAAAACGTAATATGACCCCGTCAGATCGCGCGGTGCGGTCAGGTTAAGCGTGGCGTCATAGCTGCCGCCTGACGCCAGCCCGCCGGAATGGCTGACGTAGCCCATATAGCGATCCTGTTTGACATCCAGGAAGCGGTCTTTGGAGAGATAGACGTAGTCGTACCAGTTGGTTTGGTCGCTCGGGGTTTTGCCGCCTGCGTTAATGACGCGGTAGCTTACTTGCATTGCCTGCCCAGCCATTACTTTATCGGGTGCATTGACTGTCGCCACTTGCAGATCGGGCGGCGTAGCCAATTGTATCGGGAGGGCGATGGAAGCAACGTTGTTGCCCTCATCTTTGAACTCGCCGACCGCATTTGGGAGAAGGTCGCCTAGCGTTGTCAGTCCATCGCGTATGGTGCTTGAAGGGCCGTAGGGATCTGCCGTCGTCATCGTATCGGTCTTGACGATAATGTGGAAATCGCCGCTGATCGATTCGGGAAGCCTGAATGTAGCCGAGTTGGTATAGGATTCACCCGGTTTCAAATACTTGGGCTTATAGTTGTCATACAGAACTGTCTGAGACACGCTCAATGCGTAATCGGCGGTGTCCAGCGATGCATCACGGGACAGATAGACGCCGTCGTACCATGCATTGACGCGGGTATCGCGCGTACCACGGTTGGTTACCGTCCAGGTGACGGTCAGCGGCTGGCCCGACGAAGGATTGGGATTGGATACGGTGATCGCATCGATCTGCAGGTCCGGTTCGCGGTAGGTAACGTTCAGCGAGCCGCGCCCCATATTGTTGTCGTTACGCGCCCCTTCATATGCACTGGAAGCGTACAGTTGATCACGATCGTATGCGTTGCTGCCCCCCGTCAACGATTCGCCCTGGGCACGATAGTACGAGAATGAGATAGGATAATTCGGATCTGAGTCAGTAATGACATAGATATAGTAGTTACCATCGGTGCCGGGCGGTAACTTGACTTTTGCTGATGCGGTATAGCTGCTCCCGGCAGCCAGGCCGGCAACGTTGGAATGTGTTACTGCAGTGAGAAGGGTCGCACGAGACTGGATAAACGTCGGATCGGCACTAAAGTAGATAGTATCCAACCAGCTGCGAGTACCTGCCCAAACATCAGCTCCTTTGTTTTGCACAGTCCAGGTAACAGTCGTTTCTTCTCCCGAAAAATTCTCCGGCTGGGTCACGACGCTGCTGACTTGAAGATCGGATGGCTGCACTGTAACGTTGGAAACAGTTGAACGCGCGTTATTCGATTTATCTACATCACTGCCGCCACCCGCACTGGTCCTGACCACTAGGTAAAGACCTTTAACAGAGGGAGCCAATTGAACAGATTGATTTACAGAGTAACTCTCTCCATTCGCCAAGTTGCGATTCTGCGAGAAATTACCAATCTCCCATCTCTCTGTCGCCGTACTCAGGTCAGTGCTGTTGCACAGATACACGGTGTCTGTCCATGAGCCGCTATACAGGTCGCCCTTGTTCTGCACCGTATAGCTGTAACTGTAGTTCCCGCCCGCAACGGCATTGGTCACGGCAGAAAGTTCTGTCACAGCAACATCGAATACGGGCAGAGGCGGAGGGGCTAAACCCAGCACGCCGATTGCATGGGCCTTGTAATTGTTGTTGTCTATCTGGGTAGGATCGTCAGGATTGGTATTCGAGGCGTATGTGTCTTCCAGAATAACGTCGTAGGTATCGCTCCAGACGGTGATGTAGTACTGGCCGGTCAGTGTGTTGTCGGGAATCGTAACCTGTGCGGAACCCAGGTAATCCTGGTTGATTTCGAGATTTCCGTTGTGCGTAATGGTACGCAACAGGACATCGCCTTTTCCTGGACTTGGGCGAGTCTTGTCGCGCGACAGCCAGATCGAGTCTGTCCAGCTCGAAACGTTGGCTGAAGCACCTTGCGTTACGTTGCTGCCCAGATTCGAAACTTTGTAACTTACATCTATCGTGCTGCCGTGAACTGCCTGGTCTGGCGCGACGACATTGCTAGTCACCAAATCGGCAAATGGAATCGGGTCTACGTAGAACTTTGCCGCTTTGACGTTGTTGCCTTCGTTCGGGTATTCGTTGATGTTGTTGTTGGCATCGGCCACCACGATAAGGTAAGCATCCCCGCGGAAGCGGATAGGGATATTTACCACTGCGCCTTCAACTGAATAACTCTCTGTCGGGGCAAGCGCCGACGTATTGTCGAAAGTGCCGACCAGAATGTCGTTAGCACTATAGGTGCCATCCAGCGACAGATAGACACGGTCAACCCAGCGCCCGCTAGTCGCTATCGGCCCCAGATTGCTGACTGTATATTTGATGCCTGCGTTGGTTCCGGCTGTTACATGATCGGGAACAACCATGCTGGTTACCCGCAGGTCGGCCCGATCATTCAGGCTGACTTGCGTGGTATCTGTTGATGCAAGGACATTGTTGTTAGCAGCAATTCCGTATTCATACAAGGCATGGGTGTAGTTCGCCATGATTTGTATGCGATACTGCCCTTCGATCCTGATTGGCAAACGTACTTGTTCGGTGCGTGTATAACGGATTCCCGGTTCCAGTCCCCGATCATATGTGAAGGTGCCCAGAACGACATTGGCTCCGGTGCCGCTCGTGGGAACCAAAACGATCTGGTCGCTCCAAATCCCATTGGCCGCTGCAGCCCCCTGGTTGATCACCGACCAGGACACATCTATCAGATCGCCTTCTTGAGCCTGCTGCGGCACGGTGATGTTGTCTACGATCAAATCCGGCGACAACGACAAAGTAACCGGCACAGATAGCGAAGTTGCCTGATTGTTGTTGGTGTAGATAAACTCGTACGGCCCGCCGGTGCTTACGTTGAAGTAGAAATTCCCCGAGATCCCCTCGGGCAATGTCACATTGATCGTGCGGGTGTAACCATCCCCCGCGGCGAGTTGACCCAAATGGCTGGAAGAGCCAAAGTCCCTGACCAAGCCGCTACCATCCGGATTGGTGCTGAGCCAGACCCTATCCGACCACGAACCAGTATTGGTGATACCAATACCGTTGTTGACTACATTCCAGCTCACCTGCATCGACCTGCCGCTGAATGCCGCACCTTGGGTGGTCACCGAGGCTACCTGCAAGTCGGCGTAGGCAATAGGCATGACATCCAAAGGCGATGCAGACTGCCCGGAGTTGTTTGCCTCGCCGCCATTCTCCCAAACTTCATTTGCATTGTCGGTGCGGACAAACACGTAGCCGCGGCCCGAATAAGCTGGCCCGAAGCTATAGGTCGCCTGTCCTGTGTACGACTCGCCCGCCTGCAGTGCCCCATCGTGTCTCGCCTGTGCTATAACGATGTCATCGCTATTCCCGAGTATCGCATCTCGGGAATACACCACTACGTCCGTCCAGGCTGTGGTCCGCCCAGCACCCGCCCCTTGATTGGTAACTGTCCATGAAACGTTGATCGTGGCGGGATCATCGATCACTTGGGCTGGCGCCAGCACATTGCCTACGGTCAAATCCGCGTAGCGATCAACCGCCACGTCCATCGAGGCAGTAGTGAGATTGTTTGCCTCACCCGCGGTTGTTTCTTTTAGCAGATCATTGATATCGGTCACCACGAGTAATTGGTAACTGCCTTGCGCATCTGCCGGCAACATGGCGGAGAGCGATCCTGCATCGCTGCCCCCCGCGGCAATGAATGCGTGCGTGAAATCTCCAAGTTTGATGTCACCGACATTCAGTACCCCATCACGCGATAGGTAGACAGACTCCTTCACATTGCCCGCATCGGCAGAACCAATATTGCTTGTGGTCCAATTTATGTTCAGGGTTTCTCCCCCCTGACGGAGCCCTTGAATGCCGATCGCGGAAACCTGAACATCCGCGTGAGTTACGGTAACGAGTTGGCTCGTCGTGTTGTCAGTTTCGTTCTGCTCATTGACATACCTCAACGCATCCGCGACCACTTCGATGCGCCACACTCCTGTGGCCACCGCGGGAACAGCGACGCTTACCGTCTGCGTATAAGAAGAGCCGGGATTGACCACGCGATTTTGCGACACCGTTACCAAATCGTAAACGTAGGCGGAGTTAGACGTGTCCACCAAGCGGACTTTCTCTGTCAACCACGTATTGGCAATTTCATTGCCGTTGTTTTCCACCGTGTATGTAAGGCTGATCGTATCGCCCGCTTTCCATATGGATGGCATTTGCAGGTTCGTAACTTGCAGATTGGCCTTCGGTTCAGCCAAAATTTGCGTAGTCTGCGCAGACGTAACCACATTATTGTTTGCTGCAGAGCCCAACTCATACACATTGCCATAGACGTTGGTCTTAACGATGAAATGCACTTGCCCTATGACCGTAGTCGGCAAGATCATATCCAGACTCGCATTATAGGTTCCGCCAACGTCCAAGATTCCCACATGGGTTAGTGAGCCAACCAGAATCGCGTTGCTGTCCATGACGCCTGAAGCCGAGATATAAACCTGATCAACCCAAAGATTGACATCGGTTGCAATCGTGCCCAGATTGCTCACTTTCCACTCGATATGAGCACTACGGCCTGCATTTGCTTCTGTCGGTATCTGGGTGATTTCCGGGATCAGGTCGGCATTGGTTGACGCAATGGAAATTGCATTTGACAGGCGGATGTTGTTGGAACGCGTATCCGGCTCCAGCACAGCACTCGCCGCGTCTGCTATTACAGCAATTCGATAGGATCCTTCTATTCGGGTTGGAATACGCACGACTGCGGTCTGCGTATAGCTATCACCCACGTCTAGCGCTGTGCCGCGCACCACATTAGCCAGAATAACGTCATCTGCATTGCCGATTACGTCATCCTTCGAAATCACAATGCGATCTGTCCATCCACTGCCTGAGCTTATCAACCCGCCATTCGCAACTGTCCAGGTAACATTGACCAGGCTGCCTGCACTCGCTGTTGCAGGCACGCTCAGCTCGGTCACGTTCAGATCGGCATAAGGTTTGGCCTGCGACACAATGTTGGTAGATGTGGCATTATTATTCTCTGCATCAATTGGCAGATTGCTTTCGAATATATTTCCTGCTCCTGCAGTCGTTTGGTCGGCAGTGACCGTAATCTGCAATTGTCCTGCTCCGGCCAATCCTTCCGGCAAACGGAATGTATATGAACGCGAACGTGACTCACCTGATCCAATCGGCCCATTTCCGGCAAGGGTCGGGTCGTAGTAAACGGATTGGTTGATTAATTGCTTACCTGTTGTGGTATTCCAGACCACTACATGGTCAAACCAACCATTGGGGGTGAGCGCTACGCCCGTATTGATGTCATCCCACTGGATCGTCAAGTCACTTCCTGCCTGCGTAATTGCAGGACTGGTGCGCAAATTAGCCACAATAAGATCCGGGGCCGACGTTGCGGTGAGCGAAACAAAGTTATTGGTTTCAACGGTATCGCTGGAATTGTTCTCAAAAATCTGTCCGGCACTATCCGTAAGCACGCTGAATTCGAAGCGGCCAACACTGGTAGCTCCCTGGGGCCAAATAAGTTGCACACTTCGGTCGACATAGCCACCGGCAGCAATTGGCCCGTTTGAAGCTGGGTCATACGCCAAAGTGGTGGTAAAGAATGCCTGATTGGTGGTCAAGTTACGCACCTGTATGCGATCCGACCAAACTCCAGTGACTGCCGCATTTCCGATATTGGACACGCGCCATTGCACCGTCACTTGACTATCGGGAGCCCACGCCCCAGCTGGGGTCACGCTTAAACCGGACACCTGCATATCCGGATAGGCCCCCAGTGCGGACACCACGGAAACTTTCATCGTATTGTTGTTTTCGCCAGATCCGTTAACGCCGCCCTCGATAATCGCATTAGTGAGGTCAGTCGTAATCTGGAACTGCAATTCGCCCGCTCCAGGATTGCCATCGGGCAAATTGAACGTAACTTGGCGCCGGCGTACATCGCCGGCAGCGAGTGCACCTGAGGTTGCTGCATCGTAAGGGATCGTTAAACTACCGATAACTGCGTTACGTGTAACATTTCGCACTAATACTCGTTCCTGCCAAGAGCCGGTGGTAGGAAGATCACCAATATTGGAAACATCCCAGGATATTGTTACTTGCCCCCCGGATTGAATTGCCGTATCTAATGTCGTCACAGCAATGTTGCTGACGGCTAGATCCGGGCCTGGCAGAACGCCTATGCCCGAGATGATGACCTTCTGATTGAGCGGCGCCGGAATGACAGCATAATTGTAGTTAACCGCAGTCGTTGCGGTGTAGGCGCCTTCAACCAACAGGGTGTAATTGCCGCTATATGGCAAAGTCCGCACATCAACGTCAGCCATGCTGGTCGGACCAAATACAACGCCCCCATAGGGATCCAGCAAACGCCAGTAATTGTATCCGTTGGTTACAGACTGCATATCGAAATAGAAGCGATCACCTGCCGTCGCGCTGAACTTGTAGATGTCAGTTTCATTGGCTGGATTCAGTGCCCCGCTTACAGTAAGTCCCGGCGTGATGGTTGTTGCCGCGGCCAGATCGAGCATTCTGAACGAGTAGCTCCCGGTAGCATCTGCAGGAGCGTCAATAAAAAGTGTGTAGTCTCCTGCCGCCAGATCCAGCAAGGGGCTGCCGCTTAGTTGGCTTGAATCACTGACATAAAGCGGACGACTATTGATGACCGTACCGCGTGGGCCAATCAAACTCCAGGTGAAGTTGGTGTTGTTGGTCAGGGTATCAAAATACAGCTGGGCGGCACTGGCCAATGAGAAAGTATAACGGTCTTGCTGACCAACATGATCTATCGATCCGTTCGTCGTTGCACCGATAGTCAGCGCAGTGACATCATCAACAACTTTCTGTACATTGAACGTATAGTTTGACGCAGCAGGTGCGTTAGATCGTCCTTCAACCAACAGTGTGTAGGTGCCGCTATAGGACGCCGTCAATACGTCGATATCGGCCATGATACTTGGGCCAAATACCACACCTCCATTGGGATCCAACAGACGCCAGTAGTTGTAGCCATTGGTTCCAGACTGAAAATCGAAGTAGAACTTATCACCTGCTACCGCATTGAATGTATAAACGTCCGTTTCGTTACCGGGAAGAAGTTGACTTGTTACAGGAATGCCAGGTGTGATGGTCGTCGTTGCTGTCATATCCAGCAAACGGAATGAGTAGGCGCCCGTTGCATCGGCAGTTCCGTCAATGACGAGGGTATAGTCACCAGCTACCAAGCCCAGCAAGGGGCTACCGCCAAAGTAGTTCGATTGTTCCCATGAGTCGCTCTGATAAAGCGGGCGGGTGCTGATGACGGTTCCACGAGGCCCGAGCAGAGTCCAAGTGAATGTGGTATTGGCGGACAGGGTATCAAAATACAGTTTTGACGCATTGGTCAGGGTAAATGTGTAGCGATCCTGTTGACCTGCAATATCTATCGCTCCATTCGTGGTCGCTCCAACTGAAAGTGCAACGGGCGCATCGTCCACCACTCTTTGCACATTGAAACTGTAACTCGTCGCAGATGTCGAGGAGTATTGCCCTTCAACTAGCAACGTGTAGTTTCCGCTGTAAGCCAAAGTCGAAACATCTACATCAGCCATCAAGGTCGGACCGAAAACCTGGCGCCCATATGGGTCAAGCAACCGCCAATATCCTCCGCTGCCAGTGGCGCTCTGCAAGTCAAAATAGAACCGGTCACCTGCCGTCACATTGAATTTGTATACATCCGTTTCATTAGCAGGATTGAGCTGTGCTGTCACGACGGTGCCAGGCACCAGCTGAGTCACTACCGAGATATCTCGCATGCAGAAGCTATAGGCAGAGACCGGCCCGGAGATCGTCAAGACGTAATCACCCGCAAGCAAATCCAGGATGGGGCTGCCACTCAGCTGAGCGGAGTCACTTTGGTAGAAATTGCGACTGCTGATTTCCAGGCCACGCGGCCCTGTCAAGCTCCAGGTGGTGTACGGATAAGTTGAAAGCACATCGAAATAGAGCTGGGCCGGGTTGGTTAGAGTGAAACTATAACGATCCAGTTCGTTGGCAACAGCAATGTTGCTCGATACAGGCACCCCCAGCGTCAAGGGAGTGCCAACAGGCAAAGCCGCTACCGGAATATTGCCGCGAGGAACGACATTGAAGCTGTAGTCAATTGTTGCACTATTTGACGCCACGCCTCCTTCAATCAACAGGGTATAGTCACCTGCGTAGTTCAGTGACTGCACCGCCGCAATATCCGAAAAAGTGCTAGGTCCGAATACTGCGCGACCATAGGGATCCAGCAGACGCCAGTATGCTGTGCTGCCAGCCACGCTAAGCTGATCAAAGAAGAACTGATCTCCCGCATTGGCACTAAAGCGGTATATGTCAGTTTCTCTGGATGGATTGAGCTGCCCGGTAACGGCGGTACCGGGTGTAATGGCAGTTGCGGCGGCCAAATCAAGCAGGCGGAATGCATAGGCGCCGGTGGCATCCGCAACGCCATCAATAGTGAGAGTGTAGTCTCCTGCTACCAGATCCATCTGCGGAGTGGTGCTCAGGCTATTGGCATCGCTCGCGGTAAAACTGCGTGCTGCAACCGTACCACGTGGCCCGATCAGGCTCCAGTTGAAGTTGGCAACGTTCGCGAGCGAATCGAAGTATACCCGCGTCTGGTTAGTCAGCGTAAAAGTATAGAGATCATATTGGCCAGTTGTTGTAATCGATCCGTTTGTTAATGTACCTATCGTTAGCGCAACAGGTGTGGCGTCCGCTACTTTCTGGACATTGAAGGTGTAGCTTGTTGCAGATGTCGATGAGTATTGACCCTCGATCAGAAGGGTATAGCTGCCGCCAAATGCCAGCGTCTGCACATCCACGTCACCATTCGGCATATAGCTTGGGCCGAATACCACACGACCATAGGGATCCAACAGGCGCCAATAGGCGCCACTGCCAGTGGCGTTCTGCAAATCGAAATAAAAACGTTCTCCTGCGGTGACATTGAATTTGTAAACGTCCGTCTCATTGGCAGGATTGAGTTGTCCAGTGACGGCCACTCCGGGTACCAGGTTGTTCGCGGCTTGCATATCCATCATCCGGAACGCATAAGCACCAGTGACATCCGTAGCTGCGTCAATAACAACAGTGTAGTCACCAGCCGCAAGATCGAGTAATGGATTGCCTGCCAGCTGACCTGAGTCAGTTTGCGTGAAATTGCGAGCATTGACAATTAAGCCGCGCGGCCCGAACAAATACCAAGTGAAATTGCTATTGTTGGTTAGTCCATCGAAATAAATCTGTGTAGCGCTAGTGAGCGTGAACGTGTAGTTGTCCCTTTGTCCAACTGTGGCAATCGATCCGCTCGTGGTCGTCCCGATCGTTAAGGGTGCTACATTATCTACCGCCTTTTGTACATTAAACGTATAGCTCGCAGCAGTTGTTGCGGAATAATAGCCTTCAATCAGCAGTGTGTAGTTCCCGCTGTAGGCCAGGACTATTTCTGTATCAGCCATCGAACTTGGCCCAAATACCACGCGGCCATATGGATCCAGCAAACGCCAGTAGTTGTACCCGTTGTTTGCAGACTGAAGATCGAAATAAAATCTGTCCCCGCCGGTCGCGCTGAAGGTGTACGCATCCGTTTCGTTACCTGGATTGAGTTGTCCGGTCACCGCAACGCCCGGCGTGATGACCGTTGCTGCTGCCATATCCAACAAACGGAATGCATAGGCACCCGTGGAATCGCCGGTAGCATCTATTATTAGTGAGTAATCTCCGGCCGCCAAATCCAGTAACGGGTTGCCACTCAGATTACCCGAATCGCTTGCTGTAAAGGAACGTCCACTAACTACAACACCGCGTGGCCCGTAAAGAGACCAAGTGAAGTTGCTATTGTTGGTCAGGGAATCGAAATACAGTTGCGTAGCATTGGCCAGAGTGAACGTGTAACGGCCTTGCTGGCCCGCATAACCAATCTCTCCCGTCACAATACTACTGCCAACCGGAAGGTTATAGATATTCTTCAACGTTCCGGAATTTACGCCCGTTGCGTCCGTAAGCGTGCTGCCGGCACCTTCATTGAGTTTCAGGTATAACTTCAAACCAGCTTCATTTCCGACGAGTTCATGATCTTTGTTGGCCTGGATTTCAGATTGGGTGCGGGCGGTATCCCACAGGCGAATGTCGTCAACTACTCCGTGGAATATAATGCTGTCCTCAGTTGATCGTCCAATCAACAAGGAATTGGCATTGGATACCGCAGCGGTCGTATGCACCGCACCACTGGCCGCTTCCACCCCATTGAGGTATATGCGCATTTGACCAGAGGTGCGGTCTACCACTGCTGCCACGTGATACCACTGCCCCGCAATAACCGAACCGGCGGCAGTACTGATCGTCTGATTGGTACCATCACCGGTTGAAAGGTGCACAAATCCCGCGCTGTTTAGCCACAACGAATAAGTGCGTTGGTTGCTGTTGCCATTGCCCTTATACAGGAGTGGCATCCACACACCGTCAAACTGATCAACCTTGAACCAAGCCTCCATCGTTGTAGATTGCTTCAAGTCTATGCTGGGGTTGTTGGCTACTTCTCCATAACGTGCGTTGCCCAATGAAACTGCACTATCCAGCACTCCTTGTGACCAGATAGGATTCACTCCTTGGTAGGATTCGCCAATTTGCAGCGGTATGACGTCATCTACTAACTTGTGAACGTTGAAGGTGTAAGTCAGCGGGTTTGTCGAAGAATACTGACCTTCGACCAGCAGCGTGTAATTGCCGCTGTAACCCAATGTGACCTCCATGTCTGAACGGGCAGTCCCGTATGTGGCAGAGTAATAGTTGTAATAGCTGGAAAACTCACTTGGGCCAAATACCACACGACCATAGGGATCCAGCAGACGCCAGTAGCTATATTCCGTAGTGTTTACAGACTTCAGGTCGAAATAAATCCTATCCCCGGCCGCTGCACTAAATGTATAGACGTCCGTCTCGTTTGCCGGATTGAGTTGTCCGGTCACATCAATTCCAGATGTGATGGCCGTCGCCGCTGTCGTGTCCAACAGGCGGAATGAGTATGCTCCAGCGGTCGAAGCGTTCATTATGAGGGTGTAGTTGCCTGCCGCCAGATTCAGCAATGGGTTTCCCCCCAACTGCCCTGAATCACTTGCGTTAAGCTGGCGATTATTGATGAGCGTGCCAGTTGGTCCGATCAGACTCCAGCTGCCATTGTTGCTCAACGTGTCAAAGTAAAGTTGCGTCTGGTTGGACAGCGAAAAGGTATAGCGATTTTGTTGGCCCGCTATTGCGAACGATCCATTGGTGGTTGCGCCAATTGTTAGTACAGCAGCAACATCTTTTTGCACAACAAATGTATAGTTCGCTGCGCTTGTCGCGTTGTACTGTCCTTCAACCAATAGCGTGTAGTTTCCGCTATAAGCCAAAGTTGTTGCAGCAACGTCCGCCATGGAGCTCGGTCCAAATACCACGCGACCGTATGGATCCAGCAAACGCCAGTAGTTGTACCCGTTGTTTACTGACTGGAGGTCGAAAAAGATCCTGTCTCCAGCCGTGGCATTGATGGTGTAAACATCCGTTTCGGTACCAGGATTGAGTTGCCCATTCACAGCGATGCCCGGAGTGATGGTGATGGCTGCAGCCAAGTCCAGTAGGCGGAATGAATAATTACCCGTAGTATCCGCTGCACCATCCATAATCAGGGTGTAATCACCAGCCACCAAATCCAACATTGGGCTTCCAGTCAGCTGGGCTGAGTCACTTGCCGTAAGTTGACGAGCGTTGATGACCGTGCCGCGAGGCCCCTTCAACGTCCAGTTCAGGCTGCTATTGTTGGTGAGCGAGTCAAAGTAGAGTTGCTTTGCCTCGGTCAGTGTGAAGGTATAGAAATCGCGTTGACCGACATGTGCAATATCGCTTGAGATTGTTGATCCAATGGTAAGCGCCGCCGCATCATCAGTCACTTTTTGGGCATTGAAGCTGTAGCTCACTGTCCCGGTCGAATTAACACGGCCTTCGACGAGCAGCGTATAGTCACCGGTGTAAGCGAGCGAGATCGGCCCAACATCTGAACTGAACGAAGTGCGGTCAAATGCAATACGTCCATACGGATCAAGCAGGCGCCAATAAACATCGCCACCCGAAACACTTCGGAAATCAAAGTAATATTGATCGCCTGCAGTTGCCGCGATCTTATACAAATCAGTTTCGCTGGCCGGATTTAACTGACTATTGACCACCGTACCTGAAGTCAGCACGGCCGCTTGTGCAACATCCATCGCACGGAAGCTGTAATTCCCCGTCACCGTTCCGTCAATGGTAATAACGTACGTTCCAGCAACCAGGTTGTAAATCGGTGCGCCAATCCCAAAATCGTATGAGTCGGAGCTACCTAGGGCAAGGTTGCTCACGACCACCCCGCGAGGACCGGTAAGAGTCCATCGCATGCCACTACTATTTGTTAACGAATCGAAGTAGAGTTGCGCGCCATCGGCAACTGTAATGCTGTAGTTATCCTTCTGCCCGACTGTACTCAAAACACCCGATACCGTGTTGCCTAATGTTAATGCCGTACCGCTCGGCAGAGGTGTCACTGGCACGTTGCCTTGAAAATCGACGTTGAAGCTGTAACTTGTCGTTCCGGACGATGAGGCGGCCCCTTCAATCAGCAACGTATAAGTGCCGGAAAAATTGAGTGTGGTTGATCCCACATCGCCGCTGCCCATATATCTCGGGCCAAACACAACATGCCCGAATGGGTCAACCAGTCGCCACAAAGCGCTGCTGCCAGAAAGATTTTGGCTGCCGAAGTAATATTTATCGCCGGCATTGGCGGTGAATTGATATAGCTCTGTTTCGTTAGCGGGGTTGAGCTGACCACTAACAGGCGTACCCGGCGTGAGTGCTACAGCCTGAGCCACATTCAGCAGGCTAAAACTGTAATCGGCTATCGTATCAGCCGCGCCATCGACCATCAAAGTGTAATCGCCCGCCACCAAATCCATAATTGGGGAGATATTGCTGGCTGCCGCGCCAAATGGAATCGGAACAATACTCGCGTTGTTTATGGCAAATGAGGTATTGGAAGCCGGAGTCAATGGAGACAAATAAGTAGAACTGCTTCCGTTGGTAATCCCGCCACTTACTGGAGAAGAAACAGCAATTAAATCCAGAATTGAATAATTACTGTTTTTATAGAATGTCATCTCATAGATTAACGGCGTTGCACTAAATGAGCTTCCGTAATTGTAGCCTTCCACCCTTATCTTGAATGCATCAGCTGTTTCCAGCGTATACAGCTTGCTTAGCATTCTGTCGCCAGGACAAATGTGAATGCCAGGTAACGACGGATTGGATGGAGTAATGCCGTAATAAATATTGGAACCGCCGCCGAACGTTATATACCCATTTGTTCCGACGTACAGGGATGAATAATTTTGCCCCAGAAATGAAATACCGGAAGGCAAAGCGACATTAATGTTTCCATCATCATAAGCTCCGCTATACACCAAGTTCATCCCAGTGGCCCCGACGGTGCGCGAAGATGATGTGTCAAGGAAACTACTGCTGCTAATTACTTGTCCGCGAGGTCCAGTGAGAGACCAAGTCAAATTACCATTATTGGTGAGCGAGTCAAAATATAGCTGTTGAGCTTGATCCAACGTGAACGTATAGAAGTCGCGTTGCCCAGCTTGATTAATTCGACCCGTAGTGGTTTGCCCTATGGTCATTGTTGTGACGTCATCAGTGACTTTTTGCGCGTTAAAGCTGTAATCTGCGACCACACCCGAAGAGATTCGTGCCTCAACCAGCAGGGTGTATGTGCCGGTGTAAGCAAGGGATGTTAGCCCAATGTCGGTGCCCATTGCGGTACGATCAACCACAACACGCCCATAGGGGTCGAGCAGGCGCCAATATACGTCACCTCCGGAGAGGCAGAGACTGTCAAAGTAAAATTGATCACCAGCGGTAGCTGTAAAGTCATACAGGTCTGTTTCATTAGCCGGATTGAGCTGCCCATTCACGATTGTGCCGGGGGTAATTGTTGTGGCCTGAGATAAATCCGAAAGTCGGAAGTTGTAGCTCCCCTGTGTGTTACTTACGCCGGCTACTGTCAAGGTATAGTCGCCCGCAACCAAATCGACAATCGGAGCTCCGGCGCCAAAATCGTATGAATCAGAACTGGTGAAACTCCGAGCACTAACGACCACACCTCGCGGACCTGTCAACGTCCAGTTCAAATTGCTGTTATTGGTGAGTGAGTCGAAATAAAGTTGTTTCGATTCCCCCAAAGTAAAGTTGTAGTAATCTTTTTGCGTCGGTTGAGCGATGCTGCCAGCGACAGTCGTTCCAATCGGAAGTGTTGTTACATCATCTACAATCTTTTGAACATTAAAACCATAACTTACTGTCCCGGCCGTGCTGGCACGCCCTTCGACCAGTAGCGTGTAACTCCCATCGAAGTTGAGCGTAGGTACATTAATTGGCGTGTTCATGGAAGTCGATCCAAACACCAGACTTCCATTGGGATCTACCAATCTCCAGTAGGCATCACCGCCACTGAGACTGAGCTTGTCAAAAGAATAACGCTCACCTGCGCTTGCATTGAAGCGATAGACATCCGTTTCGTTGGCAGGGCTGAGTTGGCTGCTGACCGCTGTGCCAGGTACGATTTCTGGGGTTTTCAGCATGTCAATCAAGCGGAATTGATACGCACCTGTATTATCTTGGTTTGCATCCACGGTGAGAGTGTAATCACCCGCAGTTAAGCCAATTATAGGTGTGCCTGAAAAATCGACAGAATCACTCGAGGTAAAACTTCGAGCATCTACGATTGCACCTTGCGGGCCGGACAAACTCCAGTTGAAATTGGGGTTGTTTGTCAGCGAATCAAATACGACTTTGGCATCCGAAGTAAGTGTGAAGCCATATTGATCAACCTCGCCTGGCGCATCAATCGAACCATTTATTGCAATCGCTGCATCTCCCGCCATAAGCACGCGCGGCTCGAATGACTCAAACTGAATTGATTTTCGTTGCGCAGTGGGTAGGGTTTCTTGTTGCTTCGCGCCATTCCTAACGCGCATCCGCTGCATCATTCCACGTAGAAGTTTCTTCATTTTTGTTATTCCCCATTAGTTATGGATGTATCCGTTCCCTGAATTTCACCGACAGCTTTTTTCTTGTAGTGCCAAGCGTGCGGGTTTATTTCTTTCGTTGACCTGTTGTTCTTAGCCGCTTATTGGCTTTACTGCAAACGTCCCACAGCCACCCCATGCATCAAACCGGTGCTTGTGAGCCATCCCTTTGGCTGTGGCATCTTGTTGTGTGAAGCGTGTAATCGTTGTGATTTCTCTCGCTTTCGGAAATGGTTCAATCGCTTGTGAGATGACGTGTTCGACGAATGTGCAAATGCGAAGGCCAATGAGAGCGGCATGGATGGGGCTGCAATCCGCGCTGAGTGAGTTAGCGTTAAGACGCTTGAGTTGTCCGTTCTGGACGTGTCGATTTTCGTGAACGATGAGGGGGCGGGCGAAAGCTTGTTTGAGACTAGCAATGCGTGACCGAAGAGCAACATTTCTGGCAGCCGCCATGACTTTCCCTCGATAATATTATTTTGCACGCACCATTTCGATGCGTTTGCCGCGAGGGATAAACCGCTGCCCGGCGTTTATTGTTATATCAACGTTAAGCTGAAGTTAACTTTTCATTAACCATAAGCTAAATAACGTTTTTAAACAATATGCCAAAAGGTCTATATCTATTGCTGTAGCTTGACTGATGATTGCGCCGGAAACGGCAAGGGATATGGGATGCGAGCATATATACACGCATCAATATTCCTGACTCGTTTAGTATGGAACTCGATCATATAACACGAGACGAGACTGGAAATAACCTACAAGGACTTAATGCAAATCTCGATGAATGCGATTTAGAAAAGATATAGGAGGCTTGTGAACTTTCTTGTTGAGCACTTTCTCCGCAGAAATAGAAAAGCCAGCATTAAGCTGGCTATCTATCTTCGGCAACCAATTGATTTTAACTGGTCGGGGCGGGGAGATTCGAACTCCCGACCCCTTGCACCCCATGCAAGTACGCTACCAGGCTGCGCTACGCCCCGAGGGCGCGGATTATAGCAGAGCCCTGCAGATAACTTGAAGCAGTTTTATGCGATTCGTGTGATTACGCGCGCAACAGCGAGATGATCTCGCGCAACTCACGCTTGAATGCACTGGCATTGAAGCCGCTGACAGCGCCGTTCGCGGAGGTCTCATCCTGGCGGGCGGCATGCTGATCCAGGCGGCTGCGGGCGCCGC